>Ga0181400_1000631_pt1 | contig 15102 bp, 18 predicted proteins | sample 23SPOviralmetaG_FD_130129 | JGI IMG/M metagenome (GOLD analysis project Ga0181400, IMG submission 130129) | Marine viral communities from the oligotrophic San Pedro Time Series (SPOT) site, San Pedro Channel, CA, USA - 23 SPOT_SRF_2011-06-22 | ecosystem: Environmental > Aquatic > Marine > Strait...
GCTACTAAGATTAGAGCTAAAATGAGAAAAGATGGCAAGTTATAAAGAAACCTTAGTAAAAACACTTATATGGAGAGTAATAGCAACATCAATAACCTTTATAGTTGGTTGGATTGTAAGTGGGGATATTAAATTTGGATTGTTGATAGGTGGAATAGATACACTTATAAAAACTATATGCTATTTTTCATACGAAAGAGTATGGAATAATATAAAAAAATAAATTTTGGCTAGAAAAATACCTAAAATAGTAAGAGAGATTCGTTCGAATCCACCACAAGAGGTAAACTTTGCATACCAAAAGAATATCTCATATTCCCAAATGTCGATATTTCGTGGTTGTCCCCATCGTTGGAAACTACAATATAAAGACAAAATCAAAAGATTTACTTCTTCTATTCATACTGTATTTGGAACAGCCATACACGAAGTATTACAGCATTATTTAGATGTAATGTTTGATACAAGTGCTGCCAATGCAGATAAAATTAATTTAGAAGAATTATTTCAAGAAAAATTTATTGGTGAATATCAAAACCAATACAAAAAGAATAAAGATCAACACTTCTCTACAGCTGAAGAGATGAGGGAGTTTTTTGAAGATGGAGTAGGTATTTTAAATTGGTTTAGAAAAAAACGAGCTAAATATTTTTCTAGAAGAGGATGGCATTTAGTTGGTTGTGAATTACCTTTAGTTATTTCCCCAAACAAAATGTATAATAATATAAAATATACAGGTTTCCTTGATGTAGTATTATATAATGAGAAATATGATACATTTAAAATTATAGACATCAAAACAAGTACCCGTGGTTGGAGAGAACAAGATAAGAAAAATGAAGATAAACAATACCAACTATTATTATATAAACAATTTTTCAGCGAGCAATATGGTATTCCTTTAAAGAATATTGAAATTGAGTTTTTTATTGTAAAAAGAAAAGTATTGTCGTTTGATGATGATAATATAATGTCACCCCACCAAGCATATAGAGTACAACAATTTAGTCCACCAAGTGGGAAAATAAAATTAGGAAGAGCTACAAAAGCAATAAATAATTTTATAAATGAATGTTTTAATTCTAATGGGGATATTAAAGATATAGAATACCCAAAATCTCCCTCAAAATGGAATTGTAATTTTTGCCCTTATAAAGAAGATAAAGAAAATTGTGGAGAAGGTATATCTTATATGTAATTAGAAAATAAAGATATATACGTATCATCAAAAATATTAAACGTTATTAATAATAAAGATTATGAGTCAAACTAAAGAAATGACACTAACAAGTGTTAAAGTTAAAAGCGATTTATTCGAGAATTTCAAAATAGAATGTGTTAAAAGAAAGTTTTCATTCCAAAAGCTTGCAGATCGAACTTTGTTTTTGTATCTTACAGATGAAAATTTCCGAAAACAAATTTCAAACCAAACTAATCTCGAATTATAGATTTAAAAACAAATCCTAAAATAAATGAATCAAAGTTTTAAACACCTTCCTAAAGATAAAAGGAAGAAAATTCTACTTATCTGTGATGATATTAGAGTTCATTCCGGGGTAGCAACAGTAGCTAAAGAAATTGTATTACACACAGCCCATCATTTTAATTGGGTTCAAATAGCAGGAGCAATCAAACATCCTGATAAGGGGAAAAAATTAGATTTATCCGCTGATTTAAATAAACAACTTAATATTGACGATACCAATGTCCATCTCTACCCAGTAGATGGTTATGGTAATCCGCAGTTACTACGCCAAGTAATCAAAGGAGAAAAACCTGACGCTATTATGTTGATTACAGATCCTAGATACTTTACTTGGGTGTTTGCTATGGAGCATGAAATTCGTAAAAACATTCCTATTACTTATCTAAACATTTGGGATGATTATCCTGCTCCAATGTATAATAGATCATATTATGAAGCTTGTGATTTATTGATGGGTATTTCAAAACAGACTGTTAATATCAATAGAATTGTATTAGAAGAAAAAGCTAAAAGTAGGATCCTAAAGTATATCCCTCATGGATTAAATGATAAGGTTTACTTCCCAGTTGATAAAAAAGATAAAGGGTTTGTTGAATTTAAAAAAATAATATTTGGTAATAAAAATCCTAAATTTGTTTTATTCTTTAACTCTAGAAGTATTAGGAGAAAACAAACATCTGATGCTTTATTAGCCTTTAGAGCATTTTTAGATACATTACCAAAAGAAGAAGCCAAAGATTGTTATTTTGTATTACATACAGAAATAGCATCTGATCATGGCACAGATTTGGGTGTAGTTAAAAACTATTTATTTGAAGAAGATTATCCAGATAATGTAATTTTTTCCACTACAAAATATTCCCAAAACCAACTAAATTATTTATATAATCTAGCTGATGTTCAAATATTACTAACTTCAAATGAAGGTTGGGGTTTAACATTAACTGAATCTCTTTTAGTAGGAAACCCAATTATAGCAAATGTAACGGGTGGGATGCAAGACCAAATGAGATTTGAAGATGATAATGGTGATTGGATTGATTTTTCATCTGATTTCCCATCAAACCATAGAGGTACCTATAAAAAACACGGTGAATGGGCATTCCCAGTTTATCCTTCTTCTAGATCAATGCAAGGTTCTATTCCTACACCTTATATTTTTGATGATAGATGTAGATGGGAAGATGCTACTGATCGGATAAAAGAAATCTACGATTTAGACCCAGAAGAAAGAAAAGCTAGGGGTCTTAAAGGTAGAGAATGGGCTTTGGGTGATGAAGCTGGTTTTACCTCTAAACATCAAGCTAATAGAGTAATGGAAGCATTTACTGAATTATTTGAAACTTGGACACCAAGAGAAAAATATGAAATAATAAACGCAACCAAATTTAAAGGAAGAACATTAAAACACAAATTAATATACTAAGTTATGAGTAAACCGTTATATGTAATTAGTTGCCCATTTGATACTTACTCAGGATATGGGGCTAGAAGTAGAGATTATATCAAAGCTGTTTTAGAATTAGACCAATTTGATGTTAAATTAATACCTCAACGTTGGGGAGAAACAGCTTGGGGGTTTTGTGAAGATTTCCCTGAATGGAAACATCTATATGACTTAGTAATCCCAGGAGGAAAATTAGAAACCCAACCTGATGTATGGACCCAAATTACTATTCCAAATGAATTCCAACCAGTAGGAAAATATAATATTGGTGTTACAGCAGGTGTTGAATCAACAGTATGTGCCCAAGATTGGGTTGAAGGGTTAAATAGAGTTGATGTTACTTTTGTTTCATCAGAACATTCTAAAAAGGTATTTGAAACAGTCCAATATGAAAAAAAGGATAAACGAACTGATCAAGTAGTAGATATTATAAAATTACAAAAACCTGTAGAGGTTTTATTTGAAGGAATGAATTTAGATATCTATAAAAAGATTACTCCTAAAGAAATTGTTGATATTGATTTAAGTCCAATCAAAGAAGAATTTTGTTATCTATTTGTAGGACATTGGATGGCAGGTGACTTGGGACATGATAGAAAAAATGTAGGGTTATTAGTGAAATCATTTTTAGAAACTTTTAAAAATAAACCTGGTAAAAAACCTGCTTTGATCTTAAAAGCATCTATAGGATCTAATTCTTATTCATCTAGGGAAGAAATTTTAAAACGAATAAATAAAATTAAAGCTACAATCCCATCCAAAAATCTACCTAGCATTTATGTTTTAAGTGGTGAATTTAGTGATGAAGAAATGAATCAACTATACAACCATACTAAAATCAAAGCCATGGTTAGTTTAACCAAAGGTGAAGGGTATGGAAGACCTTTATTAGAGTTTACAGCTACAGGAAAACCTATTATAGCTAGTGGATGGTCAGGACAAGTTGATTTTCTTAAACCTGATATGTCATTTTTATTACCTGGTAAATTAGAAAACGTACATAAAAGTGCAGCTAATAAGTGGTTACTAGAAAGTGGACAATGGTTTACCCCTGATTTAAATACTTTAAATAGTATTTTTAAAGATATGGTAAAACATTACAAAAAATATTTAGCAGGGAGTAAAAAACAAAAATACTATGCTAAAAAGAATTTTTCATTTGAAGCTATGAAAGATTTATTAGGAAAACATTTTGATGAATATATTCCAAAATTTCCAACTAAAGTAGAATTAAATATCCCAACCTTAGAAAAAATAGACTAATGAATTTTGATGATTTAATAGAATGTACTAGATGTGGTAGTGATGCTTGTTATAAACAAGAAGTAAATCAAGAAATTACTCTTGAGATGTGTTTTGGGTGTGGTTTCCAACACAACTCAGCTATGACAAGTGGTAGTCAATTCCTCCATGAACAATTAGAAACTCTCCCAGAATTGTATAAAGCATTAATGGATGAAGAAGAAGATAGTGGAAAAGTATGGATGCCCTCTACAATTAATGTCTCAGATAAAGGGATGGTATTTGCTGAAGGGAATAAAAGAGATAATTGGGCTTGGGCAGCTGTAAAATCAACCCCAGATGAAGAAAAGGGATTTAAGACAGATATGTCTACAGCAAAACACTTCACTGAAAGAGATTTTATAGGAGCTTTAAGTTATATAGGAGTATTACCTGAATAGATATGAAAATAAGTTATGCTATTACAGTTTGTAATGAATTTGTAGAAATACAAAAGTTATTACCCTTTCTTTTAGAAAATAAAAGAAAAGAAGATGAAATAACTATTTTATTTGATGTTCAAGGTGGATCAGATAAAGTAGAAGAATATTTAAGAGCGAAATCAGTTAATAGTGAATTCAATTGGATTAAGAGTAATTTTAAAGGACACTTTGCTGATTGGAAAAATTATTTAACAACATTATGCTCCGGTGATTATATTTTCCAAATTGATGCTGATGAAATTCCAATTAAATATTTAATTGATAATTTACCCACTATATTAGAAAGTAATCCTGATAATGAAGTTTATTTAGTTCCTAGAATTAATACAGTAGAAGGGTTAACTGACGAACATATTAAAAAGTGGAGATGGAATGTAAATAAAGATGGATGGGTTAATTGGCCTGATTATCAATGGCGGATTTGGAAAAATAAACCTGAGATAAAATGGGTAAATAAAGTACATGAACGATTAGATGGTTTCAAAACTTATGCTGCTTTACCCTCAGAAATATCATATGCATTGCAACACCCCAAAACAATAGATAGACAAGAAAAACAAAATAATTATTACGATACATTATGATTCCAAATATATTTCATTTTGTTTATATTAAAGAACGCCCTTGGAAACTCCATCACTACCTCTCAGCTAAATCAGCGGTTATTAGGTCTGGAGCTGAAAAAGTAATTATTTGGGTTGATGAAGAACCAGAAGGGGAATATTGGGATAAAACTAAGGAAATAGTTGAAGTACAACGAGTAAAAGCTCCAACAGAAATATTTGGTAAACCAATTACTCAACCCGCCCATAAATCAGACGTAATACGTTTGCAAGTATTAATTGAATATGGAGGAATATACGCTGATACTGATGTAATTGTAATGAAACCATTTACAGATCTATTAGATAATAGTTTTGTAATGGGACAGCAGGGAATAGGTGGAAGTGAAGGGTTATGTCCGGCTACAATGTTAAGTGAAAAAGATTCTATATTTGCGAAAACTTGGCTTGCAGGATTTAAAGATACATTTGGAGGAGGACCTCCAGGTTCCCCTACTTGGTGTACTCATTCTGTTAGTTTACCTGCCTACCTATCTAATACAATGCAAGAACACATTACATTAGCAGACCATGAAGCATTCTTTTGGCCTTTATACCATCAAGATCATATAGAAGCTTTATTTGAAAATAACCACAACTTCCCAAATGCTTACTCTCACCATTTATGGGAATCAAGTGGTAAAAAGTATCTAAGTGAAATGACAGAAGAAAAAATTAAAAATGGGAATACTACATTTACTAATGCTGTAAGAGATCTATTATGAATGTAGTAGTGTTTGCATCTGATAGTAAAGCACTCTCCTCACTTAATTCCTCCATTAAAGAATTAGCTAAACGAGGGCATAGGGTATTTTCAATGGTTACTCAACATACCCAATTACAACATCCTATTTACCAAAAACAAAACTACCAAATACTATGTAATGTGTCTCGTACTGATGTACTTCAAAGTAAATCATTAGGTGAACAGTTACCTTTTAAACCTGATTGGTTAATTGTGAATCGTGAGCGTTGGAATCCAGAATCAGATATTATAACTGAATTTAAAAAACAATTTAAATGTAAAGTAGCTTTAATTGAACCTAATTCCCAAATGCTTACTAATCCTGAAAATATATTAGAGGGTTTATCTCGTAATAGATTTCAAGATATGATTGATGTTAATTTTGATCATTCAACTTGGATTAAAAAAATTAGACAATCGGTGGGTATTAAAGGTAATTTCCAAGTAGTAGGTAATCCAAAATATGATTTAAATACTGAAATAGATTCTAAAACTATAGATACATTAAAAGAACTTTATAAAATTGACCCTAATAAAAAAACGGTATTACTATTTAGTATCCTAAGTTCAGCCAGATTAAATTTAAAATTAGAGTATAAAAAACTTATAATTGAAAACCCAGACTACCAATTTTTTTATAAACCATACCCAGGTGAACCATTTGATATTAAGTTTAAAAATGATTACCACCCTAATTTTTTCTTACCTAACTGTACCCCCATCTTAGAAGAATCTCATGTTTGGGGGATGTTCCAATTATGTGATATGCATGTAGGTATTTTAGGATCAATTAATCATGCTACTTTATTATACAATAAAGAATATTTAGACTTTTCTAAACAGTTAGGGGTTAGAGAAAGTTATTTAGATCCTTCTCCTATATTTAATCAAGGGGATGGGATTGAACAGAATAAAAATATGTGGAAAAATGTTTTAAACCTAAAATCAGATAATGAACTCAAAAAACTTGTGACAGGAAATACTATGAATCAAGGAAAAATTAATAATAACGTTGTTTGGTCCACTTTAGATTCGTATATTAAAGATAAGTCAAATATTAATAAAAACTCACTATTAAAGTTATTTGATGATTTTAATGATAAGCAAGCTTGCGAACGTATAGTTAATTATTTAGAAAATAATATATGAAGGATATAAAAGACATATTGTTTATAGTTGAAGCAAGATTACATAGTAGTAGAATGCATCAAAAAATGATTAGACCTTTTGCTGATACTACTTTATTAGATTTAATTTTAAGTAAATTAAAATCAATAGATTTAATACCTAAAGAAAACTTATATCTATCTGCTTATGAAGATGAAATAAAACAGATAGGTAGTAAACACAATGTAAACATTTATCATCGAAGCCACAAATCAGCTAATGCCGAAGATTTACAAACAGTAAAAGAATGGCATGATAAGTTACCATTTAAGTATGTTATAGCTATTAACCCATGTACTCCCTTAATTAAACCCCAAACAATTAAATCATTTATTGAATCCTTTATTTCCTCAAAACATGAAGGAGCATTTTCAGTATTTGAAAAACAAACATACTATTGGGATAAAAATGGTAAAATGATAACTAATTGGCCTAAAGATCAACGTATGTTTAATACTAAGTTTGTTGAACCTATTTATGAAGCAGCTCATGTTCTTTACGCATCAAAACTTGACATTATTAAAAAAGGTTATTATATTACCGACAAAACACCAGTTGAACCTAATTTATTTGTAATGAATGAATTAGAGGCATTTGATATAGATTATGACTGGCAATTCGAAACAGCAGAACAAATATATAAACAACAATTCAATGTTTAAAAACACAACAATTCTAATTACAGGTGGAACAGGTTCACTTGGTAAAGGTTTAATACGTAGACTATTAAATGAAGAAGCTAAAATAGTAGTATATTCTAGGGATGAAGCAAAACAAGCGGAATTGGTTAGAAAATATCCTTCTATTATTAGAGTAATAGGAGATGTAAGGGACTTTGATCAGTTAGATACTACAATGAAAATTCACAAACCTGATTATGTATTCCACACGGGAGCTTTAAAAAGGGTAGATGATATTGAATTTTACCCAATGGAAGGTATTAAAACCAACATATTTGGGTCAGACAATGTAGCTAGGGCATCTTTAATTAATGGTGTAAAAAAATGTGCTTTGGTATCAACTGATAAATCATGTCAATCTGTTAGTACTTATGGTTCTTCTAAGTTTATAGCCGAACGTTTATTTACTAACTATGACTATAATTCTTCTTCTACTGTATTCTGCTCAGTTAGATATGGTAATGTAATTGCTTCACGTGGTTCATTTATTCCTTTATTTTTAGATCAAATTAATAAAGGTGAAACTTTAAATTTAACAGATGAAAAAATGAGCCGTTTTCTATTTACATTAGAAGATGCTGTATCAACTGTAATCAACGCTCTAAAATATTCTGTGGGTGGTGAGGTGTTTATCCCTAAAATCAAAGCATACACCCTACCTACAGTGGTTAAAGCATTGGAAAAAATAGCAAACAAACCCGCAACTTATAAAGTAAATGGTTTAAGAGCAGGTGAAAAATTACATGAAAGTATGTTAGATGATACAGAATCAGCATTAGCATATGAAGTAAAAGATACTAACTTAATTCACATTCGACCTCAATATACTAACAAAAAATGGGAGGACACTAAATATACTAAATACAAAGGGAAAGTTTACATATCATCCAATTTTGTAAGTGAGGATATAGATGAATTACAAAAACTAATCAAACGAGGTATAAATGAAGAATAAAATTTGGATGTCTTCACCTCATATGGGTGAAAATGAATTTAAATATGTTAAGGATGCATTTGATACAAATTGGATTGCTCCCGCAGGTCCTTATCTACCCAAATTTGAAACTAGTATTTGTGATTACACCAAAGCCAAACATTCATTAGCAGTCACAAGTGGAACAGCAGCCATACATTTAGCTTTAAGATTATTAGAAGTACAACAAGATGACATAGTATTATGTCAATCCCTCACATTTATAGGCTCAGCTGTACCTATTTTATATGAAAAGGCAACACCTGCGTTTATAGATTCTGAATCTAATACTTGGAATATGTGTCCTGAAGCCTTAGAAACTGCTATTAAAAAATCCTCTAAAAAACCAAAAGCCATTATAGTAGTTCATTTATATGGTATGCCTTCCAAAATGGAAGAGATAATGAGTATATCCCAAAAATATGATATACCCATTATTGAAGATGCAGCTGAAGCATTAGGTTCATCTATTAATGGTAAACAATGTGGTACATTTGGTGAATTTGGTGTTTATAGTTTTAATGGTAATAAAATTATCACAACTGGTGGTGGGGGTGCTTTAGTATCTAAAGATAAGGAAGCCATTGATCAAGCCCGTTTTTTATCAACTCAAGCCAAAGAAAATGCTCTACATTATGAACACATTACTTTTGGTTACAATTATAGACTATCAAATATATCAGCGGCTATTGGTTGTGGGCAATTGGAGGTATTGAATGATAGGATAGCTAAAAAACGTAATTTATTTACACATTATAAGTCATCAACTAATATCAAACTACAAAAAGAACCTAAAGGTTATATTTCAAATAGATGGTTAATATGTGGTTTATTAGATGATAAAAAACAAAGAGATAATCTAATAGATGAATTAGCAAAGTATAATATCGAAAGTAGACCAGTATGGAAACCAATGCATTTACAACCTTTATTTAAGGGAACTTCTTATTATGGTTCAAACATAAGTGAAGGCATTTTTGATAGGGGTATATGTTTACCTTCTGATACTAAAATGGTAGATGAAGATATTGAAAAAATAAATGAAATATTAACTAACTTTTTCTTATGAGAATAATTACATTAGGAACAGGTGAATCTTGTGATTTCCATTCTTCTAAATTAAATAATTTAAACCCAAACATTAAAAAGTTTGCATTCCACCGAGCATTTATGTTGCTTAAAGAAAGAGGTGTGGATGTTGATTATTGGACATGGACTGATCCTGATGCCGCTGAAAGTGGGTTAGAATGGATGGAAGCTAACCCAACATCCAAACACCCAAAAATCATTCTTCCTTATTGGAGTAGATCTTCTAAGGATATGACAAAGTTTTATAGGATTGCAGGTAACTTACAAGGACCTCGTGTCAAAACCCATTTCCAATTATTGAATTCACCTAATGTCATTAAAAATGTTACTTTTCTTAATAATTCCATAAATAATGTAAAACCAACCCACAAAATTGGGGGTCATAGGTTTGACCATAAACAAGTAGTATTTCATACAGCTTCTAAACTTACAAGTAATGGAGGTACCTCTTATGGGGCTGAAAATGTATTTACTAGACATTTATTACCTATTTGTCACTATTTAGGTGCTACTGAAGTTTATAATCTAGGTTTAGATAATCAAGGTTTAGGTTTTAACAGAGGGGTTTCACAATGGAAAAACCAATCTCATGAAGTAAAAGAATCATTAGAATATTTTAAACAATGGTGTGGTTGGGAAAAATACCATAATATGAAAATTTATCGCTGTATGGAAGATAAATTTACAAATATTGGAAATATATTACCTTATAAACCATTAGAAGAACTATATGCCTAGAGTATCACTTATCAGTTGTGGTAGATCAGATTATAATATTTATTTACCATTAATTAAAAAGATATACAAAACACCTAATATTGAATTAGATGTTATAGTAGCAGGTACTCATATGTTACTTGAGTATGGTAATACTATAGAATTATTTGCTAAAGATAATATAGAAGTTGCTTATAAAGTAGATACTATATCTAATAATGATAGTAGTGAAGGTATTACTTTATCAATGGCTAATACTATAACTGAGTTCTCCAAAATATGGGAACAAACAAATTATGATTTAGTATTTGTATTAGGTGACCGTTATGAAATGTTCGCAGCAGCATCCTCCACAATTCCATTTAATATACCTTTAGCTCATATACATGGAGGTGAAACAACTTTAGGTGCTATTGATGATAAGTTTAGACATGCTATAACAGCTATGTCAAAGTATCATTTCACCTCAAATGAACAACATAAACAACGAGTTATAGATATAGTAGGAAGTGATGAAAACGTTTATAATGTAGGAGCATTAGCATTAGAATTCATAGATGAATTAAATATAATACCAACTCCCTCTAATAATGTGTTATTTTGCTACCATCCAGAAACTGTTAATCTAGTTAATAAAAATTATATAAATGAAATATGTGATGCTATTGAATTAATAGATTCAACCTTTACTATTTTATTACCTAATAATGATACAGATAATAATATTGTTAGAGACACAATTAAACAACGCTTAAAAAGTAACAAATATAAAATAGTCAAAACATTATCTCACATTGATTATTATACTGAGTTAGCTAATTGTAAGTATATGTTAGGAAATAGTTCAAGTGGTATTTATGAAGCTGCATCATTTGGAAAATATGCTGTTAATGTAGGAGATAGACAAAAAGGTAGGATAACTGGAGAGAATGTATTACATTGTAAGGTTGATAAAAATGAAATCCTTAAAGTATGTAATAATATACCTAGTCATTACAATGAGGATAACATTTACTATAAATTTAATACAAGTAATAAAATAATAGAGGTTATAAATGAGTTATGCGTTTGATTTAGTGATAATTGGGAATGGGGGGCACAGTAAAGTAGTACAAAGTGCTATTGAATCTTCTAAACAATATAGTTTTGACGTTGTAGATAGTGATAAAAACTTCCCATCTAAAAAATATCATAATACACTTATGATTTTAGCTATTGGTGATAATAATACACGTGAAAAAGTTTACAACAAATTAAAAAAATCATCATTAGTAATAAAAGCTAAATCATCAGTAGTTGATAGGCAAACATACATCAATGAAGGTACAGTTATCCTACACAATGCAGTAATCCAAAGAGACACAACTATAGGTAAACACTGTATTATTAATACTAATGCCTCAGTAGACCATGATTGTAATATAGGTAACTTTGTTCATATTGCCCCCAATTCAACTTTATGTGGTAATGTTACAGTTGGAGATAATACTTTAGTTGGGGCAGGAGCAGTTATAATCCCAGGCGTTACAATAGGTAAAAATTGTATAATAGGAGCAGGATCAGTAGTATTAAATGATGTAAAAGATAATCAAACAATAGTTGGTAAACATGGATAGAACAATCATTATAGCTGAAGCTGGAGTCAATCATAATGGTGATATTACTATAGCTAAAAAATTGATTGATAAAGCTAAAGAAGCAGGTGTTGATTATGTTAAATTTCAAATGTTTAAAACAAACCAACTTGTATCCAAAAATGCTGTTAAAGCTGATTATCAAAAACAAACCACAGACTCAACAGAATCCCAACTAGAAATGATTCAAAAGTTAGAATTATCTGAGGATAATTATAATGAATTATTCCAATATGCTAAATTTAAAGGTATAGAATTATTTTCAACAGCGTTTGATCTAGAAAGTATCAACACAGTCTATAGATATAAACCAGAAATTGTTAAAATCCCATCAGGTGAAATTACTAATTTACCATATTTAGAAAAATTATGTGATATAAATTATTGCCCTTGGTTTATTATATCAACAGGAATGGCTACACTATCTGAAATTGAGGAGGCCATAAATATATTACGTTCTAATAAACAAAATAGAATAACAATATTACATTGTAATACTGAATATCCAACCCCAATGGAAGATGTTAATCTAAAAGCAATGCAAAAATTAGGTACTACATTTGGAGTAGATATAGGATATTCAGATCATACTTTAGGTATTGAAATCCCAATAGCAGCTGTGGCAATGGGAGCTGGTGTTATTGAAAAACATTTTACATTAGACCGTAATATGGAAGGACCTGACCATAAAGCATCATTAGAACCAGATGAATTAAAACAAATGGTTAGTTCGATTCGTAATATTGAACGAGCGTTAGGTAGTAGTATAAAACAACCATCAAAATCAGAATTAAAAAATAAAATTATCGCTCGTAAGAGTATAGTGGCTAAAACAAATATTAAATTAGGTGAAACATTTACAGTAAATAATTTGACTATTAAACGACCTGGAAGTGGTATTTCTCCAATGGATTGGTATAAGGTATTAGGTACTAAAGCAAATAAAAACTATAAAATAGATGATTTAATATGAAAATATTAATTATAGGTTTAGGTTCAATAGCAAAAAAACATATAACTGCTATAAGTGAAGTAGTGGATAAATTTGAAATATTTGCATTACGTAGCAACCCAAACCCAAACATCCACCCAGGTGTTACTAATGTTACTACGGTTGAAGGTAATTATGATTACGCTCTAATTACATCACCATCAATCAATCATTTAAGTGATATTAAAAAATTATCTAAAAAACAAATACCAATATTAGTTGAAAAACCATTTTTAATAAATAAAGAACAAATAGATGAATTAAAAACCTTATCTCCTACCCCTAATATTTATGTAGCATGTAATTTAAGGTTTGTACCTTCATTTTTAAAATTTGTAAATGAAGTTTCTAAAGATAAATCTAAAATAAATGAAGTAACTTCGTATTGTGGTTCATATTTACCTAATTGGAGGACAACAGATTATAGACAATCATATAGCGCTCAAACCAAATTAGGAGGAGGTGTCAATTTAGATTTGATACATGAATTTGATTTATTATATTATATGTTTGGTAAACCTAATAATGTAATTAAACGTAATAAAAAATATTCTACATTAGAGATTGATTCGTATGATTATTCTAATTATATTTTAGAGTATAATAAATTTGAAGCTACAATCAAATTAAATTACTTTAGAAAGGATTATAAACGTTATATTGAAATAGTAAAAGAAAATAAAACTTACTACTACGAATTTAATCAGAAAGAATTATCTATTAGTTACATTAAACAAATGGATTATTTTATTAATAACAAAAATTATATGAATAATCCAACTGAAGCATTAGAAGTTTTAAATATTGTCTTATGATTTTAAATGAAAAAGTAATAATAGTAACAGGAGGTTCTGGTTTAATTGGATCTGAAATAGTAAAAGATATTAAATTAGAGGGTGGAATAGCTATTAATTTTGATTATATTGATGGTTATGATATCACAAATGTAGATAGTATTCAACAATTTATTAAAGATAAAAATATTACTACTGTTGATGGGATTGTTAATAACGCTTACCCTAGAACAAAACATTGGGGAAATGATATCGAAAATGAAATTGAGGGGGTATTTGATGAAAATGTTAAATTACAATTAGGTGGATTACATACATTTACTAAGCAATTTTTACCTTATTTAAAACAAAGTAAGGGTAGTGTTGTTAATATTGCTTCAATTTATGGAATGGTGGGGAATGATTTTTCAATGTATGAATCCACTTCAATATCATCCCCAGCAGGGTATTGTGCTATTAAAGGTGCTACAATTAACTTAACTCGCTATATGGCTTCATATTACGGTAAACAAAACATCAACTTTAATTGTGTATCTCCAGGTGGGATTTTAGATAACCAAGATAAAATGTTTATTCAAAACTATAATGATAAATGTCCAATGGGAAGGATGGGTAACCCAGATGATATAGCACCTACAGTGTCATTTTTATTATCAAATAAAGCTAAATATATAACTGGTCAAAATATCGCTGTAGATGGTGGTTGGACCTCAATTTAATACTAATGGATAAAATAACGTTTTGCATACCAAGTAAATCAAATTTACGCTACTTAAAAACTTGTATACCTTCTATTAGAAATAATTCATATAGAAAGGACCATGATATTATTGTATTTGTTGACTCAGACGAAGATGGTACAGTTGAATGGTTAGAACAGGTTAAAGAACAATACAATTTAACATATTATGTAAACCCAGATTTAGGTAAAAGATTATTTGGGATTGGTAAAGCATATGATTATTGTATAGAGCATTCAACAACGGATATATTCATGATTTTTCATGCTGATATGATGTTGGGTATTAACGCTGATTTAAACGCATTTAAACA
>Ga0181400_1000635_pt1 | contig 15051 bp, 38 predicted proteins | sample 23SPOviralmetaG_FD_130129 | JGI IMG/M metagenome (GOLD analysis project Ga0181400, IMG submission 130129) | Marine viral communities from the oligotrophic San Pedro Time Series (SPOT) site, San Pedro Channel, CA, USA - 23 SPOT_SRF_2011-06-22 | ecosystem: Environmental > Aquatic > Marine > Strait...
AAGACAATGAATAGTAAATTTTTAGAAGTAGCATAATATGTTTGTAACATCAGAAGGTAAAAAAGTAAATACAGATAATCCTAAAATGGTATACGATGTGTATACCAATCATGGATGGTGGGCTGGTACAGTAGAGTATGTTAGTTTGTATGAATACTTAGATGCCAAGCCGGCCACAATGAAAGTATCTAAACACGTTTACAATGAAGCTCAGAGACATGGAGTGCAAATAAAGAGACATGTTCATTCAAATGCAAATGGTGCTTGTAGATATCCTAGGGCATGGCTTGATATGATATTCGATGTTATGTTATTTGAATCAGAAGATAGAATAAGTAGTTAATTAAAATAAAGATAAAGAGTATGTATAGACTTACAGTACATGTAACAGATGTGCCTCGTGCAGAGGTTCGAACCGGTAAGAAGATTAAGAACACTGCTGGTAAATGGGTTGAAGAAGTAAAGCAAAAGATACACAATGTGTTATCATATGAATGTAGAACGCGTGATGAGATAGCTAAAAAGTTAGGACAGATACGTAGCAAGTATACAATTATGAAAGGCATTGCAGGACAACATAAAGTGTCTAAAGTTGATAAAGAATTTATACAAATAAGTAATATAAAGTAGTTATGACATATGCATTAATACCAGTATGCGTAGTCCTAGGAGTAGTAGGATGGGTAGCATACGAATCTAGAAAATCGTAAATATGAAAAAGTTGTTGTTTATATTTTGTATGCTATTAGTGGCATGCACGAAAGAAGAAGACGCTCCTTTAGGACATGAATTTCAAATATATGCTCCAATGCCAATATCAGATGGATATTATTATTTAACATTAGAAGATGCCAATTGGCAAACATTGCAACGCATAACTGGCCATGTATCAGCTGTGACTAACGATTACGATTTGACGCGTGTATATTGGTCAAGTTCTCATTACTGGGTAATAGGAGATACATTAGGATATATTGTTCATCAGAACAATACATTGAATGATGATGGATATTTATATATGAATAACGATACTAGTTATGTTACATGGTTTAGTGGTTCAGAAGTACCAGTTATTAATGGTGCAAGTTATAGTACAATGTCCGGTGAAATTAATACAATGTTTGCTCCAGTACAAAGTATGAGAGGTGATACAGTAACAGTATCTGCATATGCTATATTTGCCGATGGACATGTTAGTAATCTTAAATCTTTAAAGTTTATTTTAGAATGATATGAACAAATGTCCTTATACAAATTTTAAACAAAAAGTGTTACAGTATATTGATTTCATTAGAACACCTAGAAAAGAGTATGGAGGCATGCCAGCGTGTCCATTTGCCGGTATTGAATTAGATAAAGGCAAGTTAATGATAGATAAGTTTGATCCTAACGCAGATACGTTACTAGATAAGATAAAGGTTTATGATGAATCAGAATATGATAGTGCGTTATTTGTACAAGTATCAGATGAAGAATTATCAAAATTTGATACAGTAGGGTATCAGGATTATATTAATAAGACAATGAAGGAAAATGGTTATCCTCATTTAAAATGTATTTGTTTTAATCCTAATGATGAATTAGATATAGATGGGTTTAATGCAAGAAGCCATGCTCCTTATTTCTTGATCAATATAGCTACTAGAGAAGCATTGGATAAGGCACATAACATATTATCAAAAACTAAATACTATGATAATATGAATAAACGTTACTTAAAGTATTTACATATGGAGGAAAAGGTATGATTATAACAGATACAAAAACATTTCGAGCACATAATGTTGTATATAAATTTATCCAGTTAATATATGATGCAGATGCATTTGATATATTGCTTAGTAAAAATAATATAACAGATGCGTTCAGCTTTGAAATTAAAGAAGATGGAGACTGGAGAAAGGTTGATCGACGTAAACGTAAAGAGAAGAAAATAGCATCACTGCTGTTTGAAAAATATGGGAACTACTTATGAAAGTAATGATATGGATAACGCAGACTAATGTAGAGTTACTCGAAAGAGGAGAAATTATTCAGTACTGGTTAAGAGAGCCGGCCAATGCATTAGATGTAGTGCAAGTACAAATATCATATGATGACTTCATACGATTAAGGGATAATCAACCTGAACATTACATTACAAGAGACCATATGAGATTTATAAACTACTCCGGAATGCATAGAGATTATATGGATGATATGCCAATTGCAAACGATGAAGGTTATGGAGTAGAGGACTAGCATGGAAAAAATTACAACAGCAAGCAAAACCCAATTAAGGCTCAGATTTATAGCATGTATTTATCCAATAGCATATGTGCTAATATGGCCATTAGTATACGGTATACTTCCTGCCTATAGTAATTACTACGTGTTTGGAGGAATATATTTTACATTAGCAACATCAATGATGGCTTGGGCAATGTGGTTGCATAGAGATATTAAATGGAGCGTACCTGCATATGCATTGGTAGGTGTAGCATTATTCAATTGTGTAGACTATTGGATGTTGCATAATATATTGGCAATCATATTCTTTTTATCATCTACATATCTAATGCGTACGGATAAGAGGTTTGATTGGTTAGGAGATATATCAGTGACTTGGTATGTGTTATTAGTAATACCAGACGGAGTGTTCTGGTTTGAAGCGATCCAGGCCGTATTGATTAGCGTGTTCCATTTGAGTTACGTGAGGCGGTTATGGAGAGTGAGGCGGTTATAAGTGTGGCCTCCGGTTTGAGCTCGCGAAAGGCTCGCATGAAGAGATAAATAAGGTTATAATGGAATTAGAAATATTACAAAATTATTTTTACTTTAGTGGAATCTTTGATGATTTGAAAGATGATATGCGTGACAGGATATCACAATGTGATGCATCAATTGAAGTGAATGGTATAGAATATGTGCCAATGTCAGATATAGTTAAATTGATCGATGGTGACCATTGCGAACAAGATACCGCGATTGCAACATCAAAATAAAAAGGAACAGGTTATGAGTAAAGAGAAAATGTCAGCATGGAGAAGCATGCTTAACAAAGATGCGGAGGATGCACGCGTAATGCGAGAGATGCATGCGACGCGTACTCCGGATCCAGTATTAGATAATGCAGATATGGAAGGTACAGGTTATCGATGGAGGAATGCACCGGCGGCAGTACCAGGAGCCGCGGAAGATGTGGCACTTGCAATGTGCGCGTTATGGCAATCGGAACGCCGTATCAACTTGAATGGTAAATGGTATGTACCGATATCGGAAGTGGCAGACATATTAACGACTCCTCCGGAGGAACCGCTAAGTGAAGAATGGCAAGCCAAAACGTTTCCCAATTTGAATATCGGAGATACCGGAATGGAGAAGCGTCATCATGATATGGATAACAATATAGAAGAATAGCATTATGAAGAGAAAGCAACAATATGAAGCATCAGCAAGAATAGCTATGATAGCATTGATAGGCATAGTGCTAAGCCTTACCATAATGATAGCGATAGGTAAACATGAACCAGTAACGCAAAAGGCCGTAGCACAAGAGCCTATATTATGGACGCCAACTCCTTTAGAACAGAGGAAGATGGATTCGCTATATAGTATAGATGCAGTAACCAAAGCAGATATGGACAGTATAATGGATCTGATAGATGCTATACTTATAAAGCTGGATTAACTATCCTAGTATCGCTACGCTCAAACACCTTAGCAAACCGAACAAAGAGACCTTCTAACCTAGGAACATAGTAGCCGATTAATAGAGCATTCATCCTATACCACCCTTGTATACGAACCGCTTATGAGGTTTATCCGGTAATATAGTTCTGTTATAACGCATAGGGTTTGTTCGATATATGTGTCGGGTCTAGCGTATAGGAGGATAGGATGGGAGTGTATATAAATATATCCCGAAAGGCAAAGTATTTCCTATATAGACTTTCTGGTAAAAAAGTTGTAACAAAGTTAGGAAATCCTTTGGTAGCGTGGATTATTTTTCTTATATTTATATTATAATATAAAGATAGAGATATGAGAAAAGACCAGTATTTATTCGAAACGACAAGAGAGAAAGCAGTAGCAAAGGCGCAAGCCATAGTAGACCAATACGTACCAGGTAAGGTTCGTGTATATGTTGAATATTGTGATACCGAGTTTGCTTGGTATATGATAGGTGAATATCAATCATATGTAGAGTATGGTGGTAAGGTTAAGACCGTTACCAGTATTAAAACGGAGAAGATGGATCGCTATTATGATGCAGATCTATTCGCTCATTTCTTTAAGCAAAGAGCCGCATATATGAATGCTAATTATTATTGGCAGATCCAGGCTAGAGAGAATAACATCCATCCAGCCATGTTCAAAGAATGGTTTGATTCAAAGAAGCGTACTACATCTGATATGGTATCAGCATAATATAATAGTATAAGCTAAAAGGTTGCACCGAACCCTCGCCTGGATGACCGGAAGGAAGAAGCCAGGTTAAGTAGTGCTCGGACTTGCAAGAACCGCGAAGAACGGCCGGGCAACCGAATGATAGACGTATCATATAGCTTTAATATACGCAGAGCCGGCTGCTTAATCCGGTATTCATATCTCTGAGAGGATAGGGTGGTTCCTATCCTTTCGCACTATTCAGGCAAACAATATTAACGGAAGCTATAAGTAGAAGATGCAGAAGAAGATGGTTGGGCATCTATATATAGAGAGCGACCATTATATAGAGAGCAATGCTATATACGACCATAAGCATCCAGACCGAACCATAGCGCACCAAAACCACCCATATACCCGCATACCGCAGCCATACCGCGCAATAACCCCCCAAAACCACCAAAAGCAGGTCAAAACCACCCTATATAGGGGGATATACCGGTTTTCCTTAACATACCGGTATATATGGGGTTTTTAGGGGGTGGTTACCATATTTTTATCGTGAACAAAGATTTTTCGCTATAGCGCCCTGGTTTGGAGGAATGGACTGAAGTCCATGCTATCCCGCCACAACGAAATGCTCAACATTAATGGGAGATTGCTGTAAGCACTGAAAGCTATTTGTATATATATAATAAAGGGGGAGAGTTGTGCGTTGGTTGCTAATATACATAATGTTAGGTTTAAATTGTTCCGCGCAATCCTTAATGTCTGATCCTCCATCCATTTCAGATCCTAATTCCGTAAATTATGCTTTAATACAGATCCGTGGATTCGTGGTTAGCACTGATAAACAACTGCATATGGCTGGATGTTTCATGATCTCATCTGTAACCACTTCTTATGTGTATAATAGGACAGCGGATAAGCGTAAAGCCATTGCCATAGGTTTCGGGGCTGGTATGGTTGCTGGTATAGCCAAAGAGATATACGATATCCGTTACGGCTCTCCGCAATGGGGTGATATAGCGGCTGATGCAATAGGCTCTGGCTTAGGAGCTGTCTCTATAACCTTTACCTTTTAGATTCTCCCTGTATAAGTAACGCTGATTGCATTGTTACCTTTCTGCTTCCCATCATAAGTAATGCTCTTCTCTTCAATAGGTTCATATACATCATAAGGCTCATTTACACCGTTCTCATTTTTTCGATTAACCGTTACTACACGGCATCGGCCGACTCCTTCTACGTATACTATGTTCCGCATTTCATCTATAATGCTTTCTATCTCCCCTACCGGGTCTCCAAATAAATGTTCCATATTATGCTTGTTCTAAATTTTCTATTCTTAAACTATGTGATATCAATGTACCTAAATTGATTGCTCGGCAATTCATTCTATGAATCTTTTCCACTCGGTATACTTCGAACGAACCACCTTTCCGACATCTTGGCGTACGGTGTTCTGGCTTCAATTTTACTAATTGGTTAACTTTTAAATCTTCTTTAAGCATCTCTATCTCTAATTAATTAATATAATTAAAGATAAGGAATAATTCGCAAACGTCCTAATCTTTTTGAAGCTTTTTTAAGCCACACTCAACTTTTTTTTAGGCCGCACTCTATCACCTTATACCCACCTTTTAACTCCGCTCACTGCATATTTATTTAAAAGAAACAAAAAAGGTTCTCCAATGAAGAAATCTCAAATACATAAAATCATCCGTGAAGAGTTTGTAAACATCCTTCGCGAAGAAACACTTATAACTGAAGTGTTCCAAGACCCGATCGCGCGAATGCTAGCCAAAGACCGAAGCTTAGATAACAACTGGTTCAAATTCTTTGGTGCCATGGCTAGATCATTTGATATTGCTTGGGACAAAGTTCCTGCAGGATCATTCCAAAAAGTATCACCAGGGTCTCCTTTAACTAAAAAAGGATTAGCTATTTATTATATTAAAGATGATGTAGAGAATCCATTTGCTAGTACAGATCGATATGGTTATTCACGTGATGCTAAAATTTATGGTCCAGCTGTATTAGCGGCTACTATCAACAATAAAATAGCATATCAGAACGATAGAGGTGATAGTGCTAGAATTGGTGGCAAGCTTAGACGAAGTGAGCCTATAGGTAAAGCTATTAGAGGTACCATGCAAGTTAATAAACTTAAACAGATAGCCGATGAAGTGTATGTATTTGATTTGGAATCTTACAGAGGTGGAACCACTGCATTGAAATCTGCTAGAGCGCAATTGAAAATGGGTAAGGATAAATTTACAAATCATAAGGCTTGGAAGAAAGCTAATTTAGATCGTTATGAAGACATTTTACGATCACGTGTTGGTGGTAGAGATGAAGTAGACCGTATGGTAGCAGAGATAGTTAAAATTGCTAATCAAGCTGTAACAGATGCAGTTACTGGTGTATTGAAGCAAGACAGGTATGGTGATATCATGACAACCGTAGCCGGCCAAGAAGTTATGCTTAAAGATATTACTCAATCAATGGATAATGCAATAAAAGATTATCAACGTTATATTCAGTATGAGAATGAAGAAGCTGGAGAACTAAAGAGAGGGGTAGATAGAGGGGTCAAAAGTTATTACGGTGAAAAGAAAAAAGAATATGCAATGGAACTTAAACGTTATCTTAAAGGATTTAAAACTGGTAAGATAAAAAGATATTAATATGGACAAGTCTAGACTCAAAGAAATTATCCACGAAGAACTTAAAAACGTATTAATAGAGAATACAGGTTACACTGTTGTTTATCGTGATCGAGCACTTGATAAAACTTATACTGCTGAGATACCTTCTGGTATTAGTAAAACAGAAATCAAACAAATGCTTAAAAAAGTTGTACCGGTTGGATTAGAGATAATTGGTATTGAACCTTTGAAAGAATTGAAAGAAGAAATGTATAAAGTAGCAGGTAAACCTGTAACTTTAAATAAAGGTGAAAAGGCTGATGGTACTGATTGGACTGTAACTTTTAAAAATGGTAAGACAACTGCTTTAGCAGATGTTTTAGCACTTATAAAACCATTTCCTAAAGATATCAAAGAAGTAAATGAAGCTAGTAATGATACTAGATTATCTGGGCCGTTCACTGGAGATGAATTAAAGAAAATGATTACCCGTGATGAAGAGACAATGTTTTTCGCTAATGGCCAATACTATCAAGCCACATCAGCATTCCAAGACTTTAAAGATGATTTATCAGTAATGGATAGAGACGGGACTGAAGATTATATTGATATCAAAGATATTGAATTTGCAGAAGCAACTCATGGCTTTGCAGGTGTAGGTTTAGATAGAAAGAAAAGACAAGTACCTGATGTAAAAGATCTATCCATGATAAACAGAGGTAGAGCTAAAGCAGCATTAAAACAAATTAAAACAGGTAAACGTTCAGATGGTATGCCTGGTCCATTTACCGCTAGGTTATTTGGAATAACATCATCTGGCGATGTGCATCCAATTACAGATGAAGATGCTCTTAACCAATATAGTAAATTTGGATTGGCAGAAAAAAAGCTGTAAAAAGATTTGGTAGAGTGAAATGTTTTTCTTATCTTTAATTATATTAATAAATTAAAAGATAGAGATATGTTAAAGACATTCGGAAACATCCAAGTAGAGTTATCAGGTAGTTTAGTATCAATCAAGCAAGATGGATCGTTAGTAAAAGCTCAATCCGTATCACCAAATTATGCGATACAAGAGTTTGAGAAGATTTGTACCAAAGTTGAATCATATGTATTAAAAAATGCGTAAGAAATTAAAATTAGGAAATATTGTTCGGGTCAATTTTATTGGCTCGAACTACGTTTGCGAGATTATCGAAGTAGTTGATAAGACAACATACAAAGCTCGTAACATAAAAACTGGAGTCATTATTCCTAACCTAAGATGGAAGGCTCATAAAGATAAAAAATCGGTATGGTTTATAGAAGCTTTTATTTCAGATACTCCTGGCGCAAAGTCAACAAGGAGCATAGATACCAGAAAGCAGACTACAAAAAAGTCAGAGCTAGATTTAGCAATTAAAAAACAACGAAATTTCATAAAAGGTAACATAAAAAAATAATAAGGAGTTAACCATGAGTCTAGAAGACGATTTAATGGATATGTACAACGAAGTTCGTAATAAAGGACTTCAGGAAAAGTTTGATAAACAAATTGCAAAAATGTTAAAGCAAGATAAACATAAACATAAAACAGCTAATGAAAGATGGGATTATGCTTTACGTCGAATTAAAGGATGGAATCCAAACAAATCTGAAAAAAAGCTGTAAAAAAATTTGGTAGCGTGAAAAAGATTTCTTATTTTTATATAGTAGATAATTATTAAGAAAAACAAAGAGTTATGAGAATTTTGAAAAACATGCATCCAACGGATAAAGAAGCGTTAGCAGGTATTACATTCCTGATAGGTACAATAGCATTATTTACTGCTTCATTATGGACCTTTGCAATGATTGCCGGTCAATGTTAGAGTTCCTTAAACATGCATTAGGTTTATGTGGGGAGTCACATCCTAACCTGATAACTATATTGTTAGGTACGCCTGTTATAGGTTATTTAACATATAAATTAAAAATGTTAAAAAATAAAAATTAAAGGTTATTATGCCAAAGAAAAGAAAATTAAACAGTACAAATCCAAAGTATAAACCAACAAAAGAAACGGTAGTAGATACTAAAAGACATGAATTGATATGTACAGTCAAAGGAGTAAAGGTATACGCAACATTTAATAATGATATATAATGACAGCGCGATATAGAGAAATGGGTTCACGTAATAAGAAGACTGGTAAGTTAAATTATTATGATATTGAACGACAAAATAGATCATATAGTTGTTCGTGTCCAGCCTGGCAATTTCGTCCATATGCTGATTGTAAACATATAAAACGTTTAAGGGAAAAACTTAGAGCATAGATATTTATATTAAATGATTACGTTAGAAAACATATCAACTGGAGAAGTATTTAACGGCGAAGAACTTGAGTTTTTTGTCGACGATGATACTCTTATTGGAGAAGTATTTTTGGATGGAGATTTAATATTTCAATCATTAGATGTACTAGATGATGATCAATTGGAACATGCTTTAAAATTAGAGTTCAAAATGATTGAAGAAGAAAAAGATATATTTTCTAGTTTTAATTATTAATATTAATATTTATTTAAAAGGATTAATGTTATGGCATCGAATGAATTATTCGCAAAAATGGAAGGATTATGGTCTGAATTTACAGATAATCATTCTAAGTTTACAGAAAAAGGAAACAAAGCAGCTGCTACTCGAGCAAGAAAGGCAGTTGGTGAATTAAAAAAATTAGTAACAGAATATCGAAAAGCTTCTGTTGCTGAATCAAAAAGATCATAATATGGGTAGTCGATTAACTAATGCTGATTTGCATAATGAGATTCAATTATTGAAACAAGATCTTGATCATGTTAAGGCCGGACAATTAAAAATGCAATCCGATCTATCAATGATTAAGAAAACGTTGTTGGATCCGGACCAAGGAGCAATCGCAAGAGTTAATCGCAATACTCAGTTTAGAAAATTAGCTGGTGGAGCATTATGGTCTGTATGGGTAGCCATGATAGGTGTACTTGCTAAATTAATATTTTGGAATTAAATGAAAAGATTAGATTTAAAAAATAAATTAAAAACAATAGTTAAAGAAGAAGTTTCGGCTTTGTTAGCTGAACGAAATTATAAGTATGGAGGTTTATTAGATCCAAACGATTTTGATCCTATAGACCCAGAAGTACACGTGATTGGATTTGGTACCATGGCTAGATCCGCATTACGACAAGATATTGTGCGCAGATTACAAGGCGCATTAAAAACTGCAAAAGATGCAGCAACCGGAGGTAGTAACTCATATGATAAATTTAAATCACTTGAAGGAGTTTTAGAACCAAATGGAGTACTTCAGCAACAATTAAAAGCTGAAAGTGAAATATCAGATCAATTAGAAAAGTTACGTAGTCAGGGAGGTCGCCGCGCGATTCCAATCCCAAAACAAAATTAAAGTTTTATTAGGTTATTCGAAAAAGTTTTTTTATATTAATAAACATTAAAAAAATATGTGTACCTACGTGCACATTTATTAGGAGGCTCCTTAATTAAAGCCAATATTGGCATAATTAAACTATAGGAGAAATTTTATGAGAAAGTTAATTTTAACAATTACATTAGCATGTGTATCTGTATTGACTGCACAATCGCAAGTAAAAGGTGACTGGTACATTGGAACTGGTGACGTTGCAAACGTTGCTTGGACTGAATGGTCAGTTAACCCAACCGTTGGATATGCAGTGACAGATGCATTAGTATTAGGAGCGTCTATCGCGCAAGAAGTAACCGACGAGACAATGAATGTAGATGTAAATGCAAGATACTTTGTTAAAGGGTATTTTGTATATCTAGAATCTAACTTAAATTTAGATACCGAAGACATGCGTTTAGGTATCGGCAAAATGTTTACATTACGTAGTAACGTATATGTAGACCCAAAGATCGTTTATAACTCAGGAGACCAAACTACGAACCTAGGATTAGGGTTCGGGTTTAGATTCTAATTTAAGCGAGCTTCCTAATTATCGGCAATATTGCCACAAAACAAAAAAGAAAAGGACAAGATTATGGATTCAGTAATTAAGTACGTTACCGGTTTCTTTGCAGGACTAATGTCAATTTTTATGGCAATTATTCCAGTATCGATTCTTTGGTATGTATTAACTGGTGGTGCCGTATTTGGTATCGATGTCGTAGCTAACCTTACAAGTCTTATCAACCAAGTTGGTAACGGTGGATTTGTTGGAATAGTTGTATTGGTACTATTGGTATCATTCTTTACGAAGAAGTAGTTTTTATTTTAATAAGTTATTGGTAAGGCCTTTCGAGGCCTTACTTTTACTTAAACATTTCTAGAAAAAGATTTGGTAGATTGAAAAAGATTACTTATATTTAAGTATTATTAATTAAAAGTTATAAGAAGATGGCATATTATGTATCTCGAGTAAAAATTGCAACCGATACGCCTAAAGGTGTTAAATGGTTGAACGAACGTTATTTAGTTAACGCAGTATCAGTAGGTCATGCAGAACAATTAGTGCATGAAGATTTTAAAGACAGTGGTATCCAATTCGAAGTGAAGTCGGTATCTGCATCTCCTATATGTAAAGTAATTGGTACAACTAAAAAAATATAAGGGAGATGGTAGAATATGAAGTTAATGACAAAGTTGTATTTCGATTCAACGACGTAAATGAAGTAGCTGTTGTAACAAATGTAAGACGGCACAAAAATGCAATAACTGGCTATGATATTAGATCTGAAAAAGGTTCTGGATATGTTATAGTACAAGTGGATGCTAATCTAACTACCAGGCAACGTAATAAACGTGTCGAGTATCCGCTAATTGATTCCAAGTTAACCGCGGCTTGGATTGGTAGTGATTCCGAAACAAATTTATTTGCAAAAGAGAATGTAGGACATACTCGTCAAAATTTTACTAAAGATATGATTTTAGTTTTAGATGGTGAAGCGGGTGGCGGCGTACAACATCTTGAAAGACATAACGATTTGATATTTCCAACTCAAGGACCTAGATCATTTTAATATGAATAAATTTAAAAAACGAGTACTCAAACAATTTCCAAATGCATATGTAGAATCATCTGCAAATGGATTACGTATTATTAATAATGATGAATATTTAGCTAAAGAGTTTTATATGCCAGATACTCAATGTGAAGATAAAGCATGGGAGTATGCATCATTGGCATGTCGATTGACTCAAAATTTTAATCGAGCACATCCACTACGAATGGATCTTAGCGATGTTGAAAATAAATTAGCCAGAATAAATCGTCGAAAAAGGAACGGAAGACGTGTTAAATAAATTAAAAGAAATATTTACGCCAGATAAAGTAATTAATCGAGGTAAAGAATGGCCAGATGAACGGCAAGGAACGTTACCAACTGATTGGCAACCATCTGACGATGTAGAAGTATCAGAAAACAAATCATCTGATGATGTAGAAGTATCAGAAAATATGGATGCGTTATTATATGCAACTGAAACAGTTGGTTATGATAATCGTGAACAGCAATGGAATATATATAAAACAGTTACAAATTTTACTAATCAGGGTGATAGTATTTTAGATTTTGGTTGTGGTAGAGGTGACTATAAATTATTTTATTCAGATACTTATAAACAAGATGTAAACTATATTGGTATTGATATGAATCGTCAATTAATTGACGCAGGTTTACAGGTATATGAAAATAAAGTAAATTTAATTTGTACTGATTGGTTTACATTAGATAAAAAAATAATAATGGATTGGTCTATTAATGTAAATTCAAATAATTTACGTTATGACGCAAACATTAAATTAACAGATGATGAATATCTTAAAGATACTATACAAACAATGTATGATCATTGTAATAAAGGAGTGATTATAATGTTAGATAGTAGAACACATAATCCTGGAAATATATTTAATTGGGCTATAGACTTATTTGGAACAGCCGCATTAGATCATTCATTTTCAGTGACTGAATACGTATTAGTAATTTATAAATAAATAAAAACCATATTATGGGAAGAGTAAACAATGCATTTGCGTACGATAAAAAACGCGCTAAAAGAATGGGAAAATTGTATAATACAATTGATTTTAATGTAAATGATAAAATTTCTGCAGATTTATTTGCAAAAGTTCCAGAGAAGCCTATAGTAGGTGAATTAGAAATTGGAGGAAAATCGTTTAAAGTAACTTATCAAGAACTAGATGCTATGATGGCAACGTTACAAGAAGCTAAACGAACGGTAGAATCAAAATATCGTTTAGGATTGATGAACAGATAAAATTTGATATTTATTTAAAAGAGGTAGATATGAGTAAATGGGCATTATATACACGATATTCAAATGAAAATAGATCTTATGTCATGTCTATAGCATTACCTTCGCGTGCAGAAGCGCGTGCTTATTTTATGGGCATCAAACGTTTATCTGCGGATCAGTTTGATAAAATTTATCAAATTGATTTAATGGAGGAATCAGATTCAAATTCTAAGAAAGGATTATTATTTGGAAATCAATGATGTTAGGTGAATTAAAAATAGAAGAAGATGTGTTTGATATATTCATAACATTTAATGCACGAGAGAAAATTGAATTTCTCTCGGATGCATTAGAATTTGGTATAGAGGCTGCTATTTTAAAACAAATATCAAAACTTCCAGATGATATTAAAGAAACAGAACTACCGATTATATCATCGCAAGATTTTGTATCTGGAACTCATAGATTATGTGTTACTACTTTAGATAACGAAATACAATTAAATTCAGATAGTCTTAAAACAATACGAAATTTTGCATTAAAATTAATAACAGATGGATTACTTATAACACCAATTGACAAGAAAAAATCATGTTATGATATGTATCGATATTTTAGAGCGTATAAAGTTATCAGTCATACTAGTCCACTTTCTTTAAATTAAGTATATTTATATATGATAATTAACATCACTGCGGGTTGTATAATTATTAACATTTAATCATCTAAGGAGATTTATTATGGGAAACCTATTTTTAGACAATCGGTTATTTCCAACCGATTTATTATTCAGAAACTTTTTTGCTGTAGATTCAGACTTTCAATCACATGTGGATTCTAAGCCAGACTATCCAGTTGACGTTGCTACAACAGATGCAGGATTAATAATTGAAATTGCAGCCGTTGGTATCGATAAAAACGATATCAAAATTGAAACTGCAGACAATACGTTGAAAGTTATTTATGACAAAGGTCAATACGATTCGCCTAAAGAGTTTGACTATATTCACAGAGGCATTGCTAGAAGAGCTTTTAACTTTGGTTGGAAGATTTCGCCTAAATGTGATATCACAAAAATTTCAGCAACAATGGATAAAGGTTTGTTGTCTATCTTTATTCCATTTACAAAAGAGGCAACACCTAAACCAGTTATAATCAAGTAAACATTACAACCCCGCAGTGATGAATTATCAATTTATAGATCATAACAATCAAAAGTTTTTAGTTAAACGTGTTTTCAAACAACATCAATTGAAACCTGAGTTCAATGTCGATGTAATGCGCGCTTGGCTCGGAGTAGATGTAATTCTACGTAAGGATGGTTTATTTTATTGTTGCGAAATTATAGAAGACGTGACTATAGTTGAGCCATAATGTAAACTGTTACCATGACAGTTACATATAACAATTTCGATATTTCTACTTTTCTTTTCATATACTATAATATAACAAATATATTATATAATCAGTTTAAATTAATATTAAGTCTATATTAAGAAACTTTTTTCAAAAAAAGCTGCCAAAAGATTTGGTAGCGTGAGATATATTTCTTATTTTTATATAGTAGATAATTAATTAAAATAGAGATATGGAAAGATTAAATTTAAACCGATTATTAAAGATTCAAGAGATTGCGGAATGCGAAGTAGAAATTTGCGCCGATAATGTTACAAAAGAATTGGATACCTTTAATAATGAAAAGTATGAAAATGTAGTTTCATTTGTAGAATTAAGATTTGGTTATTGGAGAATGTTAACCGAAGAGCAATTAGAACAAATTCATGAAGTACTTCA
>Ga0181400_1000636_pt1 | contig 15039 bp, 16 predicted proteins | sample 23SPOviralmetaG_FD_130129 | JGI IMG/M metagenome (GOLD analysis project Ga0181400, IMG submission 130129) | Marine viral communities from the oligotrophic San Pedro Time Series (SPOT) site, San Pedro Channel, CA, USA - 23 SPOT_SRF_2011-06-22 | ecosystem: Environmental > Aquatic > Marine > Strait...
AACAACAGAGATTTTTAGAGAGAGGATTGCTTATGAGTTAGCAGTTCCCTTTGAAAAGAATACTCTTTTTTCAGTTGATGGAAAACATTACTATATGCTACAAGTTCCATATGATGGTAGTTTCTGGAATTTTAAGAAATGACCTATTACTTATTACTTCCTGGTGATTCTGAAGAAGATGCTATGTATGAGACTAATATATTAGGAGAAGTAAGTTTTGATACTTTCTATGCTGGTCAAGGTATGGTAGCGTTAAATAATATAATCAATGAAGGGAATGCATTAGACCTTAGAGAAGATAGAGATATAGATACATTTATAAAGTCATTAAAAATATATGATGAAAAAAAGAAACGATATACAATTACAGAATTTATGGATATACTTTCTAAACATAAAGTGAGAATGGGATGAAAAAAAGAATTATAGAGTATTGGAAAAAAATGACTATAGTTCTTGCTATACCAATGATGATACTAAATACTATTCTTGATTACTACAATGGTTGGGAGTCAAGAACAGAATCAAGACATGAGAACTTCAGACTAAAAGGGTTTATATTAGCACATGAGCATGAGGAATCTGGAGAAGTTGATTGGAGTGACCTAATAAAAAAAGGATATGGAGATGAGATTCCAAGTCCAACAGATAGTTTTACGCCAGAAGCAAAGGTAGATGGTTTTCTATCAAAAATATTTCAACCAATAAAAAATCAAATAGATAGATTTAGTAATTGGTGGAGAGGATTATTTAAAAAAGAAATGTTAAAAGACATAAGAGGTTAAAATGAAACTAAGAATATTAGAATTAAACAAACATAATTTTTATGGAAATATGGTAAGTAAACCAAAAGGTGACGCTGGTATAGACTTGTATTTTCCTAATGATTACAATATACCAGCAAGACAATCCGTATTGATTGACTTTGAAATACAATGTGAAATGTGGACATGGACAAAAGATACTGGGTATGATATAGAGTTATCAAAAGAATTAGATAAACCATATAATTGTAGTTACCAACTCGTACCAAGAAGTAGTATTTGGAGAACACCATTACGACAAGCAAATAGTATTGGTATTATAGATGCTGGTTATCGTGGTCGTATTATGGTTCCAGTAGACAACCATTCTGGACAAGACTATAGAGTTAAACGAGGAGATAGATTATTTCAAATCATACATCCATCACTACAACCAATTCATGTTGAAGTTGTATCTGAATCTGAATTAACAAATTCAGATAGAGGTAAGAAAGGATTTGGTAGCACAGGAAAATGAGAACATCGTTAACAAAAAAACAAATACAAACTGAACTTATTAAAATAAAAAAGTTTGGTCAAGAAAATATGAATACAAGATATCCTATGCAAACTTGGGGTAGAATACTAAGTATGTTAGATGACTTGGAAAAAAATATAGGAGATAAAAATGAATAGTAATTTTAGATATTCTAAAGAACGAGACTATAATCATGTTATACAATTTTTAGAAACACTACCAGCAGGAGCAAAGGTAATTGACATTGGTGGTGGTTATAATCCTTGGTGTAAAAAATATGCTACACACTATGTTGACTTTCAAGATATAGAAGGTGCTTTTACATTTAAAGGTAATGTAAATATGCATTATGTTTGGGAAGAGATAGTTAAATATTTGGATGGAGACAAATTTGATTATGCTATATGTACACATATGTTAGAAGATGTAGCAAATCCAGAGATGACTCTAAGATATTTACCACAAATTGCTAAAGCAGGTTTTATATCAATGCCATCTAAGTATACAGAACTAACACCGAACCTACATAACATCCGAGGTTCAATCCACCATCGTTGGATTTACAATAAAGAAAAAAGTATGTGGTGGGATGATAAGGATGAGAGATATAGAGAAGTAGATACACTCGTAGGTTATCCAAAAGTAGTTTGGTTACAAGGTAACGAGGATGGTATCTCAGATAAGATTGGATTTCCTACATGGGATAAATTAATGGAAAGTGATTTACATGAAATATCTTTTACATGGGAAAATCAAATACTCTGGAAATTTATGAACAATGACTTTATGGGACCAGACGATAATTCAGTTAAGGCATATTATCAAGAGTTAATAGATGATGATAGTCAAAAACAAACATATCAAGGTCAAGGAACAAGGAAATATTATGCCGGGTAAGAAGGGAATGAAACAAAAACCATTACTACAAGGACAGATAGAATGGGCGATAAGTGAGACTAAATCTGCTTCAGCAGCATCTCGTTTACTTGGAGTAGCATATAATACATTCAAAAAATATGCTAAAGTGTATAAGGACGATGAAGGAGTTTCTCTTTTGGAGAAATGTAAGAATCCAACTGGACGAGGAATACAAAAAGGTGGGCCTCTAAAAAGTGGTAGATATGCACTTGACGATATCTTAGCAGGTAAATATCCTAAGTATAGTCCTTTCAAATTAAAACAGAGATTAATCTTCTGGTCATACATAGAAGAGTGTTGTGATTCATGTGGGTTTGAGGAAAGAAGAATGACCGACCACAAGGTTCCACTACTACTGGATTTCAAAGATGGAGATAGGACTAATTTTAGTTTAGACAATCTAAGACTATTATGTTTTAATTGTTACTTCTTACAAGTTGGTAACATAGGTGGTAGAAGACCTGGACCCAGAAAGAAGTGGGGAGTAACTACAACAGACACAACTTTTGAAGGAAGTTTTGAAGACCCTTATTAAAGGAAACATATTATGGCAGATATTACAAAAAAACAACAAAAACAATTACATCCAGACTTAGTAGAAAACGGATACTTGGTATTAAAAAATTTTCTTACAGAACCATTATGTCACTATTACAATATGGTTACATTTCAGATGTTGGAGAATCCACAAGCAAATGGATATCTACCTGGAAGTAACGGAATAAATAATAACAATAGTGGAGAACATCATAGAACCTGGAATACCTATGGTCATCCAATATGGGAAACAACACTACATTTAATGCAACTATCCATAGCACAAGCAGCAAAGAATCCACAATCTGGAATACCACCACAATTATTTCCTACCTACTCATATCATAGAATGTATATGGAAGGTGCAGCAATGGCACATCACTCAGACAGACCAGCATGTCAAGTATCTTTAACCATAAACTTGGGACAAACACATGAGTGGCCTATTTATGTTACTAACCTTAAAACAAAAAAATATACTGAAGTAATACAAAAACCTGGTGACGCACTAATGTACCTTGGTTGTAATGTAGGTCATTACAGACCTCCATTAAAAGGAGACTGGTATAGTCAACTATTTGTTCACTATGTACTTGCAAGTAAAGAGAACCAACCACACTTTTTTGATAATCAAACAAGAAGTCAAAAAGAAGATGGTGTTCTACAAGACCCAAGTATATGGATGAATGTAGTAAAAGATAATTGGAAGCAAGTCTTACATCAACAAGAAATAATGGATAAAGATATTCCTTATAACTTAGATGATTATAAAAAGGAAGCATGGTATCCATTGGAAGCACCAAAACATCCATTTAGAAAATCTCAAGAAGTGAAAGAAAAAATAAAAATGCATCACTTGGATGAAAAGGATATGATTAGTAAAGACCAATATGATTTTGAAATGAGTGAAGACGAATCTACTATTGATAGTATTAATTCTGATAACGAAATTCCAGACGGTATAGAAGTTGATTAATGTTATCAAAAGAGTTTTTATTAGAACGAGGTTATTGTTGTGGTCATGGATGCTTGATGTGTCCATATCAACCTAAACATATAAAGGGAAATACAAAAGTTATGAGCGATTTAAGAGTGGGTATAGTTACAGGTGTATTTGACCTTATACATCCAGGACATTTTAAATTATTAGAATGGTGTCGGGGCAATAGTGAGTTCCTCATTGTAATGTTACAAAAATATACAGATGAAAGACCCGACAAGAGGGCACCGATACAGACTTGGGAAGAGAGACAACTTCAACTTCTGGGCATTCGTTGGGTTGACCAAGTTATTCCCTATCACACCGAACGGGACCTTTCCCACCTTTTATCAAATCACACCCCTCACATCCGATTCCTCGGTTCGGATTATCGGAACACACCCCACACGGGGATTGAACTGAACCAACCCGTCCAGTATTGTGAACGATTCGGAGACTACTCAACTACAAATCTAATAAAAAGGATAAAAGAGTCATGATAATAAAAAAGAGTTTAAACTGGCTTAACTATATATTTATATACACAATAATTAAATAAGGTTATTAATCTATGAAAATATTCGGAATTTATGGTGGTTATTTAAATCACGACCCAGGTGTATGTTTAATTGAAGATGGTAAGATTATATTTAGTTGGAATGAAGAAAGACCAAGAAGACTAAAACCATCTGATATAGATAAGTTACAAAAGTTTCAATCTGTAGCAGGAAGTTTTCAGTATGGAGAATCAGATGAACTTAGAGCGTTAGGAGACTGGGGATTTCCATACAAGTCTTTAGAAAAGATAAAAGAAAAGTATGATTTAGATTTTGATACTATAGATATATTCGCTTGTACATCTCCCATGCCAATTGAAATGAAAGATTTTATGGATGAGTATAACATCCCATATGAAAAGATAATTGTTACTAATCACCACACTTCACATTGTGCTGGTGGTTACTATACATCTGGATTTAAAGAAGATACATTTGTATTCTCATATGATGCTGGTGGTTTGACTGGTGACATAGGACATGATAATACTTATGGAAAAACTTTCATTGGTAAAGATGGTAACATGAAAGAGATAAATAGATTTCCAATGGCACAATCTTCTGCTCTTCCTTGTGCATATGGTTACTTAACTGCATGGTTGGGTTGGACACCAAATAAAGACGAAGGTAAATTAACTGGATTGGCAGGTCATGGTGAGTTCAATGAAACCTTATATAACGCATTTAAGAAGTTAACAACATATGATAGAAAAACTATGAGGTTTGTAAACAAAGAAGGATTCTTCGGAGCAACGACTTCTGGTGAAGGTATTCGTATTTTGATGGAAGAGATGCATAATACTGGTGATAGTCTTACTCATCACTACCAAACCCAAGAAGAGTTTAGACCAGACATTAGTGACGAATTAAAACAAAAACATAGAAATGATTTAGCATATAATTATCAGTTATATATGGAAGACCAAATTATTGAGTATTGTAATCATCTCCATGAGTTATATCCAGACATAAAAAAGATGGTAGTTTCTGGTGGTCTGTTTGGTAATGTAAAATTAAACCAAAGAATAAACGAACTTGAATGGTTAGATGAAATCTATGTCTATCCAGCTATGAATGACGCTGGTTTAGCACTTGGTGGAGCACTTAAAGTAGCATTTGATAAGGGTGAAAGAGGAGTAGAAAGATTTGAAAATGTGTTCTTAGGATATGAATATTCACAAGAAGAAACTGATGAGTTCTTTTTTAATGGAGACAATAATTTTAGTAATATGATACGATATGATTTAGACGAAGACTATGTTGCTAAGTCATTGGATGATGGTAAAATAATAGGATTTTTTAATGGTAGGTTTGAGTTCGGGCCTCGTGCTCTTGGTGCTCGCAGTATCTTAGTAAGACCAACAGATGCTGAAACACATGCTAACTTAAACAGAAGACTTGGAAGAACTGAGATTATGCCATTCGCACCAATAGTATTAGATACAGAAGCAAATAAAGTATTTCATACTAACAATAAATCACATTATACTGCTGAGTTTATGACTATATGTTATAATACTCGTAAAGAATGGATACCAAGAATACCAGCAGTAGTACATGAAGTTGATAGTACGGCAAGACCACAGATAGTTAAAAAGGATAATCCTTTTCATTCTGTCTTAACTAAATACTATGGACTATCTGATATTCCAGTTTTATTAAACACATCATTTAATATACATGGTGAACCAATCATTGAATCACCAGAACAAGCGTTAGTTCACTTAAATAATGGTGTAGTTGACTTACTTGTTATAGACAATTATATGTATGAGGTAAACAATGGATAGATTTCCACACATGACAAAAATAAGAAAAGGGATTCCAAAGTGGGTTGAGGAAAGAGCCAAAATGCCTTTTATGGAAGAATGTGCAGATAGAATGCATAACTTTGCACAACAGACGATAGATAAAGGTTTGGAAGTAGGTGTTGGATTTGACCCTCTACCAACTATCGTATTTAAAAATCCCTGGACAATAGAAGATAAAGTACAGATGAATTTAATCTTTCAATGGGGAATTGTAGATAAAGATGGAAACACACATCAACATTATTCTGATGTTGTTGAGTTTAGTAATAATCCATATAACAATCCACAAATAGAAACACAAATAAATGAAACTTATTATTGGTCTCAAATATTTCCGATGTTTCATATTGACTGGAGAACTCAAATATATAGAATGGATTCTAATTATAATCTAAAAACAACATATGATTCTAAATACGATGCTACTTCTAAAAATGTATATATGTATATTCATTCCAATAAACCAAACCAAGTTAATACTTGGGTAGAATCATGTCTTGAATATAAAGAAAAACATAATTGTAATTTATACTTAAATCTTGGTGGTACTTACGGTCAAGCATCAGTTCGTGCAAGACAAGAAAATAATGATGGGTTTACTGAAGTCAAATCAAGAAGTGAAATTGGTGATGTGTATGCATCTTATTACATTGGATATGGTGATAAGAATTTATTTGGATACGGGTTATTTGGAGACTATGGAAACTTTAATCCATTTAACAAATACTTAGGAGAAGATAACATTGGATTTAATCCAATGGGAAATTCATTAATATATAGCGCATTAAACCCAAGAGACCCAAATGTATTATCAGACAAGCAAATAGCAGATGATATACTTGGATTGTCTGATTGGGATTATGTATATGGTTGTTAATGTACAAGTATATTGCTCTTTTATTGGTAATACTGGTTGGAACAACCATGTTAGAGATTTCTTATCAAATTTAAATCATGATATTTTAAATGTAAAAGTAACTAACTTTACGGTAGATGATAATTTTAAAAATCTCAATGGACTAAAACCATTTGAAGATTTAGAATATTTAACAGATACACATCGTAATATGTTACATGAACAATTGTTATGGAATGGTAAGTCTCTTGAAAGGTTTCCAATATATTCACATCAAAGAGATTTTATTCCAGAAGTCAATCTTGTTTTTGCAGAAGTTGACCATCATTTATATTATCAAGATTTTTATGATGAAAATATTCCAAAGATAGCATACACAGTTTGGGAAACTACTAAATTACCAGAAAAGTTTTTTAATAAACTACAAGAGTTTGATGAACTATGGGTTCCATCTAAATGGCAGAAAAAATGTCATATTGGTCAAGGATATCCAGAACACAAACTTAAGATTGTAAACGAGGGCGTTGATTCCAAACTATTTAATTCTGAAAATTCACAGAATCATCCCTCATTTAAACACTTAGTAGTTGGAAGATGGGATGACAGAAAATCAACTAAGGATATAATTAAGAGTTGGTTAAAAGTATTTCCATATGGTCAAGGATATGACAACTTAGAATTACTATTGTTAGTTGATAATTTTGATAATCCACAAGATGGTTACAAAAATACACAAGAGAGATTGAAAGGATATGGATTAGAAGATAGTAGAATAATAGTGTTTTCATATTCTGATAGAGAAAAATATTCTAAGTTATTAAAATCTGTAGATATAGTACTAACTTGTTCAAGAGGAGAGGGATGGAACTTACCATTAATTGAATCTATAGCAAGTGGTACACCAGTAATATATTCAAAGGTTGGTGGTCAGTTAGAATACACAAGTGGTGTTGGGTTTGGAATAAATATAAAAAACGAAATACCCGCTTGGAAAGATGATATTGGTAAAATGTATGAACCTGATTGGGAACAATTTGAACATACCTTATTATCTTTTGTAGAATCACAAGGTCAATTAGACGAAAAATATGACATTACAAAACAACAAGCATTAAAAAAATCAAAGGAGATACGAGAACGATATGACTGGAGTGTTTGTGGAAAACTTGGTACAAATTACTTAACACGAATAAGAAAATTTTCTAATGAGATAACACCATCGTATGTTACTCATGTTAGACCACATGAAAATTTAGAATCATACAAAGACAATTGGATACCAAAAATAAATAAAGTTAAAGGAGAGTTTATGACAACCACTATTGACTGGAATGATGTTTTTATCTGTAATGGAAAAGACGCCACAACATGGGGAACTCAAGATAATGGTTATGGTGATACAATGAAAGATTTTACTATTATGATGCGAGGTGATATTTTTCCAGATTATCATATTGAAAACGAAGAACTTGAGATGATAGTAAAATTTTATGATATGAATGCTGATACAGACAATCCATATTCTGTAAATAAAATTAAACCAGGATATTGGTGTAGAGCAGGTAGAGATTACTTTACTCATTGGAGAGTTACGGTTGAAGAACCATATAATAATAATATATTATTTGAATATAAAATGGATTCACTTAAAGATATGAATGTCTTGATACATAGTGTATTTGGATTAGGAGATACTTTAGCATGGTTTCCATATGTAGAAGAATTTAGAAAGAAACATGATTGTAACATTTATTATAATGGTGGTTATTCTCATTGGTTACAAGACAATTATCCAAAAATTAATTTTATTGAGAGTGGAGAACCTGGACCAAAATGTCATTTGGGATATGAGTTAGGGTGGAATTGGATGGCACATAGTAATAAAGATATAAGGTCATATGAACCTATGGATAAAAACTTTGGGTTTCCAAACCCAGGTGCACCAAGAAATTATCAGAAAATACCACTACAAGCATCTGCCGCAGATATGTTAGGATTAGAATATAACGGATACCTAAGAACACATATAACTGCTCCTAAACCAAGACACAAAAAGTATAGACCGATAAAAGAAAAGTATGTTACAATATGTACACAATCAACTACACAAGCTAAGTATTGGAATTATGGTTGGGACTATGAGAAGATGTGGACTGGTAATGTAAATAACCACATCCATAATGCAGATGGTTGGCATGAAGTTATTAGATATTTAGATACACTTGGTTATAAAGTAATTGTATTAAACCAATATAAACAATACGGAAGTCCAGATAAAAATAATGAGTCTGTAACTGAACAACTACAAGTTTGGAACCATCATGATTTTTCAGAACACCCAAATGTTATTGACAAAACAAACGACTATATTAGTTTAGATGATAGAATGATAGATTTAATGTTTGCTGAATTTCATATAGGTTTAAATTCTGGTTTATCTTGGGTTGCAAAAACTATAGGTACACCAATTATTATGATACCTGGTTTACATCCACCTGATATAATTCCAATCGGAGATAAGTATGTAACACAAGACGACCCAGACATATGTACAAATTGTGCATTAGATTATGCTTTTGTTAGAGGTGATTGGGGTAATTGTCCCAAACACCAACATACAGAAAGAGAGTTTGAGTGTACTTCAACTATAACACCAAAAATGGTAACGGATATCATACAAGAATTTATAGATGAAAACAAGTATACTTTTACTGAGTATGAAATTAAAAAATCTTTTGATAAGATAAATGTTCTACCTTATATATGTCGTGTTAAGTTTACACCATTTATGTTAGCAGGATATTTAGAAAGAGGTTTAGTTATAGGTTTTTACGAAGACTCTAAGATATTATCAAGAAACTCAAAACCTTGGTCTGTAGACATTCTTGGTAAAAGATTGGGTAGAAGTGTACAAGGTGATATAAAGAATTTCAGAAGTGATATGGATGATGTAATACATAGAGATAAAAAATACTATGATACATTTTCTGAATATGAAAAAATAACGGGTAAAACTAATTTAATCATAGCAGATTTTAAGACAGCGAATGTTAATAATGTAAACCATCCAGATAAAGTAATGAAGTTGGTTTTTGATAGAGAGATTGATATGGTAGTGATGGGAGATTATTTATATTCTATAGAAACTACTGAATATGTAGTAGAGGTTAATAGACAAAATGTTGTTCTACAACAAAGTGAATTGGCTGGAAAAACAAATAAGGAATCTTTTACACGAATATATGAAATAGAAAACGCTCATGGAGCACCTTGTGGTGGTGGTAGTATATTAGATGTTGTAGAAAGTAGAGGAGTTATTACTGAAATACAAAACATTATAAAAAAATATAATATCAAATCTGTCAATATGATTGCTGGTGGTACATTTGGAAACTGGGAATATAAAGTTGGTTACAAAGAATTAGGTGTTGATTATCATGGATATGAAATAGTTGAAGAACAAGTTGAAAGAAATAATTTAGAATATTCAGACTATAGTTTTTCTCAACTTGATATGACAAAAGATGTATGTAGAAAAGCAGACTTAATAATATGTAGGGATGTTTTTCAACATATTAGTACAGAACAAGCATTAAATACTATTGAAAATTTTAAAAAGAGTGGTTCAAAGTATTTGTTAATTAGTCATTGGGATGTTGAACATAATTGTGATATATTACCAAATGATTTTATAAAAGGATATTCATTTTTTACACCAAAAAATTTACATATGTATCCGTATAATCTAAATAATGTTGTTGACTTTTTTCAAGAATATACAAGAACTGGAACACATACACCATTATCACCACTTTACAATGGTGGAAGACCAATTGAAGATATAACAGAAAAAGACCCAAATCAATATTTAGTAATGTTTAGATTATCATGATAGATTACCTTACAATACGAAACTTCTACGAAGAACCATATAGAGTTAGAAACTGGGCATTACAACAAGAATATATTACTATGGATGAGAGTACTAATATCTATGGTGTCTCATCAAACTTTCCTGGTAACAGAACCAAGAAAAATGTTGGAATACAAATAGAAGAAGTTCGTTCAAGAATTGAAAAGTCTATAGAACCTATACATGGAAAAGTTATAAAATGGGATAATCCTTTCAATGGATTGTTTCAATATTGCACTTGTACAGATAGGTCTTGGATTCATACAGATAAACCAGGTACTTGGGCAGGTGTTTTATTCTTAACACCAAACCCACCAAACAATAGTGGTACTGGTTTTTACGAACATAAAGAAACTGGTTTAAGAAGAAGACTTCCACTTTTAGAAGATACAAACAATCCAATGAATCATGGAGATGAACAATTAAGTGGATTAAACAAAATATGTATGTCTGATGGTGCTGATTTTACTAAATGGAACTTGATTGAAGAGATATCAAATGAATTTAATAAACTCATATTATATAGAGGTGATTATTGGCATTCAAGTCAAAGATATTTTGGTACTACAAAATATAATTCAAGGTTATTTCAGACCTTTTTCTTTGCTACAGAAGATACAGATAAAAGTTTGAGTAACTATTTTACTGTGCCAGAAAAGGGGTGGTTACAATGAAAGTAAGAGCAAATTTTCATACAGATGATTTATTGAACCAAGCATATATATGGTCGTGTAAGTTAATTCTTTTTAAAAAAGCAATGGCACAAACCTTTCAAAGAGCACATGCCATAGAGATAGATTTAACATTGGCATCAAAATGGGGAATGGACTTATATCATTTTGCTATTTATTTTGATAGTGAAATAGAGTATGATAAAAATCTGTTTAGGAGCATAAATTATATCCGTCTGGAAGATTTGAATGATACTTATTATATGGTACATGACATTTATGATGATACTAATATTACAAGTCTCATACAAAATATATATTTAAGTAGTAGTAATACAAACTTTAGATAATAGGTTACAATATGAAAGCAGCGGTTTTAACTCAATTCAATACACCATTACATATTCAAGAACTTGATGTCCCAAATCCAGACTATGGACAAGTTTTGGTTAAGATTCATAGTAGTGGTATATGTGGTGCTCAACTTGGACAGATTGGTGGCACTAAAATGAGAGAAGAATTTCTTCCATGTCTTATGGGACATGAGGGTGGTGGAGAAGTTTTAAAAGTTGGATATGGAGTAACATCTGTAAAAAAAGGAGACCGAGTTGTTCTTCATTGGAGACAAGGAAGTGGAATAGAATCTCAATTCCCAGTTTATCATACAACAGATGGAACACGAGTTGGTTCTGGTCTTATAACAACTTTTAACGAAGTCTCTTTGGTATCTGAAAACAGAGTCACTAAAATAGATGATGATGTTCCATATGATATTGCAGCATTAATGGGGTGTAGTGTTACAACTGGATTAGGTATTATAAATAATGAAGCACAACTTAAAATAGGCCAGTCTGTTGGAGTTGTAGGAGCAGGTGGTGTTGGTCTTAACATAATACAAGGAGCATCTCTTGTATCTGGGTATCCAATTATTGCTATTGACTTACATGATGAGAAACTTGAATTAGCAAAAGAGTATGGAGCAACACATACAATAAATTCTACAAACCAAAATGTTGTAGAAGAAGTAAAAAAAATCGTTGGTTCGTCTGGTACAGATGTATTTATAGATACAACTGGAAGACCTAACCTAATTGAGATGTCGTGTAATTTAACCAAGGGTGGTGGTAAAACTATTATGGTAGGTCAACCTAAACCAGATGAAAGTGTTACATTTCATAATATGTTACAACACTTTAAAGGAAAGGTTCTAATGGATAGTGATGGTGGATTAACAACACCTCAAATAGATATAAACAGATATCTTAATCTGTACAAACATGGTACACTAAAGTTAGATAGTCTAATAACAAGAAGATATAAACTTTCAAATATTAATGAAGCACTTGATACAATACGAGCAGGACTTGGTTTTTCTGGTCGTTGTATTATTGATATGGAGTAGTTATGGCAAGATATAATAAAGAACAACTTATAGAATTTGAACAAAGATTAATTGATAGGTATAATGATAATCAGTTACCTTTTCTGTTTCATCTATGTGGTGGTAACGAAGACCAATTAATTGAAATTTTTGATGAAGTCCAGGATGGAGATTGGGTTTTAGCAACTCATAGAAATCACTATCAAGCATACTTACATGGTATAGAACCAGAAGTTGTAGAAGATAGGGTGATGAATGGTAGGAGCATGTTTATCTACGACAAAGAAAAGAAATTCTTTTCTTCAGCAATTGTTGGTGGTATTCCTGGAATAGCAGTTGGTTTAGCAATGGCATTAAAGAAAAAGGACTCGGATAATAAAGTTTGGTGTTTTGTGGGTGATGGAGCAGAAGACACGGGTCATTTCGCAGAAGCAGTTCGTTATGTTGATGGTTGGGATTTACCTTGTGAGTTTGTTGTTGAAGATAATGATATGTCAATTATAGCAAGAAAGAGACATCGTTGGGGAACTGATAAAATACTACCATGGCCAGATTGTGTTAGAAGATATAATTACACTTTACCTTATCCACATGCCAGAACAAAAGACTTTTGTGATTTATCCAAAACAAATAAAATTAAGAAGACAGATGAAGAATATTTTCCAAGATTACCTAAAGTTGAATTAGCAGACTTTCCAAACTATTACAGAACTGATTTAGACTACAAAGGTGCTATAACAAAAGCAATGACAGACCTTGGTGATAATAAGTCAACTATATTTCTTGGATATAATCTTGGTGGAGAGTTTGGTAATGCTATGGGAACATTGAGTGGTGTTGATGATTCACAAAAGATAGAAACTCCAGTAGTAGAAAATCTAATGGGTAGTATGGCACTTGGTATGTCACTTGAAGGATTTAAAGCAGTTGTGTACTATGAAAGGCAAGACTTTATGTTAGTAGCAGCAGATGCTATTGGCAACCATATAAGTCAACTTGAAAGAATATCTCATGGTGAATTTAAACCAAATGTTATTCTAAGAACTATAGTTGCTGATAGTGGGCCTTTTTATTCTGGTCCAACACATTCTCAAGACCTAACTGAAGTATTTAGAAAGTTAGTTGAGTTTCCAATATTAGAACCAAGTACACCAGATGAAGCGTTAAAGGATTATAAAAGAGCAGAACTACATGACGGGCCTATCATGATTGTAGAAAGGAAAAGTTGTTACGATGGTAAAACACCAACCACAACAAAATCACTATAATAATATATTCAATTTAAAAAACAGAGTTTCTGTAGTTACTGGAGCAGGACACATTGGTTCTGAAATAGCAAAGGCATTATCAGACTTCGGTTCATGCGTATTTGTATTAACAAGAAGTCCAGTAAAGTATGCCAGTCTAAGTAAATACAAAAATATAACTTTGATGGAGTGTGATGTTACAGATGAAATCAAAGTGTATGAGTGTATTAAAGAAATAAAAGATAATTTAGTTCATATTGATATCCTTGTAAATAATGCATTTAGTGAGAAGAGAGAAGATATTTTAAAGGTAACAAAACAAGAATGGGATAGTGGTCTCAATACTATGTTGTCCCATGTTTTCTTTTGTTCACAAGCAGTATTACCTAATATGTTAGAAAGAGGAAGTGGTTCAATTATAAATATATCTTCTATCTATGGTGTTGTTGGGCATGACCAAAGTGTATTTCAAGAAGTAAAAAGTTCAAGTATAATGTACTCTGTTGCAAAAGGTGGAGTATTACAATTGACAAAAAGATTAGCAACAGAATATGCATCACAAGGTATCAGAGTTAATTGTGTTAGTCCAGGGCACTTTCCTAAAAAGTCTCCAGGAAGTCCAGATAGACCAGGATACATAGTTAGTCTGAGTGAAAGAACACCAATGAAAAGAGTAGGACAACCACACGAATTACCTGGAGCAGTAGTATACTTAGCATCTGATGCATCATCATATACAACTGGACAAAATATATTAGTTGATGGTGGTTGGAGTGTTTGGTAAAAATAATTAAAAAAAACACTTGACTTGTATTAGTTTTTTGCCCTATATTCATATATGACAAAAAGGGAAAAAACAATGAAGTTAGATAAAAAAGATTTTTTAAT
>Ga0181400_1000638_pt1 | contig 15013 bp, 12 predicted proteins | sample 23SPOviralmetaG_FD_130129 | JGI IMG/M metagenome (GOLD analysis project Ga0181400, IMG submission 130129) | Marine viral communities from the oligotrophic San Pedro Time Series (SPOT) site, San Pedro Channel, CA, USA - 23 SPOT_SRF_2011-06-22 | ecosystem: Environmental > Aquatic > Marine > Strait...
GTAATATCGGATGTAATTGCCTGCACATCTGGTTGATCCAACGGAGTGCCTTTACCGTTATCGTTAAAGATTCGACTGAGGTTAGCACTTAATGTACTGTCTTGCTTATATCGGAAATAGAAATCACTGAATAGTTTTGTACCAGCAAGATGAACATTTTCTTTTAGGCTCTTCTCATAATTTTCTCTGGATAATGTTGATTTAATTTGATATGAGAATTCCTGATAGAAATCACTATCCTGTACTTTCATATTACTGTCATAATAGGTATCTACACCATCAGCGGCTAATGTCTGTGTAAAGCCGTTGAGATGAGATGAGAAGTCAGCCCAATAACCTGAGGTAACACCTTGTGAATCAACATTAATTTGTCCACGAATTACCGGCTGTCCAGCATCATCCCTAAGATAAGCTTCGGCTTGATCAATATATCCATAGCCAGAATTATAGATTGCAGCGGTTTCAACTCTACCTTCCGCAAAGTCCGTAACTGAATTAATCGTAGCGTTATCACCATATTGATTTGAATTATAATCTGTGGCAATATCAAACACTGCAAACTGCCCGGCGATTGAACCAATAATATCATTTCCTGTAAAGCCATAGTAACTATATGGCAGAACATTAATGGTACCATTCTCACGGTTAATTTCTAAGATCTTACCAACGACCCCAGTGACATCCTCTGTAATTGTTTCACCAACCGAAAATGCACTAGCAGATTCTGGTGGATCAAATGATATGATTTGATTATATCTGTCAAAGTTTTGCATTACCTCATCTCTGGCAATAGCAAATACATCATTTCTATAATCTACACCTGGGTTTGTATTGAGGAAATCATCAATAGTACCAATGTTAAATGGTGTGAGATCAAATGCGTCAGTTAATACAGTAAAGAAATTCGGCGATGTTTCGGAACCTGACATTGTATTAGCGCCGGCATTGTAATCAATTAAATTTGAACTTGACCCACCGGATGCAATATCCTCACCTAGTAATTGAACATTTAAGAAATCAGCAATGGGGTCTGTAATTAAACTTACCACCTCTGGATTTAAAAGAGGTGCTATTTTTACATCCGAATCAAGGCCAGAGTCGGCAAACATATTACCAGGAGACGTATCATTTCGTTCTGTAATATCATTAATTGCAACTGCCTGTGATCCAAGATTTGTAATAATTAAATTAGGATTTCTGTCGTCAGTTGATATGTTTGGCCCGAGCACAAATTCATCAGTACCATCCATAAGAACACCTACTGAGAAATCATTTTGACCTATTACAATACCTTGATTACCATTTGTATCTCTTAATCGTTCACCGGGAATGAATACTCTTTCAAAGTTATCCATAATAATTGATTGGTTCGAAACAATTAATTTTGTATTTTCAACTGTATAACCAAAGCCACCATTTTCTACGGTGTATTCAACCTGCCCAGTCGGATTCGTAGAAACACTAGTAACAATTGCTCGGCCGCTTCGTCCTGAGTCACTTACGACATCAAAAATGCTACCTTTTTTAATATTTGTTTGGCCGCCAGGATCATTTACCAAGAAACCACTTAATGAACCATTTACTCTACCGAATGTAACTAATTTGCCATCAATAATTGTATTAATATCATCATACTTTGTAAAGTTACCTTGTAAAGCATCAATGAATAAAACTGGGGTTGGTGTTTGATTGATTGTAATTAGGTTAACACTATTTACAGCAGCCTTGGCACCAGATAATGATCCAATAATATTTCTACTATTTAAATCAGCATAGGTATATTCACCACCGTCAACATCAGTAAATAAATTATCATTTGGGAATAGTTGAAGATAAACACCGGTCTGCCATTTGGATGAGGACGGCTTTAATATCTGTTCAGCAGGGTAGTAAATCTCAGCATCTTCTTGATAAAAGATTCTAAAGAATAAAATAATACCTTCTCTGGTTCCTTTTCTATTATAAAGATCCAAAATGTTCCGAACTAGGAAACTTACGTTTTCCTCATCCAGTGGAAGGTCTGCCAAATATTTGTTTTTAAAATATATAAGCATACTATTAAGTGTTGTGCTTATATCTCTATATTGGAAAATTCGTCTGTTATTGTAATGTGCCTGCCGAGTATCTTCCTCTAAGAACCTATAATATTCTTCTACAAGTTTTACTAGCTCAGGACCGTATTCCCTGTATATGGCAGGGAATTGCTTTTCAATAAAAAATGCAATTTTCTTTTGTACGTCCATTGCCTATAACCTTTAATTAATAATTTGAAATCACAGTGCCACCAGCGGTGCCGACTGTTCTATTTCCAGCAGATTTTTCTCTTTGCAAATCCTCTTCTGAAATAATTTCAACTTTGATGTCGTCATCCCTGAGTAGGAATACTCTACTTGTCGGCACAATAACATCACGGCGTTTTGTGTTTACCATAATATCTATGGCACTTCCTGTGTACGATTCAACTGTAAAGTCTACAAGTTTAATTTCGCCTCTTACATAATCAATGGTACCGATATTGATAAAGATAACTTGTGGTTGAGTAGCACTATCCGTTACTACCTGAATATTACCAAGACCATCATCTTGCATAAACACTGGAACACCTTCTGGTCCACTGCCTTTAATTTTAAATACAGATGATCTAAATGCCGGTTTGTATTCTGTAAATCCATTTGCCTGTTTATATGGATATGGTTTAACCAATTCAGCCTGGAATCTAAACACTGGGCTAGATGCAACCTTGACTGTCGGAGACCATTCAATAATAGGAGACACATCCAGGAATGTACTCTGAATAGAAGTATCCAATGCATCAATGTCACCAGTCAATTTTGAAACCCTTAATGTAGTGTCAAAATTATTTAAATTTGTAGCAGAGTAATTCAGAATTGTTTCTCTAACTTTTGTTTCAATTTCGTCAGGAGACATAGAGGTTTGTTTTTTGGTGTAATATAATTTAGCAGTAACACATGCAAACATAAATTCTGTTTGTACAAAAATTGGCTCAATGCCAAGTGGTGTTTTATCTTTTAAATATTCCAAATATTGGTTTGCCACCGAGGACGAAAGTAATTCAGCACCATCTCTAAGATATACTGCCAATGCAACCTTTCCGAATTGAGGAGGTTCCAACTCTTCGCCACCATAGGCTGAAACCGCAGTGATCTCAGGAAACTTTTGTCTTAATAAAACTTCATAATCACTTTGTGTGATTGCTCTTTCTTGTATTTGTAGAGCCTTAGGAGCAAAGGTCCTAATACTTTCCAATGATTCCCTCTCAGCACCACCTACCGCAGCCGAGACTGTATCCACAGTGATTGTAACTGTTTCAAGGAAGGTTGACGTAAACTTTGAAGCACCGTTTGGCTCAGCACCTGAGCAAATCCTATATCGTACTCTGACATCTTCGAATGCCGATGGCTGTTCACCGTAAACATTTCCGCCAAAATAAACTGAATATCTGTCGTCCAAATAAGGTTCTAGGTAAAAGACTTTATCAGCTGGACCTACACCAAAAATATCTTTTTGGAACAAATATACATTTTCGTTATCCGTTGCCTCTGCATCAACAAACACCTCGATTGAATCTGTATCGGCATTATCGTTGGTAAGAGCAACTCTTAGGATTCCATCATCGTCAACAATAAAACCTTCTCTTTCAAAACTGGTGAGCATTTCACCTTCAAAGATTTCAATATTATCTGCACGATAAACACCAGGAGATATTTTTCTTGCTATATATTGTTGCATGGTCACAAAGTTATAATTTGTGCCCTGGAATGCAGTTCTGAAATCACTAAACGCAGGGATTGCAACCGTTTGTCCTTGCAGTACTGCATCCGTGTCGGTAATGGTCACCGAGACCGTTGCTTTTGCGGATCGTCTTGACCGTGGAAGATAATTCAATTCCTTGGCATGGGACACAACCGAGTTACGCAAGACAGCTGAATCAAGGAACATTTCATTGATTGCCATATTGGTATAAAAGTTATTATGATATGTGTTATAAGCAAGTACATCCATAAGGACATTCATATTAGACCCTTCAAAGTTATAGTCTTTGAATTGGGTTTGCTGCCTCAAGTAGGTTTTAAGTTGAGATTTAATCAGCTCAAAATCTAGTTCGGTGATGGGCGTTTGAGTAGCCATATCTTATCTCGTCCTTTCTAGAATGACATCTAGTGTAATAGGTTGTTCTTGATTCCTCACATAAAAAGTTATGTTAGCCGATACATTATCACTGTCCATGTCCGCTGCAACTGTAACATCAATTAATTCTGCTCGCGGTTCATATAATTTAACTGTTTCCTCAATCTGTGTTTTAATCATTGTTAAAATGGCTGGAGTTAAGTTTTCAAAAAGTAATGCTCTTATGTTACCGCCAAGGTTTGGCTGCATTAATCTCTCTCCACGATCAGTCAATAACAAATTTTTCAATGCATCTTTTACTGCATCATCATTTTTTAAAACTGTCAAGTCATTAGATACAGGACTGATTGCAAGATCTTTTCTCAGATCAGCATAAAGATCTACCTTTTTAGTTCTTGGTGTAAATGTTGTAATAGGCATCTGCTATTCGTTCCCCGAGCCTGCTGGTTCTATGTGTATATGAGATGAATAAGCAATCAATTCTAAATTATATAGGGCTAAAAGACTTCTCATTAAAATGATATCATCACTATTTAGGTTATTAGTACTAATGTCAAATGCCTTCTTAGCCATATGCCAAGATCCTGCTACACCCCCAGCCTGTTTATTACCTTGACTGCTTCTCCAAGCACTTGTAATACCAAATGGTTTTCCGATAACAGCCTGAACTCTCATTACTTTAACAACAAAATTGCAATCCATTTCTTTCCAGGCACTTTCGCCATCATAGAAACCTGCCTTGCCATTAGGAAATGTAAACACATTAGACCCACCGGCCTCAATTACTTTAAATGTTGGTATATTATTAATTTCTTTACATGTGACCCCTGGTGGTGATTTTGGTTTCTTACCACTTGGAGTTGGATAACTGTTTTCAGATTCGTCACCCGTTTCAGCTGCAGTAACACCGGCGCTCCATTTTTCCTTTAAGATCTCTGCATTTTCTTTTCGTACAGCGGTGGGATATCTTTTAGCACCTCTTTTTACAAATAACGCAGAGGCGGCATTTGATGCTCTACCAAGACGATTTACTATTTGTTCATATTTTAATGCAAAGTTTTGTGATGGCCTTTTAACCTCATTGATTAATGCTTCTATGTTTGATATAAATGCACAGAACCTTAAAACAAGATACTGTATTTCAGCCAAACCTTTTCTGTCGAACAGACCTACAGCATAATCAAATAATTTACCTATACGTTCTTTAAGTGTTTCCTTATTATCATCATTCATAATTGCAGATGCATCATCTTGGATTTGTCTGCCACGTTTTGCTATATTTTCGTTGATAAAATTCTCGGCACAGTTTACATAATTTAAAAGATTAAAATTCTCAAGTGTCGCTACCACTTTTCGCCATGTCTGTTCAATTACATCAATAATTTTCTTTTTAGCTACCTTAATTAGAGCCTCGGCAAGTCCTTTTTCCTGGACATCCTTGAAAAATTGATTGTTTTTAATTCGAGTTATAAAGCTTAATGCATCTGAAATAAAACCTTGGATTGTGTCAACAATATCAAAGAATGCATCAATCGCACCAAATGCACCTTCTATTTGTTTACAGAAACCACCTAAAATACTATTTGAAAATGTATTTTTATAATAACTATCTAATTGAAAAAGTAAATTGTCAGTACCTAATGTAAGCTGCCCGTCAATAATCGGTGGAGTGTAATTCGACTCCTCCATAAAATCAACAAATTCCAAAGCACCAATACTTCCTCGTTCAATTCTTTCTGATAGGTCAGGATATTTTACCAGATTAGCACTATTAAGTAACTGATTAACAGAATTTAAACTAACATATAGGCTAGGTCCAAATCTAGCCTCTGCTCTAATCAATGGGTTTTCTGTTGCTTCACTAGAATAAGATTGAATAAAATCTTCTGCCCATGCATCTACTTGATTTAATGTGTATGATCCATCATCATGTACGAGGGGTAAGTTTATTGATACTCGTTCTCTGTTTCTGATGGTTTGATCCACCAGACATTGACCGTTTATGGACGGTGAGTATGAAAAGCACTTATCAGACATATATTCTCCTAATAAAATATTTATCCAAGTCCGTTAAAGACATCTGGCAAATTAACAGCTATATGCTTGTCAACATTGTCTAATGCGGCTTGTTGCGAGGATAGTAGTGCATTATACCTACTTCTAGCATCACTTATCGCAAATTGAACTGGGGCTGATGTAATAGTAGCCTCATTGCTTCCTACACCACCATATCTACTCTGACCAGTACTTGGGTCTGGAATACCTGCCCAGATACCAGCAAGGGTATATTGGAATCTATCATCATCTATATCGCCGTCTAGCCATCTGTTAAGACTTCCATCCATTTCCAAAAGACCAACCGCTGCTCTATCTTGAGTCGCAGCATCAAATGGCTCGTCTCTTGAAATGTAACCTTTATCAACTACACGTTTTAGTGTTGCAGTAATAAATTGATATCTACCAATGGCAGTACTTTCACTTTCACATTTTGGTGGCCCTTCGACACAAGCAATACCTCGGTCAATAAGATCCTGTTGGTAATCCATAACCTCACCAACGGTCATTTGTGAAATTGGTTTCCCTGGTCTGTTTGATTCACTAATTCCATTAAATATAGCATCGTAGCCATCTGCTCGTGATTCAGCGGATGAGATCATATCCAAAATAGGTTTCATTGAATCACTCTTATTGGATACTATATCTGCTGGAGTGTTATTTCTTGTAGAGTCGGTAGCAGTACCGGATCCATGCCCAGCACCTGAGGTGACACCAGCAGAACTTGAGGATCCTTGTCTATAAACAAATGCGGTATTTTTAGAAGGAGGTTCTGGCATTTTTGGTACCTTACTCAATTCCGCAAAATCCAATGTTTCGAGGAATGTACCAACGGCTCCGGCAGCAAATGATGGGCCACGGAGACGACCAGCAAGGTTCACAAGGTTATCAACCTCAACCAAAACACCACCATAGATTGATGTATATGTGGACGATTGGAATTTAGCAGGACCAACCAAACTGTTTATCTCTACACCCAAACCACCAAATGCAGTTGGTACCGTACCAGCAGCATCAATAAACAAATTATTTATGCCTGCATTAAAATCACCAACCCCAAATAGATTATAGCCTTCTGGACCAAATTGTACATTATGACTTAGTAAGCTTGTTTGTTTTGTATAAGGAGCAATTTGATTCCATGATTCTCCAGCCTGCAATTTCATGTTTCGTTTGGAATAAAGTGACATATTACTTACATTGGCAGCTATTCTTACCTCAGCAGCACGAGCCGATAATTGATCACTAGCATTAAGTGCCATTTGACCACCAACACCAAACTCTGCATTACCATGTACAAGCAATTTATAATCACCTAGAACTTCGGTTGTCATATTACCTTTTACATATGTTGTAGCATCACCCGCAATATGAACATGGCTTTGACCACCGACATAAACATGACTATTTTTTATGGATAAATCAAATTTATCTTGGTTCGATTTATAGGTAACATTTCCACTAGAGTCCATTTGGATATATGAACCTTCTTTATGCCAAATCATAATCCGTTCAGCATCATCCGTATCATCCAATTCAATAACGTGTTTGGATGTTTCCCATATTTTATTATGTGGCCATTTAGCATTATAAGCTGGGGGTGGCTCATCCCAATCATCAGAACTATTTGCTATTTTAACATTTTCTACACGGCTCATTTCCTGTGCAAGAATATATGTCTCGTCCAGGTTTTCACCACGAAGTAATCTTGATGAAGGTGGTTGACCCCAACTCTCAGGATCAGAACCCTTTGCCGATAGATGTCCGTCCTTATCTGGATATACACCTATGCCATCTGCCTCTGGATGGTCTGGTCTCGTATCAAAACTTGTAGGAATAAGACCTAAAACCATAGGCTGTTGTGCATCTCTACCGTCTAAAAATATGCCCCACACGAGTTGGTTCAAAGGTGGCAAAGGATTATTGTTACTATAGTTCCCTGCGACACATTTTGCCCAAGGTAAGAATTTTGTTGGAATATCCGTTTGAGTGCCGTGAACACCAAATGCCCTTACTCTTACTCTATGCTCTCCAGTATTATCATGGTCTTCCACCATGCCTATAAAAAATAATGGATTTTTAATTCCGCCTGCTTCAAACATTATGTACTCCAATCAAATTTAGTAACGGAAAGTTTTGTACTTAGCACATTATCTTCCAATGTATGGAGAGATTCTTTTACTAAATATCTACCAGATAACTGTTGGTGAGGATCCTTTTTAGAAGTAGATAATGCAGATTGTTCTTTAATTGAAAGATCAATAACTTTACCTGCCTTAATATCCAACCGACCTTTTAATTCCAAAGTAAGTGGTGTTCTATTTATGTGATGGTTATATGCAATTCTATTTGAAACGATTTCCGAAAAGTATTGTTCATTTTTAACTATAGGACTAGCATTAGGCTGAGTGCCATAGTCTCGTACCACCATAAAGGTTCTTTCACTATCCTTATTGAACCAATCCTTTAGAAATGGTTCGGAGTGAACATCATCTTCTACTCTATCGTTTCTTTGAGTTTTTTTATTATTAATGTCTAGGAAATTGGCATCTTCCAAATAATTAAAACGATTATTGATTACTCGTCTTCGATTAATATCAATTTCAATAACATTATTTCTATAACCACCAGAAAAGAAATCTGCCGATGTATCAACTCTAAGAGGATAACTTAGCCCTTCGACTTGACGAATGTGTGTTTCTGTTTGCCTCGGATCCATAGATCCATAAGGATCATAGGTTAAAGGAATGATTTCACTTTCATTAACGTCAGCATATTTAATTAGCCATTCATCTGTAACAAAGTAATAACCATCGACTGTTTCAAAGAACCTATATGTGCACGATGCTGATTTAGTGCTAAATGATTCTCTCGTCAAAAAGTTCATTGATTCCGCAGGGTTTAAATTAGGAATGAGTAATCTTTTTGTTCCTTCAGTTCGTTGGACAAAAAAGGTTCTGTCAGGTTCTGATTTAAGAGTATACGCATCGGTAACAAAAAATCGTTCATCATTTTTCTTTTTTGTTTGATTCCCAGCAGAGTTAACTCCTAAAAAATAATTATCCGTTTTAGTAAGTTTATCATAATAGTTATCAAAAACCTTTCTAGCCGCAGTGGATGCAAACATATCATACATAGGCTCACAAATTCTTTTACCTATCGTATTAAAAGATACCGTGGAAGTAAAATGCATGCTAAATGTTTTACCATCACCGTTTGATGTTGGGCTGATGCCATCAATCTTATAGACTCTTACGTCCATATTTACTATTGTGGATAAATCATAACCTTTAACAGTTAATTGTAATCTTTCCTCACCGCGTAAGGGTGTTAGGTTTCTATCCGTATAGCCGGTGGATCTTGCATCATCTTTTGTAGTTGGCAAAGCATTTTCGAGCAACCCCACTCTATCCTCTACAAGAATTGTGCCCAAATAGCTATTCTGTTCAATTGACTGTTGTAGACTAAACCCAGTAATCATTGCAGTAATATTAACGCCTTCTCCACCAGGAGGTGTTCCGTACGTGAACAGTACAGCCCTTTCAATTGTAGCCATGGATGGGTTATAATCTTGCGACACTTTAGCTTCCGACTCTCATTTTGGCGATAAACTCATCTTCCAATTGGCCAATAAAATCACTATCGAACAGAAAGATCTCTTTTTTATTTGAATTTAAATCATTTTCAAAATCAATAATTCTATATGGTTTCCATTCATCTGGAATAATACGTTTAATAATAATCTTTCGACCTGCTTCTGTACGAAGAATAATTCTATTTTCCGCACGGAGATAGATTGTTCTAAAAGATTCCGGAGCTAGTTTTACAATATCAACTGCCATTTAGACCTCTTTATAGTAATATAAAATGTTTTCTTCACTATCCTGATCCTTTACCCAGTCAACGACATCCTGTCCAGTCAACCCAGATTGCTCTGAATATTTTTCAATTAAATAATTATTAAAAGTTAATTCGTCCATAGGCCATTCGTGATAAGGATCAATGATGTTATTTGCCAAATAAACAAGCCAGACATAATCAACAGATCCGTAATAGAATAATGCAATGTCCTCAGCTCTTTCATCATCAGATACTGTATATGGTAAAAACAGCATAGGGTTTGTGGATATTGATTTTAAAAATTGATTTCTTCTCGTAATATCTCGTACCTGTTTACCTTGGTATTCGATAATAGGAAAATTCTGAAAATAACTAGCCATAACTTATCCGTCCCCTGCTCCTACACTAGCACCTTGTGTAACACCTTCGGTTGCGCCCGTGTAATCATTTGCTGTATGTATTTCAAGTTCTTGTAATTGCATACTTAATGTTATAGCACCTGGTTTACCATCGGTCATAATAGGAATTGTACCCGTGGCACCATAATCAATATTAACAGATTGAATCATGCAAGGTTTAAAACGTGGGAAGTGAGTCTGATCAACACCTAAAAGATGGATTTCAACTACACTTGGATATCTTAAAAACGCTCTGGAAATAACTTCAGTACCTGCAATATTAACACCTTGTGACTCAGGTAAAGATTTTGTTTTTAAATAATTAACCATGCTTTTGATTGTGTTTGAATCTGTTCTATCAAATGGATATAATTCCCATGTAAATTGATACGATTTTAAATTCACACCTTCAAATGCAAGTGTTTCTTTTGGGTTTACAACATTGCCTGAATATACACCGACACTACGAGCTATATCACCAGGAAGAAATGTACGCAACAAATATGCGGCACCTGCCGCAGCATCCTTTAGGCCGATACCTTGTAACGTTGCAGCTACATTTTGCATTGATTTTTGAAAGCCTTCCGAAGCAAGGCCTGCGCCTGAAGTTTGCATTAATTGAGCTAAATCACCAGTAATACTTTTTGCAGCAGATGTTATACCATTCAAATTACCTTCTGATCCAGTTTGACCCGTTAAATATGATGCAATTCTTTCTGTGATAAGACTTCTTTCAAACCCATTTAAACGAAGATCAACCTGATCCTGTAGTTGTTTTGGAAAAGGTAACTCAATGCCAGATGAACCGCTCAGCGCCTTATTAATTTGACCTTGTGTTTGAAATACTCTGGATGCTCCTAGAAGAGGTGTCAGTCCCTCATAGGTTTTTCTATCCTTATAAGCGTAATCTTTAAACACAAAAAGGATACTGTGAGCCTCGGTTCGATTCGGGAAAGACATAAATTTTCCATCAGTAGTGGATCTTTTATATTGTTCCTTCTTCACCTGTGGTTTTGATGACATATTATCCTCGTTTTCTATATAAATAGCTTTACAGAGATATTTATACAAAAAAATGTGATTAAAAAATGGCTTATAGTGGTAGGTTTCGGCCGAAGAACCCGCAGAAATACAAAGGTGACCCGACAAAGATTATTTATAGATCTTTGTGGGAATTTAAATTTTTTCGTTATGTCGACTTGCATCCTTCGATTGTATGGTGGCAGTCGGAAGAAGTTGTTGTGCCGTATGTTTCCCCAGTGGATGGCAAACGACACAGGTATTTTCCGGATGTAATTGTAAATAAAAGAATGCCGAATGGTACATCTAAAACTATAATGATTGAGATTAAACCATATAAACAAACATTACCGCCTGACATAAAGAATAAGAATAAAACAAAGACAGGCAGAATATCAAGAAGGTATTTAAACGAGGTAAAGACGTATGGTGTTAATTCGGCAAAGTGGAAGGCGGCTAGAGGCTATTGTGCTGACAGAGGTTGGGATTTTGAAATTATGACAGAAAAAGAATTAGGAATTAAGTAATGGTAGCAAAGGTATTCGACGATATCCTTTTGAAGGGCATACGCTCTGGTCAGGCTCCAGCACGTACTGGTGAGGCTCGTAAATGGTATCGAGACCAGGCGGCTGATGTTGCTAAATCCGCAGCAAAAGGTGACAGACTTGTAAGAGAAACAAGTTCGGATAGATTAAAAGCCAAATCAAGATTTAGAATAGGCAGCATGTATATGTTTGCTTATGATCCTAAACATAAAGAAACATTACCATATTACGATAGATTCCCATTGGTGATTCCTATAGGACCAGCCAAGGGTGGATTTATCGGCATTAACTTTCACTACCTCCCACCGAGACTTCGAGCAAAATTATTTGATGCATTATATGATACAGCAACAAACGAACGTTTTGACGAATCCACTCGACTAAGAGTTAATTATGGAATATTATCAAACGCAGCAAAGTTTAAGGAATTTAAGCCTTGCATAAAACATTATCTTACCCCACACATTAGGACCAGACTGATTTATGTAAATCCTTCAGAATGGGATATTGCACTATTTCTACCAAGCGCTAACTTTTATGGTGCCAATAGGTCCAAAGTTTATGCTGAATCACGACAAAAGATTAGAGGATCATAAGAATGTCATTTAACATTTCTCAATTTAAATCAGCTCTCAACAATTTTGGTGGCCCATCACGGGCTTCATTGTTTGAGGTAAGTGTGATTAATCCACCGACAAGGGGCACAAGTGTTAATGCCACAAACTTTCAGTTCTTTTGTCAATCAGCGGTTGTACCTGGGATTCAAATTGAAACACAACTGTATGCACCTGTTGCTGGCAGACCTGTACAGTTTCCGACCGGTATCACACCATCGCCATTTAATGCAATTTTTCTTATGGATTCAGAACACCAATTACTTGAATTTTTCCACAAGTGGATTCAACAGGTAGTAAATTATGGAGTTGGTGGTGGCAAATTTTCGTCAATTAGCTCAAGATCAGGTGGGACAATGTTGCCATTTGAAATAGGTTATATGGCGGACTATTCAGCAGATATTATTATTAAACATTATACTGTTAATTCTGACGGTACATCATATTATGAAACAAAATTACAAAATGCATATCCAGTTGCTGTAGGTGACATTGATCTTGCATGGAGTGACAACGATTCATATCTAACACTTCCGGTTTCATTTGCCTATGAGCAGATTGTATATTCCGGAGAGGAAACAGGTAATCCTTTAAGCGGCTTGGGTAGAGGTGCTGGAATATTGGATGCACTAGGAGCAATTGCTGGGTTTGTAGGCACTGTACAACAAACCGTTAAGCAAGGAACAAAATTTGATTCCGTACAAGATGCAGTGAATAGAATATATAGAGTGCGAAACTCTTTTAACAGAATGACAAATACACTTGGCTAAATTATAGGAGATTATAGTATGGGATTACCTAAGATTGACTTACCAATTTTTGAATTGAAATTACCCTCAACAGGTAAAAAAGTTAAATACAGACCCTTTACAGTAAAAGAAGAAAAGATTCTACTTGTCGCCCAACAGGACGGCGAAGCAGAACAAGAAATTTTGGCAACAAAACAAATCGTGAATAATTGTCTCATTGACATAGACATTACAGAATTGCCTATGTTCGATTTGGAATATGTCCTTCTATTACTGAGAGCAAGATCCATTGATAACAGTATTGGATTTACAGTTAAGGATCCTGACACAGACGAAACAGTTGAGCTAGAGCTTGACATTGATAATGTTAAAATTACCAAGGATGATAAACATACAAATCAAGTAAAGATTAATGATGATTTTACTTTATTTTTAAAATATCCAAACATTGATCAATTTATCCAAATTATAACTATGAATCAAGAAGATCCATTAATGAATTATTTTATTATGACTTCGTGCCTTGATAAGGTCGCATCAGAGGATGAGGTGCATGATTTTAAGGACTATACAAACGAGCAAATTGATGAATTTATGGAAAATATGACCGGTGATGTAGTAACTGGAATTAAAGAATTCTTTGAAACAATGCCGAAGATGAGACATGAAATAAAATATAAAAATCAAAACGGAGATGATAAGACCTTTGTGATCGAAGGCATGAGGACTTTTTTTATCTAGTGCTGAGCCACACGAACCTGGGTGAATATTATCAGATGACATTTGCCTTGGCTCAGCACCATAAATACTCAATAAGTGATATTGAAAATCTGCTACCTTATGAACGTGACTTATATTTCCAAATGTTAATTAACTTTATAGAAAAACAGAACGAAAAGAATAATAGGTAAAAAATATGGCTAAACTGTCCGAAGAAACACAAGCTATTATTAATAGGCTTAAAGCTGAAGGTGATTTAATTCGCAATAGCGGAACCAATTCTCTTCGTTCAGTTAAAGTTGAGCTTAGTAAGTTTGAAGGTGTGTTTCAATCTATTAATACTAATCTTATAGATCAAACAAATATGCTTAAGGCAGCTTCAGCTCTGACACAGGAGCAACTTGAATCTCAAAGGCGTAGAGAAGATTTTGAGGAAGTTCAAAGGAATGAAGAAGCAAAAGAAAAGGTAAAAACAGGACCGCCTGGTCCGGTAGGATCTGATAAAAGTGAATCCGTTCTGGGTGCTCTAATGTCTGGTGGTATAGGCGGTATATTTAAAGATTTTGCTAAAATTGCCGTAGGTGGTGTTGGCCTATTTGCTGCTTATAATTTTGCAAAAGGCTATATTGACGAAAAATCTGGTGGTGGTTTTACTAAATTTGAAACTAGTATGGTCAAAACATTTAAGGATACAGACTGGGATCAAGTTGGTGTTTCATTTAAGGAGTTTGCTGAAAAGGTACCGAAAGCTCTGATAAAGATTACAGATTTTCTTACTAATCCATTAACCTATCTTGTTGGTGGAGCTGCGGCGGCCGCGTTGAAGTTGGCAATTACAGGTATTACCACAAAAATAATGACCGATAAAATTGTGGATAGAGTCCTTGAGAATCAAGGTATGGGTGGTACCGATAGACAAGATA
>Ga0181400_1000640_pt1 | contig 14972 bp, 26 predicted proteins | sample 23SPOviralmetaG_FD_130129 | JGI IMG/M metagenome (GOLD analysis project Ga0181400, IMG submission 130129) | Marine viral communities from the oligotrophic San Pedro Time Series (SPOT) site, San Pedro Channel, CA, USA - 23 SPOT_SRF_2011-06-22 | ecosystem: Environmental > Aquatic > Marine > Strait...
AAAAGCTATCAAACATCAAGATTCCTATACAATAGACGATATAGAGGATAAAATAAGACATGGAATATTCCATTTATGGCCAGCTAAGAAGTCGGCTATGATAACTGAATTTGTAGTATTCCCTCAAAATACAGCAATGAACTTGCTATTTTGTGGTGGTGATTACAAGGAGTTAGAGGATATGTTGCCATCCTTAGAGGCATTTGCAAAAGCCGCTGGTTGTAAAAGATTATATGGCGGTGGCAGGAAAGGATGGTTAAAAAAAATAAGCCATTTAGGCTTTAAATCAGAACATTTAATTAGCAAAGAATTATGAGCAAAGGATCAACCACATCAAAACAAGAATTGCCAGCATGGCAAAAACAAATGTACGAAGAGGCTTACAACCTTGGTAAAGGTGTCTCACAGCAACCATTTATTCCATACACAGGCGCACAAGTTGCAGGATTTAATCCAGATCAATTAAGACAATTTGAAGCAACCCGGGGTATGGTTGGTGCTTCTCAACAGTATGATCCACGCGCTGGTTTACAAGCATTGGCAACCGCGCCCACGCCAACTATTAGCCCGGTAACAGGCACAACTGCTCAGATTGGTCAAGTTGGAACACCACAAGCAGCTCAAATACAAAGAATACAAGGCCCTAGTGCTGCAACTATACAAGCAATGCCAACATTTGGCGGTGCGACTATTCAAGGAATACAAGACCCAAGAGCAGCTCAAATTCAACAAATGCAAGGGCCAACTGCTGCGCAAATAGGTTCAGTACAAGCTCCACAATTTAGAGGTTTACTGGATGCTGATATTAGTGCTTACCAATCACCATACCAACAACAAGTGATTGATTTTGCTTTACAAGACATACAAAGACAATCTGATTTAGCTAGAGGTCAAGCACAATCTAGGGCAATTGGTGCGGGTGCATTTGGTGGATCTCGTTCTGCATTGATTGAATCAGAAGCAACTAGACCTTTTGCTGAACAAGCAGCAAGAACAGCAGCTAGTTTAAGACAGTCTGGTTTCCAACAAGCACAACAAGCAGCTCAAGCTGATTTAGCTAGACAGCAACAATTAGGTGTCTTTGGAGCTGAACAAGCACAACAAAGAGCCTTGCAACAAGCACAATTAGAACAACAAGCAGGATTAACTGGTTTTGGTGCTGAAAGAGAAAGGGCGTTAAGACAAGCAGATTTAGCCCAACAAGCTGGATTAGCTGGATATCAAGGTAGGCTGTCAACAGCACAAAGACAAGCAGATTTAGCCCAACAAGCAGGTCTTGCAGGTCAAGATATTGCAGCACAAAGAGCAATACAACAAGCTCAATTACAGCAACAAGCTGGATTGAGAGGTTATGAAGGTGATTTACAAAGATCTTTACAACAAGGACAATTTGCACAACAAGCTGGATTATTAGGTGCAGAACAAGCACAAGCTCGTGCATTAGAACAAGCGCGTTTAGCACAACAAACTGGTATGGCAGAATTAGACATAGCAGGTCGTACAGCTATGATGCAACCAGAATTAGAACTCCGGGCAAGACAACAACAAGCTGGATTGCTTGGTGGTCAGTTAGAAGATCAATACCGATCTTTAGGTTTATTAGGTGGCGTTGGACAACAACAACAGCAACTACAACAAAGAGCTATGGATCAAGCCTACAACGAGTTCTTACGAGCTTCTGGTTATGGTCAACAACAGCTTGGTACTTTACTTTCTGGCTTGTCTGGTATGCCTTCTTTGGTCAGTCAAAGAGATAAAAAGAAAACTGGTACTGGTGATATATTATCTTCAGTTCTTGGATTATTTGGTTAGGAGTTAATATGAGTTTTGGAAAATTACAATCAATGGGTGGAAACTATGTTTCTCGACTTGGTGGTGCAGATATTCTAAGCCAAGATCAATTGCAATCATTATCTCCACAAGAACTGCAAATATATAACCAACAAAAAGAAATGTCTAAAACTGCTGGTATGCGTGAGTTAGCTTCAAGGTTATCTGATGCTTTTGCAGGTCGTGACATTGTTGGTCGTGCTGCAATAAGAAGAGAGGATATTGAAAAAAAATCTGAACGCGATACAAAATTAAAATTACAACAAGACTTACAACAAGCAATAGCAGATGGTGATATGGATAAAGCCTATGCAATTTCAGCAATTTTACAACCCGGATCAGTTGCACAAAACATTATTCAATCACAAGCAGGGCCTAGCAAAAAAGACTTACAACCACAAGTTTCATCGGATGGCACATACACTATTTTCCAAGATTATGATGAAGCTACCGGGCAAATTACTCCAAGGGTTGAGGTGAATCAAAGCGTGATTGATGCTCAAGAAGAAATAAGACAAGAAGAACAAAAATTAAAACCTATCCCATCTTCAGCTTTAGAAAAAGAAGTAGAAAACAAATCTGTTATAAATTCTTTTCAATATCAAAATGAATTAATTGATGGTTTTATTGAAGAAGCAAAAAATAACAATTTACAATTTGGTATAGGCGAAGATATTTCAGATTTTTTTGGAAATTTAGGAATTGGTGTTTCTGGAGAAATTAGCCAAGAAAGATTAGCAAACAAAAACGCTTTTGAAAGATGGAAACAAAGCTATGTAAATACAGTTTTACAAGCAGCTAAAGGCCCACAAACAGATGGCGATGCAAGAAGGGCATTAGAACAATTAAAATCTGCTAAGACCCCAGAGGCTGTAGTATCTTTATTACAAGATATAAAACGAGCCAATCAAAATGAAATTAAATTTAATAAATCATCTATAGACACAAGAAGAACAAACTTTGGAAAAGATCCAGTGTATGGTGGCGTTACATTTAAAATAATAGAAGAATAATGAAAATTGAAATTGAAGGCATTGGAATAGTAGAAGTTCCTGATGAATTCGGTAACCTTGATTACAGCGCACAAGAAAATTATGTTGCTCAAATTAAAGAGCAAATAAACGCAGAAAAATCTTCTGAAGAAGATATAGCAATAGAATCTGATGCAGAAGAGTTGTCACTTTTAGAAAAATTACAAGGCGGTGTCAGAGGGTTTGCTCAAGGCTTAACCTTTGGTTTTGCTGATGAAATTGAAGCTGGTCTTAAAACTGGTGGTGGTTTTTTAGGTGATTACAGTAAAGCTGTAAAACAAATCAGAGATGATATTGATGAGGTTAGAAGAAAAGCACCAGGTATCGCATTAGGATCTGAATTAACGGGTGCTGTTTTACCATCATTAGCGGCAGGTTTATTTAGTGGTGGCACAGGAACAGTAGCAGGTTTAGGAGCTACAGGCGCAAGAGTTGCATCAGGTGCTGCTAAAGCACAACAAGCTGCTAAAGCAGCTGTTGGTTTAGATAAAGCAAAAAAAGCAGAAGCTGTTACAAAAGTTGTCTCAGACCCAAATTTATTAAAAAGCATTGGCAAGGGTGCAGGTATTGGCGCAGGATATGGTGGCTTATATGGTGTGGGTACTGCCGAAGGTGGTTTAGGCGAAAGAGCTATCGGTGGCGCAACAGGCGCAGCATTAGGTGGTGTAATTGGTGGAGCTGTTCCTTTGGTTGCACAAGGTGGGTTAAAAACCTTACAAAATATTGGTAAATCTTTTGGCGTAGGTGGAAAAAAAGCAGCCGAACAATTTAGTGATGTAAAAATATTACAAGCATTGGAAAGAGATGGTTTGTCCCGACAGGGAGCAATTGAAAAATTACAGTTAGCAGAAAAACTAGGTCAAAAAGATTTACTTATTGCTGATCTTGGAGAAGATCTTGCACAGCTTGGTTTTGCATCACAAGCAATTGCAGGCGGGGCAAGAAAAGAAGTTTCAGAATTATTAGAGGGCAGGGCTATGAGCCAAGCAGAAAGAATATCTGATGATTTAATAGACCAATCAAAACTTAAAGGGCCATTCTCAACAGAATATGTTGATGAGTTGGCAAGGATACAAGAAGCAGCGGCAGGGCCAGCATACAGACAAGCTTACAAAATTAATATCCCAGCTAATACAAAAATTACTCGTAAAAATTTAAAAGGTCAAACTGAAAGTGTTGCACTAAGCGATTTATTTACTGGCCCAAGAAAAGATGTGATTATCATGGCTTCGAAACAAGGTAAAAAAATATTAGGTGCTAGGGGCGAGACTGTACCAGATTTAAGCAAAGTATTAAAAGACGATAAGCTTTTAGAAGAATTTTTAAGCAAACCTATACCAACACAATATCTTCATGCTATTAAAAAAGGTTTAGACGATATTATAGAAAAAGGCACAGATTCTTTTGGTAAAGTAAATTCTTATGGTGCGGCTGTAACTGATGCAAAAGTTATACTGAATAAATTAATAGAAAAGAAAAATCCAGCTTATGCTAAAGCAAATAAAGATTTTTCTGACATAGCGAGATTGAAAGATTCTTTCAATTTAGGTTTAGGTAATAAAAAAATGTCTACTAGCCAAATGGCAAAAATTTTAAAATCATTAAACGAATCAGAAAAAGAAGCATTTAGAGTTGGGTTGGTTGCAAGAATGAAAGATCAATCTCTCAAAGCTGTTGATAATGCAGATTTTACAAAAAGAATATTTGGTAGCCCAGAAAAAAGAAGTTTAATACGCATGGTTTTTCCTAAAACAAAAGCAGGAAAAGAGGCTTACGAAAATTTTAAACAGATTATAAAGTTTGAACAAGCTAAAGTTCAAACAAGAACTAAAGTAACTGGATTGTCTCCAACCGCAGCAAGACAAGAAGCTATCAAAGAGGCAGCAATAGATCCAACGCTAGGCGTTATTGGTAGAGCAATAGCTGGTGATGTTCCAGGCGCAGCTAGACAATCATTAGCTGCAATTGGCGCGAGAGCTGGTGGATTGAGTCCTGAAGGTGCAAACCAAATAGCTAGAAAATTATTTTTAATGAAACCAGCAGATCAAATTAAGTATTTACAACAACTTGGTCAAACAGAAAGAAAACTAATAGAGCAATCTATGAGAGGTATAGGCCTACAAACAGAACTAACAGCTGGTGCTGGAATGTTACCGGGCTTGCTTACAGACTAACCCATGCCCCTTGCCACAGAACGAGTTGGTCGTTTTGGTGAATATCTCACAGCAGCAATCCTCTCCCAAGTTTCTGACACAGTAACCATCGTTCCACACAACGCATCCTCAGATATCATCTTTGAACACAATTTAAAGCTGTATAAGTGTCAGGTCAAAACCCAATCACAAATAGAAGAACACAGAGGTAATTGGCGGTTTGATATGCGTAAAGGGCAAAGAGTTGCGCATAGAAAATACAAAGATAATGAGATAGATGTGTTTGCTTTTGTTTCTGTAACCCACCGAAATGTGGTTTTCTCTAAACCTATTGATAAGGGCCAACTCACCATCATTGATGAACACATGAAAAACAATGATGCTGTCAAGAACATTCAAGACATACTTAAAGATTTGCAATAAAAAACAAAACCCCTTAAACTACGCTAATACACTATAGGGAGATAGTATGACACTTAACGAATTATTTGATTTATACACAAAAGATTTAAACAGGCGTGGTGCTAAGACTGTTAAACGCATTAAACAGTTTTACGACAACGACATCCGATTAGCCATTGGCGATAGAGAGATAAACAGCATCATCAGAGGTGACATAGCACAGCTACACTTCGATGTGTCTGAGAGATCTCCTTATACCTCCAACAAATGTCTCTCTATCCTCAAGGCTATGTTTAACTTGGCTATTACTTTTAGCTACATAGAAAACAACCCGGCATTAAATATTGGTAAGAATCGTGAGATTAAACGCAAACGCTATTTGACCAACGAGGAGCTGATCGCCATAACCGAGCAGCTTGATCGTTTGAGCCATAAGGCGAGATACAAGCAAGGTTGCAACTTTTTATGGATGCTAATTTATACTGGTGCGCGTGTGGGTGAGATTAGAAACGCTAGGTGGTCTGATATTAAAGGCAATGCGTTGGTCATTAAAGATCATAAGACTGATCACTCAGGCGAGGATCGTATTATCTTTATTACTCCCGGGGTGCAAAAGATATTAAATAAGTGTGAGCGCGTGGGGGAGAGAATCTTTGACATAGATTCACCCAGATATGTATGGGATGTCATACGCAAAGAGGTTGGGTGCGAGGATGCTAGATTGCATGACATCAGACACTCGTATGCCTCATGGTCATTAGAGAAAGTTAACTTATCAGAGGTTGGTAATCTATTGGGCCACTCAGATGTAGCGACCACTCAAAGATATGCACATATCCATAAAGAGAAAGCGATAGGCAATGCTAATGTTGTGAGCCAACACATTCATAGCATCGTAGCTAATAGATAGTTATAAGTTATTAATATCTATACAAACATCATCCTTATTAGCGGTGTGAATACCTAGTTTTAATAGGTATTCAGCAACGCTATGTGGATCTTTATTTGCTGTACGACAAAATTTAATAAAGTCAGACACTAAAACACTATCCATATAGACAGGTTTTCTACCATTTCTTTCTTCAAGAATTGGATCGTCAAAGTCTGCTAAATTCATATTCATACTCCTAGACCTTTACCTCTTTGGTGTATTTGCCTATTTTATTACCCTCTCCGTCTACTCCATGTACGAGTTGCAGTTCCAGGTCAATGTGATGTTTTGCTTTTAGCAAGTCTTCAACTTTATTTACTTTTTCTCTAGTAATAAGTTTTACAACATTACCTATACAAAACGACAAATTGTTAGCATATATATATTCAACTGGTTGGATTCCATTACGCTTGTAATGTTGTCCACCTACTTGTTTATTAATAGCCAAACTGTCGATTGCTTGATCCCATTCTTGGGGTGTCAAATTATCTATACTCATATTTCATCTCCAAATTAATAAATACTTGATAATGATAGTGGATAAGCGTATATTAGTCTACAGGTAAATCAAAGCAGGGAGAAAAATGCATACTGATAGAAAATTTATTGACACAAAAGAACTAGCCAAAAGGTGGGGTAGAAGCTCCAGGACTTTAGAGAATTGGCGTGGTAAACAAGTTGGCCCTACATATTACAAGATCGAAGGTAAAATCCTTTACGATTTAGAAGATGTAGAAAACTTTGAGACTGGTTCAAGGGTGTTATATAGTGCCTCACGCGATATTTAGTCCCTCATCATCTGACCGATGGTTTAACTGCCCGGCAAGTGCGTACCTGAATTATTCAGCAGAATACTCAGTTAATATCGCAGCAGCTACCGGGACATTGATCCATGAGATGTGTGAGATGTTATTAAAAGGCAGACTTAAAGATATTACTTTAGAAGAGTATTGGCTCGGTAAAGTTGTTGATATAGAAGATTTCCAAATAGAAGTAACTGAAGACATGGTGAAGTGTGCTGAAGTTTATGTGGAATACATCTTTAAAAGAAAAGAAGAGTTAAACGCTACCATGGTCATCGAAGAGAAAGTCTACATGGATGAAATCTCTGATAAGTGCTTCGGTACTGCTGACTGTATTTTGATAGCTGAAGATCGTATCTGCGTTATAGATCTTAAATCTGGTAAGTGGCCTGTTGAGGCTGTCAAGAACAAACAGCTTATGATTTATGGCGTTGGTGCATTTATAAGATATGGCAATGAAAACCCAGACATCACCATGGAGTTGACTATAGTTCAACCAAGAATTAAAAACGCTATTAAAACATTTGAAATTACTACGCCCAATTTATTAAGTTGGGCTACACAAGATTTGAAACAAGCAACTGATGCTTGTGACGAAGAAAACCCACAACGAGCTGCGGGAGACCATTGCAGATTTTGTGCTGCAAAGGCGGATTGTGATGAATATAAATCTAAGCTAGGAGATAAATATGGCTGAAGAAAAAAATGAACTAACCTTTACCTTTGATGAAGATGGTAAGGAATACAAAGTAGAAGACTTATCAGATGAAAATAAGATTCTATATAACAAAGTCACACTTGTTAATAAACAAAGACAGGATGTGATTGCTAACGCTAACTTTGAAGTTGAGAAGTTAGAGATACTTGGAAGGCACTACAGCAATGCTTTGAAAGAAGCTGTTGAGGGCGAAGACACTAAAGTTGAGGTGGTAGAATGAGTGTATTAGATAAAGTTTTATCTAAGGCAAAAATGAAGCCACCCATTATTTGCCTTTATGGTAAGGGTGGTATTGGTAAAACTACATTTGCATCTACCATGAACAGTCCAATCATTGTTCAGTGTGAGGATGGTATTGGTAAGATTGAATGTCCTCATACTGGCGTTGCAAAAACATATGGCGAGTTTGAAGAATATCTCGTGGCATTACTCAATGACCCACATGAATTTAAAACAGTGGTCGTGGACAGCTTGGATTGGTTAGAAAGATTAATTAATGACCATGTATGCAAAGAAAATGGATGGGCGGACATTTCTGCACCTAGCTTTGGAAAAGGCTATGGTGCTGCATTAGTGGTATGGAAAGACTACTTAGATATTCTTACCAGACTGCGTAATGAAAAAGGCATGACCATTTTGCAAATTGCACACAATGAAGTTAAGCGTTATGAAGATCCATCCAATGATCCACATGACAAGCATCAGATTAAACTCTATAGAAAAGCTGCTGACTTAGTTGTTGAACACGCTGACTGTGTGTTCTTTGCTAACTATAAAACTGGTGTTGTGCAAAAGAAAAATGCTAAAGGTGGTATGTCCACACAAGTATTGCAAGGCGATAGAAAAATTTACACTCAGGAAGCTCCTGGCTACCATGCCAAGAATAGATATGGTCTTCCTAGTGAAATGGATTTTGATTGGCCCACGATTCGTGAGGCGATGATAAAATGAGTCAGTTAGGAGAGGTTGAGGAAGCAAAATTATTACTTGGAGAGATGCGACAAAAGTTAAATGCTTTTATCGAAAAAATAAATCCAGACGATAACTCATTGCCACTTGACGGATTACACAGATTCATAATTTTGGAAACGGATTGTGAGGACATGGTTGATTATTTATCTGACTATGATTCTTATGACCCAGGTTAATTTTAATAAAAGGGAAATAATATGACGGACTTAACACAATATAACAATGGCAACGCTTTTGATGCCAACGAAACAGAATCTACTGGTAAAGGTTTAGAACCCGGTAGATACACCATGCACTTTGCTGGAGATGAAATCATCCATGGTAAAAATAATTGGGTGGCCCTAAAAATGTTTTTTGAAATTGATGGTTCTACCATCGTAATGAATACAACATTTACTTTAGGATCAGATAACCCCAAAGCTGTAGAGATAGGTGATATATCACTGAAGCTCTTACTGAAGGCTATGGGCGTTACATCCATGAAAAATACTGATGAGTTAGTAGGCAAATCAGTTTCAGGACAACTCATTAGAGACCCTGACAATGAGCGTTATCTCAAGATAGACCAAAACTACGGAAAGAATTGGCAACCTGTCGAAGAGGCTAAAGCACCTACACCTGCAGCTAAACCTGTAGAGGAAAGTAAAGAAGACGATCTTGGTGACAAGATCCCTTTTTAATCCATTAGTATCAAGACCCTCGTTGTGTGCTTACTGCAAAGCACCAGCGAAGGGTTTTGTTTATGGTAAGGATGAAACATGGTTTGGTGCGTGTAGCATGGCTCATTTAAAGAAAGTGCGCGAGGGTGAGAGACTCAAGAATGTTGCACAGATGAGTGATGAGGGTTTAGACTACGCAATCAAACAAACTAAAGACACCTATCTCACGATAGCCAAGGACACAGGTTCTTATGTTATGCACGAATGGGATAGAGAAAAGAGAGAGTTGCTTTTTGGTAAAGCAATAAGGGAATACCTGAATTGGGCCAATGAACAAGCCGAGACAGGACAATTAGAGAGAACACTAAGAGATGGATCTGACTAAATATTATGGAGAGAAAGGGTTAGTCATAGATAAGAATTTTACTTTTGCCATTCAGGGCAACAGTACAGATGATCTAATGCGAGAGATGAACAACCAAGGTTTGGTTGTTAACCACTTAGATTTAACGGGCGCAGTCGTAAGAGTACCTGTTAGAGCAGCACCAAGCATCAAGCCTGATACCGGGAATCAAAAGTCTGGTTGGTATGTATGCAACGAGTTATCTGGTAATTACTTTGCAACCTATGGTAACTGGCGCACAGGCGAACAACACAAATGGTCTAGTATCAATACCAATGAATTAGCACCTGTAGACCGACAGGCTCTACAAAAACAAATGGAAGAAGCTGTTAAGCGGGCTGAAGTAGCGAAGAAAATTAGGCACGATGAAGTAGCTAAAGAAGTTCAAGAAAGGTACAAGAGCTGTCAACCTGTCATTTCGCATGAGTATCTAAAAAGTAAAAATGTTAAAAGCTATGGATTGAAACAGTTAAATGAAAGTTTAATTGTTCCAGTGCTATCTCCAACGACTGGAGAGTTGCGTAGTCTACAGTACATCGACAAGAAAGGACAGAAGCGATTTGTCAGTGCTAGTGAGATTAAAGGCAATATTTTTTTAATTGGTTGTGAGATAAGTCAACTTGCCACGCAAGAACAGTTGGTTGTGGTCGAAGGTTATGCAACTGCTGCCACAGTTTATGAGTCTACGAAGATCGCTACAGTTTGCGTATTTTCGGCGAACTTTACGCTGGAGGCTTTGGGTAATATTCGCAAGATATCTCAGGCAAGATTATATATAGCCCTAGATAACGATGAGAGTGGCGTGGGCGAGAGGAAAGCTAAAGAGGTAGCATCTGCTATTCCTAACAGTTTTGTACGCATACCGAGTGCGAGAGGAGACTACAACGATATGGCCCAAGAACATGGGTTAGACCGGGTTAAATATGAAATACTAAATCAAGGTTTGGGGATCACTCAACACCCTATTCGCAGCTTGGTTAAAGAGCCACCACCGAAAGAATGGTTGGTAGATAATTTATTAGAGAAATCAAAACCTGCACTCTTGGCATCTATTGGTGGGGTGGGTAAATCTATGATGGCATTAGATCTTGCAATTAAGATTAGCCAGGGACAAGGCAACTGGTTTGACCATCCCATTACCAAAGGTGGTAATGTTGTCATTATCAGTGCCGAGGATGACTTGGTTGAGATGCACAGACGAATCAATGCGTTAGACCCACACAACAAACGCTTTGATGCGCCTTATGATGTCTATACTTACACAATACCAGATCAACCCAAGCCATTAACATTAATCAACGATACATCAGCTGGTATGGGCCTAACCGAACAAGCACAGGAGCTGTTAGCAGAATTAGAAACCATACCTAACCTTGAACTGGTAGTAATAGACCCCATACAAGCAGTCTGTGGCTCTGCAAAGATCAGTAGCGACAATGAAGCCGGGCAGATGTATGGTCAGTTGGCTGCCTCGATATCCAGTAAGTTTAAAACCACCTGTTTAAGTATTCATCATATGAGCAAAGGCGCGTTACAAGCAGACGATGATGTGATGCAAATTCGTTCAAAAATCAGAGGGGCCTCCAGTCTCGTGGACTCAACACGCCTCTGTATTGCGCTGTGGTTAGGCGAGGAAGAAGAGGCTGAACGCATATGTTTAGATAATGATGTCGAGTACGACAGATTAAGAGTAGTCAAGGGCGCGGTGGTGAAATCAAACAGTAGTGAGGTTGATACCAAAACCAAAACCTTGTTTAGAAGGGAGGCTGTATTAGAGCCTTATAAAGAAACATTTAACTTTGGAGAGTTTTAATATGATTAATTACCCATGTGGCTGGTTTGATGTAGAACAATTACCGGGCGGTAGTCGTGAAAGAGACAGTTAAAGGCGTGGTCTTTATTGATGATGCTATCAATCTAAGCCATGATGAATTAAAAAAGAAGTTTAAAGAAGCGGTTGAGAACAATGAGATCAATCATTTTGAAATACAAACAAGAGGTAAGCAATGAACTTCACGCAAGAAGAAAAATTAATGCTAGATCAAATTGAAACACTCAAAACACAATTAAAAGAACACCAAGGAACAATAAACAATAAGGAATGGCTGATTAAAAAGTATGACATTTTGTATGATACTTTAGTTGAAATACAAGAATATTTAATTGGTGAAATAGAATTTAAGTGAGGTGAACAATGAGTGGTAAAGGTGACAAACCTCGCCCCGGGACATACAGTCAAGAGTATCGAGATAACTGGGACAGGATATTTAACAAGAAAAAGAAAAAGGAGAGCAAGGATGCTAATAAAAATCCAAGTAAGTGAACAAGAAGTGCAACTCATCATTGATGCACTCGCTGAGCATGGCAAACCATTGGTTAATAAACCCAAACAAAACTCTGAGGAGAAAAGAAAGCTGCGCTCAATTGAGAATATTATTCACCAATTATGGTTGGGAAACCAAAAGTAACTATGGTAAAAATGGGACACAACTATAGTAAATATGTCCCAAACTATAGTAAAAATGTCACACAACTATGGTAAAACTTACCATAATATCCATAACATAACATATGTTATAGGGTGGTGAAATGCTAAACGCATTTACACCCCCCACAATGAGAGAGTAAATGAGAAGAAAAAACGAACATGATAAATACTGGTGGCTAGTGCCAGGTGAAGTTGATAATGGGCGCGAGAGTGGGCTAGTTCCACTCTCACTCGCGCGGGCGAGTAAAGACTTTAATAAGGTGCGTAATATTGTCTGGAAGTGGTATCGCTGGGAAGTAGCTAAAAGAACTGATCTGAGCGCGAGTGCGAAACTCTTTGCGTGGGCGTTGGTAGAGCGTTGGCGATATGAGACTTTTAGTTCGCATGATGCGTTGAACTACTATACGCAGATGGTAGGACTGAATAGAAAAACCTGTGGGCGGGCGTTGCAGGAGTTGAGCGATAAGAACTTAGTGTGGATCGTATTAGAGGATGAAAAGAAGCGATTAAAGAAAAGCCAGGCGCGTGGGCGGAAACATTTTCTGTTGGTGGGCCTAGGTCACTATTTGGGGGAAGGAGAGTAGCAACCTATTTAATGGCCCGTGTTTTATGCGATAACTTTTCCGTTTTTTAGGACTTTACCCATCTTATGTCCGTTGTAGGATATCAGCAGCCAATTGCCCTCGCTGTCCTTTTTGGAGTTTTTTCTGCTTGGGTATTCTAAGTCACCCTTGAGTCCATAGACACTTCTCATGTGTCCTATGTATTTATATTCTGCTATTTCGTATGACATTATCTATTCTCCCAATGTTTAACGACTAACCATAATATTAGCACTACAGCCAACCAAATCAAAAAGCCGATGCCAAAGATGTAGCCTATTATCTCAATCATTGCCTGACCCCCAACAATCTCCGCAAATTGTTCCGTCTGGTAAAGTTCGCACACCTTTGCAGTTAGGACATTGGCCCATGAATTGTTTAATGCGTTTTATTAGATTAATCATTGGTTTTTATTAATTTAATTATTGAGTACATAAAAAAAGCAGAGGTGAATCCCAGCAAAAAAGCAGGTACAAGTATTTGCCATTGGATATTTTCTACAAATAAAGAGTCAAGCCAATATTCAATTCCGCGTTCTTCCCAATAAGCTGTATTCCAAAAAGTTTCTCTAAATATCATCATTGAACTGACCCTATAAAAAAATCAATGTTGCCTAGCAATACTTGTTTCATATATAAGGCAGTAATTATTATTATTAACATTGCAATTATTAGTTTTGTGTTAATCATTGGTATGACTCCTGGACTATTACATCATTTTTGCGCTTATCCTCGTAAGTTTTAACAATCTTTCCGCATGGATAGGTTAGTAACCAATAATCCTTGCTAAAGTTCTTGCTCATACTTGGGATGTTTTCCTTTTCGCTATTTAGTAAGCGTCTAGCCTCTTCGATCATTTCTCTATGCTGTGTCATTTTATCTCCTTGGTTTTATAGCTTTTTAAAATTGATTTATTTTTATTAATAATGTCCTGAAACTGTTTAGCACTAATTCCAAGCTCGGTTAATACATCAAGGGCCTTAGGATTAATCAAGGCGTTGAAGTGTGGATGCGTTAAGATCTTATTGATCGCCTCATTTTCTTGGCGATTGATCTTTGGTTTTCTAAAGTTGTAGTGTGTGACTGACATTACGCTATCTCCTTTTGTCTCGCTCTACGCTCTCGCGCACCCTTGTTGTTGGCTTGTCTTGTGTTCTCATTCTCCCATGCAAACCATTTCTCTATCAGAGCTGTCTTTAACTCTGCTTTGGTAAATGGCGTGTCGTTGGTAAGTATCTCGATGTCATTTGGTTTAATGATCTTGGTTTTATAACCATGCCAAATTTCTCGCTTGAATTTAAAGCTGCAATTACGATTGTAATAAACATGAACTTGAGCATTGTTTCCCCAAAAGTTGTCCGGGTCTTTCCAATCATTTGACCAACTACTATTGTGTTCACCTTCGTCTAAATAAGTCTTTATATCTTCCATTACATTACTCCCTTAATAATGATTACCAGAGCCAACACAGTCGCTATGACAAAGATTAAGTTCTCAGTCATCTCACGAGCTACATCAGTCCATGGTTTTGGTTGCTGTGGTTTATGCAGTTTATGTGCAAAGTCTTTCATTTATCTCTCCTATAAAATGAATTGGTTATACCACGAAAGCCAAGTATAAAACTCGGCTGCATGGTAAATTTAAATTAATCTAAATCAAAATCTTTAGTATCAACTAAACCTCTTCTCTCTAGCTCGTTATAAACAATATCTATAAAAGTTATTTCATCACCATGATGATTTAATAATTTCTCATAAAGAGTTTTAATTTTATCGTTAGTTAGATTTTTTATTGTTTCATTAAATGTCATTTATCTCTCCTTTTAAATGGTAACCTTTTTTGGCTACATCATGATTATAGCAAATAGACTACACTATGCAACTCTTTTCTACACTAATACCTAATTAAGTATGTCAAAATCTATAGGGGATTGGTGCTATATAAAGTAGAATTTTCGTATGGCAGAGAAAGATTACAGTTA
>Ga0181400_1000644_pt1 | contig 14904 bp, 14 predicted proteins | sample 23SPOviralmetaG_FD_130129 | JGI IMG/M metagenome (GOLD analysis project Ga0181400, IMG submission 130129) | Marine viral communities from the oligotrophic San Pedro Time Series (SPOT) site, San Pedro Channel, CA, USA - 23 SPOT_SRF_2011-06-22 | ecosystem: Environmental > Aquatic > Marine > Strait...
CAACGTTATAACGAATATGCCAGACATTTTTAACTCATCATCTACTTTTGGATGGGGAGGAGGCCAAAGTCTTAGTAGTGGTCAGGGAACTGGTGTAGGCGAAGGTGCATTCGACGGTCTATTCGATTTAGAAGAAAAGCAATATTTGGTCGTGTTTACTTCTTTTCAACCTGATGCTCTTGGCTCGATGGATATTGAAATAAACGGACCAAGCGAATTATATTTTAGTACAGTGCCCGAACCATCAATTTACGCTTTACTCTTTGGTTGGGCTGCATTCTTGTATGTAGCAATTAACAGGAAGAATGCGTAAGTTTCTTATAGTTTTATTATTAATAGCGTCTACTCTCTATGCAGAGAAGAAGTTTAAGCTTACTTCATTCAGCAGAATATTCTACGATGATAATGTGTTTATGCGGGCAGCTGGAACGCCTGATCAAACATCGACCTTTTACTTCAGTCAATCACTAGGAGTAGAAGGTAAGTTCTTTAGAGATTTAATAAATCTAAAGGCTCAACCAGAAATAAGACACAGAAGCGTTGATAATAAAACATTAATATTTGGTAACATTGGCATGAGAGGTCAATATGAAATAACACCGAAGCTTATTCTTAATTCTACCGATTCATTCTCCCATTTAGAAAGAGAACCAAGCGACCTTGATGACGACCTAGATGTAACTTACTTCATATATAAGAGTTCGTACATGCTGACGTGGAAACCTCGGCATCTCTTAAAACTTAAAGGTGGTTATGAGAGCCATATTAAACGTTGGTCAGAAAACTTGCCAGTAGGAGTTGGCAATGAATTAACAAACGGCGACTTTACTAAAGATGCATTTACGTTTAGCGCAGAACAAATTCTTGGTAAACGTTTTATTTTAGAGTTAATAGGCAAGAAATCATTTTTAGATTATAGCGGAGTTCGTGGGGCAATTGATACCAATACGTATTACGCGCAATTTTCGTATATAATGAATCCATCGACTATCCTAAAAGTAAACTATGGCATAACCGATGCGCTAATAGAAGATCAATATGGCACACTAACTGAATATTCAACTCCTACGTATGGGGCAAATATAACATACTTTACCGAAAAGGGTACAGTGATTTTATTAGGCACTGTGTACGAAGTGCTAGATTCATCTGTAGCATATTGGAACATGAAAGAGAATCTTAAAACATCTCTTATGATAAAATATCCAATCACACCAAAACTTGAAGTAAACGTAATGGGCGCTCATCTTCTTACTTCATACAAAGATATTGGTAATCGCTATAACGCTGGACTAGAACGTGAAGAAGAAGTTTTTATGTCGAGTATAACTTTTTCTTGGAAGTATAACGAGAACCACTATACTGAAGTCGGTTACCAAGGCTTACATCTTTTAAATAAAGACGCTGACGTCTTTAAGAACAAAGTATTTGTTGGATATCGCTGGGCATTTTAATTAGCTAACACTTATCTCGAGCCGTCGAAAGTTTCATAAATAATAAACTCTGGTTGGGCTTGCTTTTCCTTGTATTTATTTGGAAAGACGGTAACAGGATGTTTCTTGCCCTCTATCACTACATAGCCAGCTAAATATTTACCATTTTTGCCTTCTTTTTTCCAGAAAGCTCCCCTTTGTTGTTCTGTCCATTTACTCATTATCTGTAATAATATAGATAAATATTTAAATGTCAAACAAAAGTTATATCAAATTCCTCGATTAAATTTTTCTCTATTCTGTATTTGAAGAAAAATTCATTGGTTGGCGAATAAACTAGCGCAGATAAAAAAGTTGTTACTCCAACTTCACTTGGTTGGAATAGGACATTTCCACCTGACTTGCCATCAGTCTCCGTATTGACAGCGGTCGCTTCGTCCGTTGTAACATGACCCACTTCCCCCCTATTTACTCCATCTAGAAAAGCTTCATTATTATTTGTTGCTAATGTTGGATCTCCAAAGCTGGAAAGCAATTGTTCTCCTGGGTATGTTGGTAAAAATATATTACCCAAAGTATCACTTCCTACAGTTTGGGTTGGTTGAGCAATAGCGAGCTCATTATTTGCTCTATTGCACGCTATAATTGGCTTTCTTGAAGAGTTGGCTCCACCATTGGTTGAAGTTGTAAAGTGTAAAACTTGGACATTGGCATTTGTGGCTGTAGAATAATCTTGAAAATCAGTGACTAAGAACAAAGACCAGGTGCCATTGCTTGAAAAGAAGTCTTTAACAGTTTCATTGCCATTGTTACTACCCAATTGCATTTTCGCCCCATTGCCATTAAGTGCAATTTTACCTTCTGTGTCTCTTGATAAAGCTCCATTAATAACTATTTTGGGCTGTTGAACGCTATAGTACTGATGAAAATCATACGTCTCGGTGTAAACTCGATTAGCAGACCTAACTGGGTCTTGAGGGCCTTGATCATACAGAATTCTGACACCCCCATCAGCATTTGCGTCGTTTTCAGTAACCCAAGATAGTAAAGTTCCATTTTCTACCTCGGATGCCGTAAAGTCTTTTACTTGGCTACTTCCACCAGGTCTTTGAACTTGCATGACTTTGGGGTCTGCTGGAGCAGTTGATCCGTCAAATTTAAAAGTCGATACCAGAGACTTGACACCCCAACCGTGGCCTTGCTCAGGTATTATACGAGGAAAGAAAAAGCACCCTGGATTGTCATAAAAACCATCTAATGGGCGAAATCCAGCGTCAATCGGATGTACAATTTGATCGGGGAAACCGAATTTATCCAACTTTCTATTTAGTTCTTGTATTATATGCGAAAACATATGACGATTTTGACTAAATCGATCAGATTGATTAAAATCAATTGGGAAATTCTTTGAAAGGTCTGCTATTTTTCTTTGAAAAGAACCTCCCCCTATGATAAGGTCGTCAAATGTTGATAGAATCTCTCTTCTTAGTAAATTTGGATTTTCCGCCATGTGTTATATTACACTTTGGAAAATTTTAAAACCCTTGTTTGGGCGATAGTTAAGGCATTTTCATAATCCGTTAACCCAATTAAATTTTTGGTTAATTTGCTCTGATAATTGGTGACCAATTGTTTCGTGCCAATCTTTTTTTAAAGGTTCTACTTTTTGACGAATAATATGGTCTCCATATGGAAAACCTATATCATTTTCCTGGGTATATTGTTCGACATTAGAAGTATTGTGAATGAAAGACTCTTCTCCGAGATACTCCCATATGTTATTCATTATACTTTGTGGGTCTTCTGTAAGCTCTTCGGCATGAATAAACATTAGTTTATCGCCAAATCTTTGAGAAGCTTCGTATAAGCGCTCTATTGCAATGCCAATGGGAGGTGCTTGAAGCCAACCTTGAACACGTTTATCAATCGTAGTCCAGTCTTGTGGGTTTTGTTGTTCAATGGGATTAAATACTTCTGGGTGCTGTTGGCGTTTTTTTTCCATACTAGAGATGATTCCTCGTATGTCGCGGACAGGCACGAGAACCTTGGCGTCTGGCCAAATCTTAAACAATTGATCTAAGTGACCAATCCAAGAGCGGCACTTATCTACGACAACAGGGCGCTCTGTAATATTGTTAAAAGCATTTTCGCATCCAGCCTTAACATAATCTAAATACATAGGCTCTAAAACATTTTCCATGTCTACTGATTTAGCTTCTTCGGTCTGAAAAACCTGCCTAGCTATGTAGCCAATTTCATGCAAAGCGCTTGTAGGTGTAGCGTGGACTCTTGAGTTTTGTGCCAAAAGATTGCACAGGAGAGTTGAACAAGATCGTGGGAGACCAGATACAAAATGTAATTTTTTACTCATGCATATATAATATGCTTGAGTCTTTAAAAGTCAACTATAAACCGTCTATAATTGTTAGACCTCCATATGTGGTTCCATCTCCCGCTGTTTCATAACTTGCTTTAGCTCCAGCTGGGACGTAAATTTTTGTACCAGCTGGGACGTTTGTAAATGCATTTGAGTTAGCTAAGTTTGGAGCAGAGGTTGCAAGTGAATAAATTGTAACTAGGCTAGTGCAGTTTAAAAATGCACTATTTCCAATAGAGGACACGCTGTTGGGGATCGTGATACTGCTTAGGCTTGTGCAACTTTCGAATGCATTATCTCCAATCGAGGTTACGCCACTGCCAAGCACAATATTAGTTAGACTGCTGCATGATTTGAAAACAGATTTACCAATCGAACCGCTATTTACGCTAGCTCCGTACAAATTAGTACACTGTTGGAATGCATAATCCCCAATCGAGGTCACACTGCTGGGAATGGTAATGTTGGTCAGGCCAGTACAGCCTGCGAATGCGTATAACCCGATGGAGGAAACGCCATCACCTATTGTGAGATTGGTTAGGCTGCTGACGCTCGTGAATGAATAAGCTCCGATAGAGGTGCAATTGAGATTAGCGGTTTTAAGATTGTTACAGTTAATAAATGCATATGCTCCAATCGAAGTCAAGCTACTTGGGATCGTAATGCTGGTTATGGCGCAACCTTCAAATGAGTTAGTTCCAATAGATGTTATGTTAGCGCCGATAGTAACATTAGAAAGACTGGCGCAGTTTTTAAAAGCTCCATTACTAATAGAAAAAGAACCCAACCCTGTGTCAAGATCAGTTAAAGCGGTTGCTCTGAAAGCTTCCGTACCCATAGAGGTAATGTCACCATCAATCCTAAGAGTACTTATATTGGAACCAGCGAATGCACTATTTCCAATAGTGGTCACGCTATCAGGAAGAGTAACACTGGTTAGCATGTTGAGGTTAGAGAAGGCAAAATTTCCAATCGAGGTTACTCCTCCTCCTATAGTTACTCTTGATAGGTTACTTTGATCGAACGCATAATCTCCAATCGTGGTCACGCTATCGGGGATAACAATGCTGCTTATACTAGATAGTTGGAATGCACCATTTCCAATCCCCGTCACATTTGTTCCAATTTGTATTAAATCAACGCTAGAAGCAGTTATAACCGAGCTGTCAATAGTTGTCGTATTGATTGTTGTCGCAGTCGTATCTCCAAGATTAAAGTATACAGTGTAAGGATAAGACTGTTGCAAAGCGATGTCACTCATCGGCAAATCGGACAACTTAATTTTTTTTGTTTCGGCGGCACTAGTATCGACAACTGGCAAAACGTCAGTTGACGCATCAAAAAAGTTTAATTGAGTAAGGTCTGATATTTTTTTATCTGGCATAATATTATATGTTTAAATCAAATACGACTTTTAAACCGCCGTATGTGGCTGGGTAACCTGCTCCCAATGGGACGTGAATTTCCGCACCAGATGCAACATTTGTGAATGTACCATGACTAATTACTGGAGGAGTTGTTGAGAGAAAGTTAACCCCAGTCAAGCTACTGCAATTTAAAAAAGCCATCCTTCCAATCGAGGTCACGCTGTCGGGGATGGTAACACTGCTTAGGCCAGAGCAATCTTTAAATGTAAGATCTCCAATACCCGTCACGCTCTCGGGAATCGTAATACTGGTTAGGCTTGAGCAGGAATTAAAAATACTCGCACCCATAAAACTTAGACCGTTGCCAATTGTAACATCAGTAAGGCCAGTACAGAGTTCAAATGCGCCAGCTCCAATGCCCGTCACGCTATCTGGAATTGTAATACTAGATAAGCCAGAACAAAAAGTAAAAGCAAACTCTTCAATTGATGTTACTTTTTCACTAATAGTGATTTCATTTAGGCTGGAAAATTGAAAAAATGTATGATCTCCTATTGCATTCACATTACTGCCAATATAAACAGAGTCCACAGTGTTTGAAAAATCTCCTGAAGTAGTAGTGCCTGTTAAATTTCGTGTTTGACCTGTTCCGCCATCAAAATCAACTGTGTAAGGATAAGCATGATTAATTGCAGATTCGGTCATCGGAAAATTAGCCAAAGTAATTTTTTTAGTTTCGTCGACACTCGTATCGACTATTGGAACGACGTCGGTTTTCGGATTAGCTGATATTAATTGTACGAGTTGTGATATTTTTTTGTCTGGCATAATTTTATAAATCGTATTTGACTGTCAAGCCACCATATGTGCCTGGGTAATTTGCTCCTTTTGGAACGTGAATTTCTGCACTAGCTGGGACGTTTTCGAATACATCTTGCCCTAAGGTTGGTGTAGAGGTTCTGAGTGAGTTAATTGTAGCAAGGCTAGTACAGTTTTTAAATGCAGAACTTCCAATAGAGGTTACGCTATCACCAATCGTGACGCTGGTTAAGTTTCCGCAGCCAATAAATGCAAGGAACTCGATCTCGGTAACGCTATCGGGGATGGTAATACTGGTTAGGCTATCGCATCTACGAAACGCGAAAGCCCCAATCTTCTTTACCCTGTCTGGAATCGTAATGCTCGTTAGGCTAGTGCAGAACTCGAAAGCGGCTTGCCCCATCGAGGTCACAGTGTCGGGGATGATAATTTCGCTTAAGTTTTGGCAGTCGGCAAACGCCTGATATCCAATCGAGGTGACGGGTTTGCCAGCGAAGATACTGGGGATTTCTATAGATCCTGATGCGGTCGTATCGCAATCAGTAACAGTATACTGAACGTTGCCATCGAGACGGAAGGTGAGTAGATTACTACTTACTAATGGCCTACCAGATAAAAACCCTGAAAAGTTAGTCCAACCACTCTTAATTGGATCGTAGTATACTATAACTGAGTTACTGTTCTTGAATATATCATTTCCAAAGCCTGGGGCGTTTCCTTCAAATATAACGCTGGTCAGAGAAGGACAGTTTTTAAAAGCAAAATACTCAATTGAGGTCACGCTGCTGGGGATCGTAATAGTGGCCAGGCTCTTCAAGCTACTGAAACCACTAAATTGAATTGTGGTCAAGTTATTACCTATGGTGATGTTATTTAAGCTATCGCAGAAAAAGAATGCAAGGGCCCCAATCGTGGTCACGCCGTCGCCAATCGTAATACTAGTCAAAGATCTGCAGAAAAAGAATGCCGCATCGGGGATTGAAGTAACGCTATTGGGTATCGTCATGCTGGTTAGACCAAAGCAGTCTGCGAATGCATATTGCACGATTGAGGTTATACTATTAGGAATAGTGATGTTGGTAAGCAAAGAGCAACCATAGAATGCCCTTTCCCCAATCGAGGTCACGGGTATGCCGTTATAGGTGCTTGGTATTGAAATACTCCCAGTAGCGAATCGATAACAATCTGTCACACTATACTCATTGCCGTTACTGTTTAGGGTAAAGGTGAATGGACTAGCAGGAGGTGAAGCTAGTACTTGTGCAGGTGGCTGATATGCTATTGCTGGTGTGCCATCTACGGTGCCACTCCAACCGCCGTTAAGAGGATAATAGGTGATAACAACCGAGTCACTATTTAAAAATACATCTGTTCCAAAGGTTGGAATATCTCCGTAAAATGTGATACTAGTTAGATTGGGGCAGTCGGCGAATGCACGATCTTCAATGACGGTTACGGTTTCACTAATCTCTACACTTGTGAGATTAGAGCAGCCTTGAAATGCGCCAGCTTCAATCGTGCTCACTCTCAATGGGTGCCTAAAGCCGCTTAAGCTCGTACAGTTGTAAAATGCATAACTCCCAATCGAGGTCACATTCTCGTGAAAACTATCGTAGATGTCGCGTACACTGCTTAAGCTTGTACAGTTGTAAAATGCTCTACTGCCAATCGAAGTCACGCTACTGGGAATCGTAACGCTGGTCAAAGCAGTGCAGTCGCCAAAAGCAGCATCTCCAATCGAGGTCACCCCGTCAGGGATCGCAATGCTGGTAAGATTAGTGCAGTTATTGAATGTAAAATCTCCAATCGAGGTTACGCCTCTAAGGTTGTCACCGAAAAACCTTTGCGCAGGAATTGCAAAACTGGTTATACTACTGCAATTTTGGAATGCATTATCTCCAATCGAAGTCACGCCGTCGGGAATTGTAATGCTTTTTAGACTCGAGCATTGTAGGAATGCACTACCTCCAATCGAGGTTACGCCGTCTGGGATGGTAACGCTGGTAAGACTAGAGCAGCTTTGGAATAAAGAAGTTCCAATTGACGTTAAACTATCAGGAAGAGTAATGCTGGTCAGACCAGAGCATCCTTGGAATACACTATTTCCAAACGAGGTCACACTGTTGGGGATAGTAATGTTGGTAAAGCCGCGGCAGTAAGAGAATGCACCGCTTCCAATCGAAGTCGCGCCGTCTGGGATCGTAAAATTGGCTAGGCTTTGGCAGCTTTTGAATGCATTATTTCCAATCGATGTCAGGCTGTCGGGGATCGTAATGCTGGTTAGGTCAGTGCAGCCATAGAATGCACTACTCCCAATCGAGGTTACGCTGTGACCTATAGAAACACGAGCCAAACTAGTACAATTTATGAAGCAATTCGAGCTAATTGAAGCTATATTGGGCGAAACAGTTACATCTACAAGAGCCGTACAGTTTCGGAAACTATAATCGCCAAGTGAAGTAACTGCACTTCCGATATAAATGGAACTTAAGGTAACTTGATCCGCAAAGCCGTCACTAACAGAAATACTAGTAAAATTTCGCGTTCGCGCTGTATTTGAAGAAATGTCTGTCGTGTACTGATGAGAATGATTAATGGCAGAATCACTTATTGGCAATTTTGCAAGTGTAGCCTTTTTAGGTCTATTTTTAGAAGTATCTACAACCGCTAAAATGTCAGTTTTTGCATTGGGTAGAACTAACTCCTTAAGTTGTGATATTCTTTTGTCTGCCATAGTAATTATTACACTAATATGAACAAGCTGAAATTAAAAATCAAAAATTTAATTTTACTGTTTTTTTATTTTCCCCCATGGAAACTATTTCTGCGTTAAAGTGTTTTTTCGCCATATTTATCCATTTTTCATATTTTTCCCGTTTTATTAAATTTGCGTACATTTCATCAAATTCATATTCTTCTTTTACTTCTTTTACATGATTTTTGAATTCATTTACAAGAGCCGTGTTTATTGGAACATTTTCGTCTTTAAAGAAAAATTCGAAAAAACATACTTTACTATTTATTGGCTTAAAACAAGTAAATCCAACCCTTCGGTTGTTTGAATCCAAGAAAATAAAGCAAAGGTTTTGCGGGAGTATTAACTTTTTAAGAAATCTGGCGGACATTTCCTGCTTTGATCTCCTATTCTTGGAAACTAGTGACATTCCAGACATTTTAATCTTTTTTTGAATTGATGCTACTCCATTAAGTACGAAATCATAGTCTGAGGGTTTGTATTTTCTAATCATTGAATTGTATTATTGTTCTTTTGAGTTCGTTTTTTCTTATGATTTTGGCCTTAAAAACCCTAATAACAAAATTTTTATATGAATTAAATTTTGATCTTGGGCCTAACGAGGCTAAAATTAAGCTTTTATTTGATTCTATCTTTGCTTCTTTAAAAATATCTAATAGTAAGTATTTCATCTTAAGATTAAAGCGTTTGTTTGGTTTCTTGCAGACTATCAATAAATCTAAGGCATCTTTTCTAATTTTACTTTCAGCGAAACAAGCAAATCCAAAAATTTCTCCATCGCAAACTCCGACATAAGTCTCACTCTCTTTAATCATCTTTCTAAGCTCTTCTCTTAAATAAATCTCTGTAAACCCAGGACTTTGTCCGTTCGTTAAATTTGAAAATGTTTCAATTTTTGTTTGTTCCTGAAATTTTAAAAAAATTTTTAAAACATCGCTGGAATCTTCTTTTTTAAATTTATGATAAGAGTAATTCATGTGTAATTGTATGTATGGCAAAAGGCATTAATCAAAAGGTATTTAAAGAGATATTAAGTTTAGAGTCAACTTCTTTAGTCGATTTGTATGCTCTATACTACGATTACCAGAACGATTCTCAAGCTGTACTTTATTTTCATGGCGGATCTAATGGATTAGCCAGACCAATTGTTTTTGATGGACAAGAATATATACCTATACCCGTTGAAGCTGAAGGGTTTGAAATATTGGGCGATCAAGGCTTACCGAGACCTAAGCTGAGAATATCTAACGCTGGCTTATATGTTTCATCACTACTAAGAAAATACGACAATTTAAATGGCGCAAAGGTAGTAAGAAGAAGAACTTTTATAAAATTCCTAGACGACGTTAATTTTCCAAACAATAAAAACCCTTGGGGAGAAGCAGACCCTAACGCAAAGCTTGGAGACGAAAAGTTTTTCGTATCTAGAAAGATGATGGAAAACAAAATGATGGCTGAATTTGAGCTAGTTTCCAGTTTGGAATTAGAAAATATTAATATACCCAGCAGAGATATATCAGCGAGATACTGCAATTGGGTCTATAGAGGATATGGATGCAGGTACGGATCTACATCGGCCAGCTTGAGTGATGGAGCTGACAGACCAATAGCGGACATTAGAGATGAATCTTTTGTTATAGCGAATGGAACAAACTGGCAATTAAATCCAGAATTATTCCCAATCAATAAAACAGCAGGAAGCATACATGGCTCTAATGGTGTCCTTGTGCACAAAGGTATGTGGGAAACAGGTAACGCCGCATATTCTGTCGGGGATTATATATACACCATAAGCGATCGTGTCAAAAATTCCCAAGGATTTACCGCAAACTATTTTCAAAATCACCCAGTATACTATGTTTGTAAATCTAACCACACACCAAGTTCTGAAGCCTTTAAGCCAAATATTAGGTCTGATCTTTGGGTAAAAGACTGTTGTTCTAAAAAGATATCCGCTTGTAAAATGAGATTCGATAACGAAGATTTTGACGACGGAGTAAATAGTGATAAAACGCTACCTTTTGGTGGGTTTCCTGGAACCGATAACTTTAGTTACTAATGATCGCAGAAAAAATACAGAAAATAGCTTTTAAAAAACAAACCGAAGAGGTCTGTGGTTTTATTTGTTTCGAAGATGGAGAATTTAATATTTTAGAGGTAGAAAATATGGCCGAAGATAGAAGTTCTGAGTTTTATATTTCTGCTAAAAGTTTTTTGTACGCAAAACAAAACAACAATTTAGTAGCAGTTTTTCATTCTCATCCTAGTGGCAACGAAAAATTAAGCAAATATGATGAAACCTGCTCAGAAGCTACATGCATCCCATTTGTAGTATTTTCTAATAAAACTAGAAAATTTTCCGTTTATGAACCAGAGTTTTTAGACGCGGATGAAAAGTTGATTAAAAAAATGAAAGATCAACTATGTCAATAAAATTACACGGAATTATAGCCAAGAAATTTGGAGTGGAGTTGGATATGCCTTCTGAAATTGACGAATCATTTTTATTTGATATTTTAAACACCAAGTTTAATGGTTTTAGACTATTTATTCAGCGACAGGCTCAAAAAGGTGTTTTTTATCAGACAGTAAAGCGGGATGAAGATTATCATATAGTTCCTGTCATTTGCGGGCATATTGGCGCACTAGGTGGGGTATTGGGCAGTTTGGGCGGTAATTTTTTAGGTAGCTCTTTAATTGGTGGTATCATGGGTATGATCACCCCCAATGAAGATCAATCAGAATCACTTGGAGTGAGCACTACGGTGATATTGCAAAGCACCCGATTCTCGGGTCTTGAAAACAAAGAGCGTCAAGGTTCGAAAGTTCCAGTTGGTTATGGTCGACTGAAAATAGGCAGTAAGCTAATTATGCAACATGTGCGACCGATATCGTGGACTCAGTATAGAGAAATAGAAAATACAACAAATTTTCCCGAAGTAGGGATAGAATATTTTAACCCAACAGAAAAATGAAAACTAAAATAATACTACATGGAAAAATAGCAAAAAAATTCGGAAAAACATTTGAGTTTCATAACATATGCACTCTCAAGAACGCGGTTTCGGCAATGAATACCATTAATCCAGAATTCAAGTCTTATTTATTACAGCAATCTCGGGAGGGTATCAACTACCAAATAATAGTAGACGAAAAAATTATACAAAATGTAGACAATTTTACAGACATAAAATCAGAATCTAAAATACAATTTGTTCCTTGTATTTTAGGAGCCGACCCAGTAGGTATTATAATTTCTTTAGTAGTGAATCTGGTAGTAGCGGGGATACAATATTTACTGTTTCCGCAGGAAGCTTTAAATGACAGAAGAATAGAAGCGTCTATTAAAGGAGAGAGTTATATGTTTTCTACCCCAGATAATTTAGCAAGGCAGGGTCAAGCCCTGCCACTAGGTTATGGTAGGTTAAGAATTGGATCTCAAGTTGTCAGCTCTTTTATATTAAACAAAGATTTATCTAACAATCAATTCGATAATAGTGATTTTGGGTATTCTGATAACATTAAAAATCAAATTTCGGAATTTTTGAATTTGAGCTTATTAAAGAACGAATATATGTAATATGAGAGTATTTAAAAATAAACTTTTAAAATCTTTTAAGGGAAGGGGTTCTTCCAAAGAAGACGCGGATGTAAATTATTCTTTGTTGGGTCAGCCAAATGGAAATTTTTTAAGAAGCACTGATTATTTAAGTAGCTTAGATCTTTTGTGCGAAGGCGAAATAGAAGGTTTTGTTAATCCAGATGGAACTCTTGTGGAGGGAGTTGATATTCTTCAGGCTGTTTACTTAGATGATGTACCTGTATTAGAGCTTCAGACAGCCCAGGGTTATAAATTGGTTCAGGAGCCAGAATAGAAAGATTTCTATGCCCAACAGAGTTAGAGAAGGTTATAATTTTCAAAACGTATCAGTTAATTGCAGATACGGAGCGGAGATTAGTGCACCTATTCCTGAATTTTCACAACCTATAAATCAAAAAGAAATTAATTTTAGTTTACTTGGGAAAACCGACCCTGGGGTCAGTTTTGGAGAAACTAAAGTTGTTGCAATACCTCTTTTTAAACAAATTGACGAAATAGAACTATTGAGTGGTGGAATTTATGCTAATAATCTTCCAAATGCAACACTAATACAGAAGACACAAGTATTGGCATTGACTGGTTTAAATATAATTAATGTTGGTAATGGATATTCAACGAATGCTCATCCAGTAGAATTAAGTTTTTCTAATTTGAATGAACCACTAATTTCAGGAGGATTTGGAGAAATATACGAACAGCCAATATTGGATATAACAACGATCGATGGCGGAGGTATAGGAAATTTTTCTATAATAAATAGCGGACGTTTCGAAGGATCATACTTAGTTGAAGCTTTTGAGGGGGAACTGTTTTATTACGAAAGGTCAGGCTCTGGTTTTTTAGGAACTCAATTAAACGAACCCATTGGTGGTTGGGAAGATGATACAGTGTACACAGGAACAGGAACACTATCATATAAAGAAACTATAGATGGCGTAACTGCCTTTGATCCAATAACGGGGCAGGGGAGATTTTCTGGAAGGGTTACCGACGTTTCTGGGGGGACTGACGTATTTTATGGAACATTTTTTCAACAAACGCCGTACTCAGAATCGATTGAGATTGCCCTTGAAACTTCCAACGACAGTACATTTAATTTTTACATAACTGGTAGCGATTATCGTGACGAAGATTTAGTTTTTGCCGAGACGGGAATTCAACCTGGCTATATTATAACTTCATCTAGTCCAGCTAATGCCTATAACCAAGACGACATAAGGAACGGGATAAATTATTCTAATTGGAATAATTTATCGGAAGACCCTATAGATAGACAAGCATATACTCATATAGTCAAAAATCCTAATGTAAGTTCAGTGAGCGCGATATTGGATATTAAAGCATTAGGTGACCAGCAGCACAAAGCTGATCAGGTTTACAAAGTTACCGATAAACCTAACTGGTATGGTGGTGGCGACTTGGAAGTAGACTTCGCTTTCAGGATAGGAAATCCGCTAGATAATTTTATAAAAGTAAGATATGAATGGGGTTTCTTGGGCACACTTGAGTATCAGGTATCTCAGGTTACCTATAGGGGACAAACTATAGGTGGGTATTTGGTAAAGAGTGATGATTTTAATTTTGATTCTTACAAATCTTTACAAGAATCTGACCCTAAATATTCTGATTTAACTATTGAGCAATTAAAATCAAGTTTTCCAAGATACATAAGAGTTTCTAAAGATATGTATGAAACAAACTCATCTCTCATACAAAGGCGCATCATGCTAAGCGCAATCAACGAGCAGTTTGACACTACGTATAGTTATCCGAGTTCTGCAATTGTCGCCACAAAAATAAATTCTACACATTTTGATACCATACCCACTAGAACCTATGATGCAAAACTTAAAAAGCTTTGGATTCCAGAAGTCTACAATCTAAGCCACTCTATAGAAGATAAAAGGTATAGAAGAAAAGACGAGGTCGAATATGATCCATCTAAACTGCCATATGTAAACCCAACGAAAGTTTTTAATAAATATTCGAGCAGAGCAGGTCGTCAAAATACCGAATACGGCGAGACTATTGCATTGAATGATGGAACATTATTTATTAGCGATACCAAATGGGGTAATGGAATCCAAAGCGCGCAGCCTACTGATGATTACGGAAATATTTTTGTCTATCAAAATTTGGGCAAAGGTATTGATCACTTCGTATCCAATAACTATCAGATGATTAGAGACGGTACACCCACAAATTCTTCTCTGGTGGGGATAACTTCTACAGCAAATTTTCAGCAGGATCGTCAGCAATTTGATACGATAAATGCCAATACAAATGTTAACTTCTCTTATGTAAGGAGTAATTACCTAAGAGTATACACGCAAACAACTACTGCTATACTCCTGTATATAAATACTAGACGTATGTATACGGGATTTCCTATGGCTTGGACTCACTCTCTATTTTTAAGACTCAGTCCTAAAAAGTCAGCGACTTTGAACTGTAGCGTTAGAACAGTCCCCGTAGCAAAAGGAGATTTCGGTTATAGAAAGTTAGCAGCTCGAGCCCAAGCTATAGTAATAGGGACTGTTAGAAATATTTAC
>Ga0181400_1000648_pt1 | contig 14867 bp, 16 predicted proteins | sample 23SPOviralmetaG_FD_130129 | JGI IMG/M metagenome (GOLD analysis project Ga0181400, IMG submission 130129) | Marine viral communities from the oligotrophic San Pedro Time Series (SPOT) site, San Pedro Channel, CA, USA - 23 SPOT_SRF_2011-06-22 | ecosystem: Environmental > Aquatic > Marine > Strait...
ATAATAGAAGAACCACCGGAAATATTAAATTTATTAATGATAAGTGCAGAAAGAATCCAATGAGCGCCGTCCTTATGAATACCTTCTGGAGAATTAGTGGAAGGACAACAATAATTACTCGCCACGCGAACTTGATGAACGGTTACTTTCGCAGAAATATCATTATAATATATTTTATCTTCAAAACATTTATTTATTAAAGCAATTTCTGTAAAATTTGTTATAAATTGTATCATCCAATCGCTATTTGCATATTTACATTCTATATTATCATATTTTCTTATAATAGATCTATCATCTTTTACATTTTGCTCAAATGTATCCGTATTTAATGGATTTATTAAATATGGGCTATCATATCTATTTTTTATTTTAATATCATATGTTTTAAATCGTCTAAATCTATTTGTTTTTACATTATTTATTATATAATTATCTTTTGATAAATTATTAAATGATTTTATAAAATCATTTGGAATATGTATATTTAAATCATTCGCATGAAAATGAACAAAATCTTTTTTTATAAATTTAGAAATTAAATTATAATTTGGAACACATTTAATCATATTAGAAATATATATATAAATATATATATTACAATATTTATATATATTATATGATAAAAAATTACAAATATTTATTAATTTGTTTTTATGATGAGCAAGAACATATATGTGGATTATTTAAAACATTAGATGAAATTTCAATAGAGTTAAATATAAATAGAGGTACTATATATAATAATTTAAATGATATAAATGATTACTATTATATAATAAAAGATAAAAAAGAATATTATATAAAAAAAATATAATTTGAAAAATTATAATAAATATTTATATAAAATATAAATATAATGTCATTGAAATTAATAATTGGCTGTATGTTTTCTGGAAAAAGTTCAGAAATTATAAAAGAAGCTAAACGTTTAAAAGTTATTGATAAAAAAGTATTATTAATCAATAGTTCAAATGATACGAGATATATACCGGGAACAATTTGTTCCCACGATCAAGCATCAATTGATTGTTTGTCTGCCACAAATTTAAAAGATATTAAAAATGATATATGTGAACAATATGAATATATTATTATAGATGAATCACAATTCTTTTCTGATTTATATGAATTTGTATGTGATATGGTTGATAATAAACAAAAGAATATAATGGTTGTTGGATTAAACGGTGATTTTAATAGAGATAATTTTGGTGATATATATAAATTATATCCAAAAGCAGATTCTATAAAATTACTAAAAGCGATGTGTATGGGGTGTAAAGATGGAACTGAAGCTATATTTTCTAAAAAAATATCTAATTCCAATGAAATCGTAGATGTAGGTTCACAAGATAAATATATTCCAGTATGTAGAAAATGTTATAATGTTTAGTAAATATTATCATGATATTTTTTAGTTTTTTTAACTTTTACTTTTTTTGTTTTTATTTTCTTTTTTTTTTCAATTGATATTATTTTCTTATTATCATTTAATATAGATTTAATTGATGATCCTCCGTTGGGTATATCTATAAATTTTTCTGATGTAATTAATTCTTTTAATTCATTATTCTTTTCTTTTTTTTTTGTTTTTCTTTTTCCCCCAAATGAACCACGGGCTCGCCCGCGGCTTTTACCCTTGGGTTTATTTATAATGCCCGATGGTGGTTTTGGTAGTTTGTCTAACATATTTTTAACTTCCTTATGTTCTTTATTATTTTTTTTCAATAATTCTAAATGTTTTTTTTTAAGATTTAATAATTGATTATCTATCACACCTCCTTTTTTAAAAGCAGGGTCATTTTTTTTTTGACCAACATAATACATTGTATCGCGAATTTGTTTAAATTTTTTCATCCATGGCATAGTTTGTGTAAACTCAGGAGGACCTATATTATCATTGCCAGCAGTTTTAATTAATTTTTGAATTGCATTGTTTATTGTGGATCTGTGTTCATATTTATTACCAACAATCATACCTCTAATTTTATTTTTCATTTCTTCATCTCTATTAACTTTTTGTGTTTTTTTGGGTAGTGTTCCCCCATTCATTAATTTATTTATTTTATTTTTAATTTTAACCAATTCTTTATTCATATATAAATATATAAACATAAAAATATATATTAATTTAATTACTAAATATGTCACCTGGGAATAATAATGGCAAAAATTATGGAGGAATGCATACTGGGTGTGGGAAAAAACAAAAAAGCGGTATTTATAATATGGGAGTTCCATATGTCAGGCAACCAAATAGTAAATTTGTTACGGGGGTTAAAGTATATAATGTCAAAACTGGAGATACGGGTGTAATAATTGATAAACATAAATTTAAATCAATGAGATCTTTATCTCTTGTAAAATATAGTTCAAATAAAATTCAATATATACAAAATAAATTATTAAGAACATTAGATTATAAAAAACAACAACAATTACAACATTTTAAAAAATATTCAAAGGATAAACGTAAGCCTTGTGATAAACATAAAAAAGAAGACGATATTATAGAATCAGAATATGAAATAGTAGAATCATATAAATGCAATGAATTAAATACAAATGTTGAAAAAGAATTATCCGATGAAGAAAAAATTAAAAACTATTTAAATGAATCTACAATTGATTATAAAATTAGACGTATTATGTGGGGTCTTAATCCATAATTATTTTTTTTTATTTTGGGTAGTTTTTTAGGTGGTGTTTTTGCGCGTGCAGTTCTTAATTTACTGAACGTATCAGAACATTCAATAAGTCCTTCTTCGTTATTTAAAATTAATAATTTTTGATATTTATTTTCATATATTTTATTTATATAATTTAATACATCTTGTTTATCATTTAATAACATTATATTTAATTTTTCTTGATTCGTTGGAAATGTAAAATCTACCAACATTATTTAAATATAAATTATATTTTTAATATTTATACTTATTTATATATGTATTCAAATTATTTAGATTTTTTAACTTTGAATTTATCACAATTTTTATTTTTTTTATTTTTCTTTTTTAAAGTTATTTTTTTTATTTTAGTGTTATATTTTTTTCTATGTTGTGTATCTATTTTCATGCAATTAACATTTTTTCTGTGGCTACCATTTGGACACCTTTCTTTTTTTTCTGGTTTTATTTTTATACAATTAATATTTTTTTTACGAGATCCATTGGGACATTTTTTTTTCGTTTTAACACAATTTATATTTTTTCTATGGGATCCATTAGGGCATCTTTTTCTAGCATCTTCTATTAATATAAATTCTAAATTATCATGAATATTATTATATTTAATAATTTCATTCATAACTAACAAAAATTTAAATAACATACCTTCATCTATTTTATTTAAATTTATTTTTAAAATATTATCATCATTCATACCTGAATATGTTTTTACAATATTATGGTAATTTATTTTATGTATTTCTGGGATATCTTCAACATATTCCACTAACTGATTTAATTTATCATTTGTAATATTTATTTTAGATGTATTATCATATGTATCTAAGTTATGTTTAATATCATTTATTACAGTATTTTTACGGGTTTCTAGTCCCGATTGATCCACATCCATTCCTTCGGGTGAAAATAATGATATATTGCCGTCATTGTCTTCTATTAAATTATTATTATATTTTCTATCAATAGGATTTAAATTTTTTAATCTATCATAATTACCACGAGGTATATCATTTTTTGATATATTTCTATTAATCATTTTATTTTCTAAAAATTTTTCATCTAGTTCATTTCTCTCTTGTAAATAATTTTTAACATCTGTATTTAAATTTTTATCACCTAAAAATCTTCGGTCCATTTCATTTCTATCTTGTAAATAATAATTATCTTCTGTATTTATATTACGTCTATTATTAAATAAACCTCTCCGATCCATTCTATCACCAAATAAACCTCTTTGATCCCTTCTATCACCAAATAAACCTCTTTGATCCCTTCTATCACCAAATAAACCTCTCCGATCCATTCTATCACCAAATAAACCTCTTTGATCCCTTCTATCATCAAATAAACCTCTCATGTTCCTTCTATCATCAAATAAACCTCTTTGATCCCTTCTATCATCAAATAAACCTCTGCGATTACGTCTATCATCTAAAAATCTTCTGCGATCACGTCTATCATCTAATGCTTCTTCATTTGTATCATTATTAACATTTTTTTTAATAATATTTTGTTTATTTTTATTAAATTCATCATTCAGATTTTCAATTTTTGAATTTAAAGATAATATATTATCTTTTACTATGCTAAAATTATTTAATATATTTATTTTATCTAATTCAATTTCATCATATAATTCATCTAATTTTTTTTTATCTTCATCTAAATCTAATTTATATTTAATCATGTTTTTAATATTTGTTACTAAATTTAATTTAGATTCACTATTTTCACATTCTCTTTTTTTTTGAATAATTTCATTTTCTTTTTTATCAATTATATTATTTAAATTATCAATATATTTTTTTAAATTAACATATGTATTATTTAATTCATTTTCTTTTTGTATTATTGATTGTAATGTTCTATTTTTTTTATTTATATCATTTATTTTATTTTGAATTTTATTTACAGATTTGTGTTCATATATCATTTCATATGCATTATTAATATCAGATTCTAAATTATTAATATTTTTTTCAGTTTTAGATAATAAATCTATAAATTTTTTGACATCATTTTTTATATTAGTCATTATTTTTTTCGTATTTGAAGTTAATTTTCCATTATAATTTATATCATCAAAATTACAATTAACTGGATCAATAAAGTTTATAGCTCTATCTATAAATGATGGCTGTGAATCGTGTGTTCCATTCGTGCTTTGATCAGAACTATCTATATCTAATAAATCAGTTGTAATAGATTGTCCGGTACTGGAAGAACTAGGCGTAGATGATAGTCCAGTGCTAGAAAGACTAGATGATAATTGTCCGGTACTGGAAGAACTAGGCGTAGATGATAGTCCAGTGCTAGAAGAACTAGATGATAATTGTCCGGTACTGGAAGAACTAGATGATAGTTGTCCTACACTAGAAAGGCTAGATGATGGTTGTCCGGTACTGGAAGAACTAGGCGTAGATAGTCCAGTGCTAGAAAGACTAGATGATAGTCCAGTGCTAGAAGAACTAGGCGTAGATAGTCCAGTGCTAGAAGAACTAGGCGTAGATAGTCCAGTGCTAGAAGAACTAGGCGTAGATAGTCCAGTGCTATAAGAACTAGATGATGATTGTCCGGTACTGGAAGAACTAGATGATAATTGTCCTACACTAGAAAGACTAGATGGTGGTTGTGGTTGGGTAGATTGTAATCCCGATTGTGATTCAGGAATACTAGTAGATGAACTTGAACTAGATGAATTATTAGATTGATATATTTGAGGGGAATATGGGTCAATTAAAGGAGGTGAATATTCTATGCCACTTGTATTAGTAGTTGAAGAAGAATCATTTCTAGATGATATATCAGAACTAGATAATTGATTATCTGAACTTCTACTAATTTGTTGTGATTGGGGAATACTAGTAGATGAACTTGAACTAGATGATGATTGTCCTACACTAGAAAGACTAGATGATGGTTGTGATTGAGGAATACTAGTAGATGAACTTGAACTAGATGATGGTTGTGGTTGGGTAGATGGTAATCCCCAGTGTGATTCAGGAATACCAGTAGATAAACTTGAACTAGATGTAGATTGTATACCCGAACTATTATTATCCGAATCTAATAATCCTTGTGGTAAATGTGCTACAGGTTCAGTACTATATACACTCATATCAGATGGAGGCAATGAATCAGAAAATGTTTTAAAACCATCAGATTGTATACCCGAACTATTATTATCCGAATCTAATAATCCTTGTGGTAAATGTGCTACAGGTTCAGTACTATATACACTCATATCAGATGGAGGCAATGAACCAGAAAATGTTTTAAAACTATCAGATTGTTTTATAGAACTATCATTACCCGAAGAATTATTAACTAAATCAGTTAATTTAATATTTAATTCATCCATATAAGATACAATTGCTTGATTTAATTTAATAGATTGTTTACCTTTTAATTTCATATTTAATAATCTCACTAATTTATTTTCTTTAAAATAAGATAAAATTTTTAATAATTTCATCATTTTTTCATTATTATTTAATATATTTTCACGTAAATTTAATAATTCTTTTAAATTTAATATCATATTTAAATTCAAAGAAGTATCATGTTCTATATATGACATAATATATATATATATATATAATATTATTTTTAATATAAATTATTACATGTTGTACATATTAAACATAAATTATCTATATGAACTTGTCCTCCATATTCAATTGGTGTAATATATGAAAGGTTATATTCATTAATATAATTAATATCAATATCTCTATTACAAAATTGACATTTATAAAATTGTTTATTTAATAAATAATTTTTAACAATAGCATCACTTTTATTTTGTTTAGTATAATCGGGTAATAGTTCATGCATTTGTATATTATTTGTATTTTTAATATTACTAGCCATTTTATATACAAATCCCCTTTGATAATTCATCAAATAATTTATAAATAAAACTAATATAATAAATCCACCAAAATAGTAATGATATTTATTAGTAAATATATTATAATTTATATTAATTTTATAATAAATAAAAGATAATATGGCTAAAAATATAATACAGTTAATCATATATATATAAAATATACATAAAAATGTAACTAAAATAAATATTAATATAAAATTTTAAATTTATATTAATATAAAATGATATATAATATAGCAGTATTTAAATTAAAAAATAATAAATATTTTTTAAAATGTACTAAAGATATGAAAAATTTATCAAATAACATATTAATTAAAAATAATTATAATGAAAAATGGTTACATTTATATAAACCAATATATATACAAAATTTATATCATAAAACAACACTAAATGTAAATATAAATGATTATACTATAAATTATATGAAACAATATGGTATAAATAATGTTAGAGGTGGAAAATACATAAATCCAATATTAAATAAAGATGAACTAAAAGAAATAAAAGAAAATATATTTAAACAACATAATAGTAAAATATTACCGGGAATATATTATAAACTTAAATAATAGTTAATTTACAATCTGTTAATATAAATCCTCTAGAAAAATCTTGTCCATAAATTTCATTATTTATTAAACCATTTTTATAATTATTTAAAATAAATTTAGTTTCAATTTCATCTGGATCTCTAAATAAATGAGGATAATTTAACATTTCTACAAATAAATCTTCATAACACATAAAATATTTCCATTTTCTATAATATATTTTTATAATCATTTTTTGTTTTAATTGTTTAATAATATAATGTATATGATACCATGGTAAATTATTTTTTTCTGTTGTTTTCCACCATTTTAATTTATAACAATCATTTATAGATTTATTTCTCATATATTCATGATTAATCCCAAGAAGATTTAATGATATGTTTTCATAGTAATCAAAATAATCTATATATTTAAATCCTTTAAATCTATTAATATTACATTCACTTTCTGTAATATTATAAAGTAAGTGAATTTTATAATTAGATACAAATATGCTTAGATTATTTCTTAAAATTAAATCATAATTTAACCAATTATAAAAATCTTTTTCAATATAAAAATTAATGGTATCTTTTTGTTCAAAATTTAATTTATAATTAATAATTTTTTTACATATATCAGTATGTCCATTTAATTTATATTCTAATAATTTAATGCATTTTGAAATATAAAAATTATTATAAAATTTCATACATATATGTTTTTATATATTTTATATTTTATATATTAATTATTAATAGATTTAATATTAGTTATAGTTGTTAATGTTAATTTTATATTTCTTATTCTAAATCCATATGGATTATTTTCATTCATATCATATAAAGTTTCATCACTCTTAAAATGCAAATTTGGATCTTTAAATAATAGTTTAATTTTCAATTTTTTTATATCAACGTCAATAGGATAAAAGTTATTTGATCCTGCCCCACTCCTTTCATCAGGGGCGATACTCCCAGGATTATTTATACTAGTAGTATTTATATCTATACTACCTATAATATTATATTCATATAAATTAGATATAACTTCATTATTATCAGGTAAATCTGGTAATATAACATCAACTCTAGAATATGGTTTATATATTGGAATCGTTTTGGGATCTTTAAAATCAATATGTTTATATAGAAATTTTTCATCATCGCGTAAATAAATGAACCATTGAAATATAGCTGCAAAATCTGTATTTATATCTGTCGTTATTTTACCACCACTACTATTTGTATCAATAGATTCTGGTTTTATCTGATTAGATATAACACTTTCATTTGAACTTTTGGTTTGATCTATATGTATTAATTCTTTAAAGTCAGGATTTTTATTTTCTTTAAAATATGTATTATATATAGTATTATTAAAATTTTTAATATCTTCATCAATTGTTTCTTTTTTGTTATCATACATATCTTTACTAATTAAAAAATCTGAATCTTGAAAAATAGTATCACCTAAAAATCCAGATAAATCGTTTAAACTCCATGCGCCACCAATATAATCATACGCGACAGAATTTAATGTATAACCAATAACATTTCTAATTATTTTATTACTTTGTTTTAATTGTTTTAATTTTTCTTTATCTTTTTGTGTGTGGTCACTTTCAATCATAACGCTAATCGTTCTTTGAGCAGGTGAAAATAATTGATTTCTAACAGAATTATATTTATCTAAATAATCTGAATTAGGCAATTTATCATCTTTTTGTTCTAATAAATTAAAATTATCATAAAATCTATTCATTATATTAATAATATATATATTTATATATATTTATATATTATTTAATAAATCTTTATTTTTTTCTATTATATCTTCAGGTATATTTTTAGACATAAAGGCAACAGCTTCTTTAAAACTTTTTTCATTTAAATATACATCTGCTTTTGGTGATAATTGTTTATATAAAATAAGTAAATTAATAACTTTTTCAAAATCTTTTTGATTTATATTATCCATATTATAATAAATATTATAATAATATAATGTTTATATATATATATATATGTCTTTAAATCCTGATGCAAAACCCTTTAATCCAATTAATAATCCTATAGAAGACCCTGGTAATATATTTAAAACACCTGAAGGTTATTGGTTAGATGGTAGAAAAAAACAACCAATGAGAGTTGTTAAAAAAGAAGGTGATATAGAATTAAGGTATAAATCTAGTCAAGGTAAAAAAAAAGTATTTAATCCAACAACAGATAGATGGATATTAGACAATAAAACAAATAGAGATAGAATAAAAAAGACCATGAAAAAAACAAAAACGAAATCAATGGCGCCTCCACCAAAACCAGTATACAACTCACCAGAATACAGAAATGGATTTACAATGTCTAAATGTTCTAAATATAATAGAAATCCAGAATTAAATTTAGACAATGTGAGATTATCAAATAAAAAACAAATTCAAAAAATAGCATGGAATAATGCTTCTAATGAAATTATATCTGATGGTATTCCTGGATTATTAGAATATAATGGGATACAATTAAATATAATAGAATATGTTAGTAAAGGTAGTTTTGGAGCAGTATTTAAATATTCTGAAGAAACTCCATTACTACCTGGATGGATAGAAGTGAAAAGTAAATCAACTGGTGGAACATATTATCATAATAAATCTTCGGGAACAACACAATGGAAAAGACCTAGAAATCCAGAAGATATATTCTTTGAAGTAGCATTGAAAACTTATTTTAATCCAGATGATGATGAAATAAATTATGTAAATCAATTAACTAAAATGAAGAAAAATGGAATTTGTAATTTAATAAATTCTAAAATCATAAAATTACCTAAATTTTATGCATCAGTTATGGATTTGATGGATGGAACTTTAGCAGATTTTAGAAGATCAACATTAAGAGAAATATTAGAAATTATCCATAAAGTAGCATCACATTTAGAATGTATAATGAAAAATATGAGTGGAGCAGTATATACTGATTTAAAAACGGGCAATATATTATACAAATGTTATTCTAAAAAACAATTAAAAATTGTAATTGGTGATATTGGAGGGTTATGTCCAAATCACCCAATGATTACTAGTAATTCAGCAACATATCCAGCACCAGAATCTTTAGGTGGTGATAATAATTGCAATGAAGGAACAATGGTATGGGATTTAGGTGTAGTTTTATTAGAATTATTAGGATTAGATGAAGTAGTACATACAATATTTTATTGGAATAATGCAAGAAAATTACCAGATTTTCCGGGAGAAGTTATGGCTACATTACCAATAATAATAGATCAATTTAAATTAAATGATATAATTCTTGTAAATGGAGATTCAACTAATTCTAATTTAACCATGGGTGGGTTATTAAATAGTATGTTAGATATTGATCCACAAATGAGAGCAAATTTAACACATATAATAAATACATTAGATTTATATTTATATACATTATAATTCTAATGGTATATAATTTGTACAATTAATATCAAATAATATTTCTTTTATTTTTACATTTTCAAAATTTACTTCATTTATTTCTTTTAATAATTGAATTTTAGTATCTGTAGATTCAGAAATATCTATATTATAATAAATAGAATTTATTAATATATTATTATGATATAATATATAATTTAATTTGTTTTTAAAATTTTTAATTAGTATATATTTATTTAAATTCATATAATATAGTATATAATATATAAATGAATAATATAATAATAAATATTTTATTTTTTATGAAACAATATAAAGAACACAAAGAAAATAAAGAAAATAAAGAAAATAAAAAATATAAAAATTATAGATATAATTATATATTATAGATATAATTATATATTATAGTAATATGAAAAATTTACGTATTAAAGTATTAACAAATAATCTGTATTATAATTTATATGATAAATATAAAATAAATGAAACTAAAATAAATAAAATTAATTTATTAATTATGAGATTAAATGATGATATATTTGAAGATGCTTTAATACATAAATCTATATTATTAAAAACAGAAAACAAAACTATAAATAAATTATTAGATGATATTATAATAAAATATACTTAATTTATATTTACTTTTTTCTTATTTTAATTTGATATTTAATTATATAAATAATATAATATATATTAATATAATTAAATATTATGGATATTTTAAATGATATACCAGAATATATTAAATATGCAATACATAATAATGATGCCGAATTAGAAATATTATATGGAGGTATGAATATAAAAAATATAAATGGTAAAATAGAAAATAAAAGATTAAATAAAGAAACTTTTTCAAAAATACTAAATTATTGTAAATCTAATTTATCATTTGATGGTGAAACGTTTGATTTAGATATTAGAGAAGAAGTATTGTATAGATCTAGAAGTAATATTAGTAATGTTAGAACTACGATATCTGGAATACATAATATACAAAAATATTGTGTAACAAATGAATTAAATGAACCAATATATTTATTAAAAGAAAATATAAAAGAATTACCTAAATTAGTAAATGAAGATTATCATTATAAAGTAAATTTAAAAAGAGAAACGGAATTATTATCAACAAATGATAAAATTGTATCAATGTTAAAAGAATTTAATAATAAAAATAAACATTATAGATATAAAAAAAGATATAGTTTTATAACAACTGATAATTTATTTAGAATAGATTTAACTATTGTAAAATCAACACCCTATAATAAAGCAATGGGTAGATATGATATGTATAAAACATTTAAAGAAGCAAACATATTAAATAATAAAGAAGAATATGAATTAGAAATAGAGTTTTTAAATAATAAAAAACATGGATTGTCTCATTTAATAGTAAGTGAAGGATTAAAAACAAAAACATTATCTGAATCAGATACAACATTTCAACCATTATCACCAGGATTAAGCTATAAAGAACCCGAAAAAGAAGAAATAACATTTGATGATTTAATAGGAGAATATGTAATAATTAAAGATGATTTTCTTAAAACGTTAAAAAAAGAAGTATTTAAAAAATTAAGTGGTAAAAAAAATGCATATATACAAGAGTTTATAGTAAAAGATGGATTAACATATGCTAAATTAATATTTAATGATATAGAAGATATATCAGATATAGATGTTCCAATTACTATGATATATAATGAAAAATGGAATTCAGAATATTTATCAAATACACCCGATTTATTGGGTAAAATAACAGATAAAACAATAGAAAGTGTAAATAATAATTATAATAAAATATTATATGAATTATTAACAATAATAAATGGAACAAAGTTATTATTATCACAAGAAAAAAAATTAAATATATTAAATGATTATATTAAATTAACAAATACATCAAAAAATAGAAAAGTATTTATGGCTCCACAACCAGTTACATTAAATTTTGATAATTTAAAATTAGATAATTCAATATCTATATTATTTAATTATGCAGTTACTGAAAAGGCAGATGGAGTTAGATATTTATTATATATAAATAAAGAAAAAAGGGGTTATTTAATAAATACAAAATTAGATAATGTTATAAATATAGGTATAGAATTTCCAAATATAAAAGGAGAATGGGTATTAGATGGAGAATATATACAACAAAATAAATATGGAGAAAATATTCAACTTTACATGATATTTGATGTATATTGGGCAATGGGTGATACAAATGAAAAACATATACACAAATACCCATTCAAAAGACTAAGTTCAACTATAAAATATTCTAGAGAAGAAATGTTAAATTTATTTAAAACTGAATATTTACCAAAATTAAAAATAATAGAAAATGATTTTCATGAATTTAGAATATATAATAAAGTATATGAATTTGGAGCAATAGATTCTATAACTAATCATGACAATGAAATAATGCAAAAACAAATATTATTAAAATCTAAAAATATATTAGAAAAAAATAAATCTTCAGCATATGAATATGAAATTGATGGATTAATTTATTTACCTATTAATTTACCAGTAGCGTGTGATTTATCTACGGATGAAAAAGATGATATAAGTGGATCTTGGTTTCATAATTTAAAATGGAAACCAGAAGAAGAAAATACAATAGATTTTCAGGTAAATATAATTAGTGAATCTGTTAAAACAAAAAGTGGAGTAGAATATAGTAGAGATAAATTATTTCCATATATATCATATAGTGATTCTGGTGAAGAAATATTAAATAATTATAAACAAACAATAGTATCTGTATCTTACAATCAAGAGGATGACAATACATTAAAATATTATATGTTAATGTTAACATCAGTATATAAAAAATCTAAACCATTAATAACATTTAATCCCCCTAATAAAATAGATGATATAGAAAAAACAAATATTCCATTAACAGATAATAAATTAATATGTATTAAAGATAAACGTGAGATTAAAAATGGAGATATAATAGAAATGAGATATAATCCAGATAGTGAAAATGGATTTAAATGGATACCATTAAGAGTTAGATCAGATAAACCGAAACCACAATATTTTATTTATGCGAATGATAATTGGAAAACAATTATAAATCCTATAACAAATAATATGATTTCTGGAAATATAAAATTATCAAATATTGATGATTATATACTAAATGAATATAAAAATTTATATTATTTAGATATAGTTAGTAGAAAAAAAAATTTAGTATCTCAACCATTAAAAGATTTTCACAACTATGTTAAATATAGTTTAATTACGGGTGTATGTGGTAATAAATCAGTTACAATAATGGATACTTCAATTGGAAGAGGTGGTGATATTACAAAATATATTCAAAATAATATAAAATGTAAATTTTTATTTGGATTAGATATTAGTTCTATAAATGAAGCATCAAAAAGGTTATATTATTTAAATTATAAAAAACCAAATGCAGTTTTTATCAGATATAATACATCTAAAAATATAAAAGATGGAGAAGGTATTTATAATAATGAACCAGAATTTGAAGAAGAAGATATTAATCATTCTAAAATTATGCTTAATATTTTATATGGTAAAAAAGAATCAATACCAAAAGAATATAGTAAAATAAGATCATTATATCATAATAAGTGTAATGATAAATTTGATATAGTATCTAGTCAATTTTCACTTCACTATTATTTTAAATCTGAAGAAACATTTACAGGATTTTTAAGTAATTTAAATGATAATTGTAAAACAGGTAGTTATTTTATAGGAACTTGTTATGATGGACAAAGATTATTTGATTTGTTAAAACCATTAGATAAATTAGAATATAGAGATGAAGCAAATAATTTAATTTATAGTATAGATAAAAAATATACAATTACAAATTTAGATGATAATTTATTTGGAAATGAAATAGATGTATTTATGGAATCAATTGGTCGTAAATATACAGAATATTTAGTAAATTTTGATAAATTTATAGAAATAATGAAAGAAAATGATTTTGTATTAGAAACACCAAATATAGAAAAAGAGTATGATATATTTGATGGACCATTAAATTCATTTGAGAGTATATTAAAAAAAATTAAAACATTAAAAACAAATAAAATATTAAATTCTAAAAAATATAAAAATAGTTTAGAAATTTTAAATAATAAAGAATTATACACATTAAGTTCACTTAATAACTATTTCATATTCAGAAAAAAATAATATATATATATATATATATATATTATGAATAAAATAGTAATTGGAGCAATTTTATTAGTATTTATTGGTGGAATAGTTGCACTAGTAATATGGATAATATC
>Ga0181400_1000652_pt1 | contig 14851 bp, 5 predicted proteins | sample 23SPOviralmetaG_FD_130129 | JGI IMG/M metagenome (GOLD analysis project Ga0181400, IMG submission 130129) | Marine viral communities from the oligotrophic San Pedro Time Series (SPOT) site, San Pedro Channel, CA, USA - 23 SPOT_SRF_2011-06-22 | ecosystem: Environmental > Aquatic > Marine > Strait...
CATGCCGCCACTACGTGCTGTTGTTGTACTAGATGTTGCTGAACCAAACCATTGAGTTCTTGAGGTTGATGAACCACCAGGAGATCTGGTTGTGACTCTTAGGAATTGACTAAATTGATCTGAGTCACCTGAGAAAGGTCTAACTTTACCATTAAACTCTGTAAAGTAACTATTTACTTTATCTCTCCAATGGTGTTCGTTAGGAGTAAGAATCAAATCACCAAAATAAATCCAAGTAGCAAAAGGATTAATCCTATGACAACCTGTAGCTTGCGTCATAGATACTAATTCTTGTTCCTTGAAATCTTTAATTACGATTCCTCGTTCGTTAAAATAGTGTTCATTAATATTATCTTTACTAGATACTACCATTGAAATTGGAACACCATCTGTTTGACCAGGTATAAGAATATTGTCTATAACATCAATACTTGCATTATATTCTGGATGTTTGTCATCTGCAGAACTGTTAGGGTTATTTTGTGCTAAAGAAAAATCATCTACAACAAATCCAGATTTAGCTCTCTCGTTAATATTATCGTGTAAAGCTTGAGATTCTAATAAAGATAAAGCTACCGATTCTTCTAACCTGTTAATTCTGTTTTCTATTTTACCAATATCTCTCATAGTATAACGTTTGTTATCTATAATTTCTACACCTATTTCTGTTTCAGGATATCTAACCCCTCCTGGTATGGTGATGTAAGCCACTGGCATTGATTCAGGTGTTATTTCAGGTCTTTTAAAGTTTTTAACAGAAGGTTGCCCTTTTTTAGAAATATAATTACCTTTTGTATCTAAACCTAAAAGTGTTACGTTACCTAGGTATTGTTCCATATCAGTTGTAAACACTGTATCTGGTTGAATTCTAGGTTGATTGTAATAATTTCTACTAGAGAAAAGGAAAGGTGAAGAAGTAATATCTGTTACAACATCTTGTACTCTAAATCTAAAATCGATTGAGTTTCTTAAATCTCTGCCTTCGTTATTACTGTTAATACCAATAGGCTGAGGCTCGCTAAACAATCTTACATCATCTTTATAGTAATTTAAATTACGATAACTATCAACACTGTAATAGAAATTATTAATTGGTGATGCGGTAAAGTAAGAATAGAAAACAATAATATCTCCAATTGGTGGAGCTTTTCTTTTACCCACTCTTGTCAATCTTCCAATATCATAGAATTCATTTCTTTGTCCATTGTCTAAATTATACAATGCAGAAATATTTCTACCTGTAGCATCTGTAGAGCTTACATAGGTGATAGGACTAGTAAAAGCAGATATACTATTCGGGGTTGTTACCTTAAGAACTTCACCTGATCTAAAAGTAGTGTTCTTTTGATAGATAATTTCAAGTGTTGTATTAGAACCAGTACCTGTTAAGAAGCTGTGGTAACCTGAAGTAGATGCTATATCACCAGCTCCTGTTGCGGTAGCGTTCTGTAAAGCTACTATTGCTTCTGTTCCAGAACTTAATCCTTTAATAGTAGATCCTACCGGAACTAAACCTGTTGTATTAATTTCAATTCTAGAAAATTGACCTGCCGCAAACGAATCATCGGTACTTTGATTAACTCCATAAACTTGTAATACATCTGGATAAGCTAAAGAAAGAAGCTTGTCTTGAGCAGACCATCCAAAGTTAACTCCCGTACGAGCTGTAGATCCTGTGTTTTTAATTTTTAAATATTTAAATTTTAAAACTTTTTCTATCTCTTCTTGATCATCTACTCTTGAAGCATTCCAATAACCGTTCATATTACCAGAAGACAAACCGGTGTCTTCAATAATAGTAAAATCGTTATCAAATACTGTAGAAGTTCCTCTCAGAGTTTTAACTTCGTTAGATAGTGTATTAACCAAAGAAGGGTTGGGGTTAAGCAAACTTAGTTCTTGAACAGATGCGGTAAACCCACCAGCACCTGTAATAGTAACAACATCATCTAATTCATATACTTGAGATTTATCAATAGTAATACCTGAACTTATAGTAGCTACTGTAGAAGAAACTTCTTGTGCTCTAGGCAATCTAGCTGACCAATTTATAAGCGTGATAGCATTACCGGTTGCGCCTGCTTGACCATCTGCATTGTAGGCATATCCTACTGCTTTACCTGCGCTTAAGTCGTTACCATCAGATATAGTTAATGAAGAGCTTGTTGTAATAACTTGGAACATTTTAGTATCGTAAATATACAAACTATCGTTAAAAAATCCATAAGCTCTAGCTACGCCAATAGTATCACCATCTGAATCTTTTAATAATAATCTGTTAGCATAAGTATATGGATCACTACCTGTTTGCCCAGGTAAAGTACCAGAAGACGATAGTACTAAAAAGTTTGAAATATTATTAAACGGTACTGAAAAATTAGAAGTTCTTTTAAAATCATTATTTTTACCGTATGGTATAATTTGAGGATTGTTTTTAGTTATTTCATATCCTCTAACATACGCTTTAGCTGGTCCTATTTTTAATTTGTAATTGTCACTATCACCGTCAGTAACAGTAACTGTGAAAGGCTTTACAGCGTAGTTTCCTGATTCATCATATGTTCTTCTAGCTAGGGTATCACCTAAAGAGTTGTATTGAGCATTACCTTTTGTTTGATTTACTATAACACCGTTTTCAATAGTTAGAGCTCTAAAGAAAGTTTCGTCTTCAGTAGAATCTATAGGAAGTGCAACAAAGGATAGAGTCTGTTTTAATCTATGAGAACCTGGTGCTCCCTCGTTGGTAGTACCTCTTGCGTTATCATATAAAGTAGAATCATTGTTTTGAGTAGTAACAGCTTGCTCTGCTCTAAAACCTAATTTAGCTGTTGGTGTTTGAGATGTTGTACTAATAACAACTGTTTGTGCAGGTACTCTAGTAAAGAAACCATTTACATAATAAACACCTTCTGCAATTTCTCCTAAACAAGATGGTGATAAAGCATTGAAAGTGTTTACTAACTCTACTGTTAAACCAGGGTTGTCTGCAAGATTTGCATAAATGTAATCACCGGTTGGAGCAAATACTTTAGCTGTAATGTATTGAAAATATAAAGCTCCGACATTAGCAGTACCAACACTACCTGTAGGTTGTTTTATAACCCTAGCTCTAACAGTACCATCAGAGTTAGTAATAATTTTTCCTTCTAAGGTATTAAGATCGGCTATTGCGGTACCTGCTCTAGCATTGCTTAAAGGCAAACCAGCGTTACCGGCACCTGTAAGGAACATATAATGAGAACCGTTTAAAACATTAATTGTACCTTCAGAAACTCTTGCTCCGTTTTTGAAAATATGATTACCAAATCTTTCGACTTGGTTAGTCATAAAGGTTTGTAGTGTTGTTAATTCTCTAGCTTGTACTGGAAAACCTGGACGGAAAAGAACTCGTAAAAAGTCTTTGTCCGGATCAAAGTCGTCAAAGTAAGGAGATACATTTAAGTTTAGATTAGCCATCATTCACCGTGTTTTACTATTTATTTAGAAACTCAATACAAAGTTTATCGATTCTATTTGATCTTCCGATCTTATAAGAGGTTTTAACTTCCAATCAGAAACAATTAGTTCTCCTGAATTAAAAATTAAATCTCTATTAAACGTTTTTTGAATTCTATGTATTTTATTAATACCGTCATCCAATGATACTTGCTCGCTATCAGAAAATTTATCTTGCTCTTTATCATTTATAAAATTAATATAATATACCCTATCTAAGTCTACAGCTACAACTCTAGCTCTTCTTCCATCATCTACAGGATATGGTCTAATTATATCGTTTACATTGTAACTTGCGGTAATACTATCAACTCTAAAGCTTTTACAAGCTACGTAAAAATCTTGAGTTGCTATATTTTCTGTAGTAATGTCTATAGGGTTTCTTAACAAATTAGCCATTTGGTATTGGTTTTGCGCTAATGGTAGAAACTCATCTTGAGGTATATTTCTAGCAACTAACATTATATTCACCGCATTAAGATCTGAAGGCGCATCAGAGCCATGGCCTAGGCCACCTGCAATTTTAGAAGTGACTCCTGCAATAGCTTTACTATCCTGATCAACAACTTTAAGTACACCTACATAACCTAAACCACTTTCTTCTATCGAAGGTCTAAAACTATTAGAATCGGAGTCAAAAGAAATACTAGCTTTAAAATGTTTTTTGATTAAATCACTATCGAATCTAGAATCCGTAACTCTTACTTGCACCGCGTTGCCTAAAAGCCAATCACTATCTCTATCAGCCTTTAAAAGATCACTATCATAAGCGAATCCATAAACTGCACCTAGCTCAGCATTTTCTTGTACAGAGTATTGTAAATATCTCGTAGTGCCTGGTACAAGAGTAATAGCTTCTTCTTTAGTAACTCTTTCTGGTACAGGCATATATTCAGAATTTAAAAATCTTACTGCATCTGAATTAGAAATTGTATATAAGTACTGCCAAACATAACCATCAGCTACTGTAACAGGAGTAGCAGACGTGCCTGTTGGAGCATTTAAAGAAGGTGTGTTAGGTGAAAACAGACATTTGTAAACATTAAGTCTACCTACACCAGAGACAAATTCTCTTACTAATACGTAAAATCTACTATTAGAAGGCCAAGCATTATAAATTCTGTTTTGTACCCAATCAATTCTAGGTACACATCTACTTATACCACCTGGTAGAATTCTATGCATTGTTAATGAATTTTGATAATAAAAAGCTTGATCGTCTGTAGCAAAATCTGAATCTGCACCACCTGCAAATTCTGATTCACTATCAAAACTTAAAGAGTAATTATAGTAATCACTGTCTTTTGTAAATGCAGTTACGGCATAGAAAGACTCGTCGTTTGTTACATTTTTTAATGAATCAAACATCGCTTTAGCTAATAATAAATTAATGTTACTTGTTACTTTTGCAGTCACTTTACTTTTCTACCCTTCATAGATGATAAAGGATCTCTCCATTCTTCTAAATTAGGTCTTTGATTTGTATCATACCAATCAAACAATATACCTTCACTACTATTTAATAAAGAATCCTCGCCTGTTACATAATGAGCATTCCAAACAATATTATCCGAATCTAAGTTGTCCCATACAATTACTTTAAATGGTGTTTTAACTTTTCTATAATCTTGTATTCTTTTTTCTGCATAATTTGTGTATAGGAATCTTGGTTTAGCTTTCATATTTTGTATAAAAGAACTGTAACCGTTTATTTCCCAACCTTCACTATCTCGTCTGTAAGAATTGATCTCGTTCCATTTTCTTTCAAAAGCATCAAAGTCAGTTAATACCGTACCGTCTTGTTCTGTAAAAGTTAACGAACCGTTTAATCTCATAGCTTTGTTAAAGTCTGTTGCTTTCTTAAACATCATTTCTTTTTTACGATCTGTATTAAACCATTTAAAAGTTCTGGCGTCATTTTTAGATTTTAATCTGTTATAATCTATAGCTGAATAAGTTCTATCTTCGTCATCGGTCCACCTTAAATGAAAACCTACAGGTAAATCAGAATCATAAACGGTGTATAAATCGTTTATTGGATCAATAAATTTTGTTGAAGCTACGTGTACAGGATCATAACTTGCTCTTGTTCGAGATTCTTTCTTATACAAATCTTGAACAGTACCATCATATTTTTTATAATTAGTAAACAGTACTTTAACATAACCGCTGCCATCTGAATCTTGTGTGGTAATATTTCTATAAAATGTATCAGAATCAAAATTAACATAATTGTTATAAAAATTATCGTGATTAACTTTTTCTCTTCTAACTAATCCCATAGGTTCAAAATCAAACCAAGAAGCACCGTTTTCGGAAACTATCGCCTCGTCGTAACCTATTTCAAAATTACTTGCTGTAATAGCGTATAAGTTAGGTTCGGTTTGATCGTAGAATAAAAACGCGTTTGATTCATATCTAATATTATCAGCAGAAATTCTATTAGGGTTTTTTGGATCAGTGTAATGATCTAACATAGTATCAAAAGTATATTTTGTATCTGTTACTTCTGCGCTAGATTTACCTTTTATGTTTAAAGGAACTTTAACGTTTTGGTTAAGGTTGGTTTCTCCAAACATTAGCAAGCCAGCTGGGTGCAAAGTTTCTTTTATTTTATTGCGCCATAAATCAATAGAAAGATCACTTTGAATAATATAGGTGTAGAAAGAATAAAAATAATTATCTTGAATAACACCGCCAGATAAAGAATTTAAGAATCCATCTTCGTTTACAAAAGTCTTACTAGTAGTGCCTGAAGTTGTCAATACAGGAGTATATTTTGCTCTACTATGAAAAGCAACAAAATTAGCTAAAGGTTTTTTCTCTCTAACTTTTATTTTATCTGAAGCAATATTAAATGCAGCTACTCTAAGCAATCTATTTTTTACAGTATCAATAGCTTCTAAATCACTATCAGTAGGAAATTCTCTATTAATAGCTGCTGAAAGAGATAATACTTTTTTAGTAGGGCTTATTCTATTTACAATACCAAAATAATTAGTATTTTTCCATTCAGCTATTTCACTATCAACACCTAATTTTGGATCTGTATAATCGTTATACCAACTAAACCTATAATCTGAATCATTAGAAGTATAATTGTCTAATTGATTAAAATGATATGAATCTAATTGATTTAAAAATCTGTTATAAAGTCTAACATTAAATCCTTGATCACTATCTTTCATAACTTCATAGTTAAAGTTATCTTCACTATCAACTAATTGTTTCCATAAAGTGGTAGCTGTAGTTAAACCGTTATCAGAATCTATAATAAAATCAGAATCTTGCCATTGAAATAATTCACTGTCAAAACTATAAGGCAATCTTATAGTTTTTATATTATATTTTGTATCACTATCTACAGTTTTGTAAATTTTAATACTTATATCTAATCTATCAGAATCGTTAAAAAACGATTCGTTTTTTTGATCTAAATATTGAAAAACAACTAACTGACCTTTTTGAAATTCGCATCTACCTTCTACGGTAACATTCATAGGAGCTTGAATTACTACATCGTTTGCGTCTGCAAAATAACCTCTATCAAAAATACTAACATCTGCAATAGTACCTATTTGAGTAGAGACCGGTGAAAATATAGCTCCTTGTGGTTTAGTTAATTCTTTTGCGTAAGGAAAACCTTGTAGTATTGTACCAGCACTGTTAACAGATACGTCAGGTAAAACGGTATAGCTACCTCCACTTATTACTGGTACTATTACGTTTTCAAAATCGTCAGAAAGAAATCCGTTATTAAGCTTACCGGTTCTTACGTTATAACCATCAACTTGTAATATTCTACCGTTTTTATCTACTTCAGTTATCGTAGCGCTACCACCAGAACCTTGACCCGGAAGATTAGGGGTAAACACAAAACTATCACCACGTTTGAAAAACTCTCCTCTGTCTCTAATGTGTAAACCAGTTACTGGTCCATTGTTAACACTATCTACGACAACATTAAAAGTTTTGTTTAAAGATTTAGATTTTACTTCAATAACATCTCCTTCAACATATCCAGGAGCATCATTTGTTGATGTTAGACCAGATAAAGATAGAAATGGTTGTACATCAATAAAAATTCTATTATTGTTTTGATCTGTTATTCTATATATTTGAGTAGTGTCTGGTGTAAAAGCAAAATTTAATTGTACACTTATTACAAAAGCTTTATCACTATCACCTGTTTTACCTAATATACTACCGCTTAAAACTGTAGCTACATCTGAATCAGTATCAAAATTATCAACACTGTGACTTAAAGTTGCTAAAGAAAAATTTAAAACGTCTATATTATTACTATAGTTTACAACTTTAAATGTAGCAATAGGGAAAGAAAGATATTTTCCTTCCGAAGCTTCAATAATATTATCTCTTGTTTCAAATATGTCAATGTTTTCGTTGTATAGCATACGAAACAGTAGTTCATAAGATTTAGGAGAGCCTTTAGCTAAATACACATCTCTAATTTTTTTGATTAATACTCTATCAGTTACGGAAGATGTTTCAACAGCTATAGGTAAAAATTCTCTTTTAAAGTAATCTAAGAAACTATCTAACGTACTATCGATATCTTTATATTCGGTAGAATTGTTTACAATAGCCATTGGGTTATCAATAGCTTTAAACATATCCTTTACATTTAAAGATTCTTGATCGTTTCTTTTTTCTAGATACTCGTAATAAGCTTCAATAAAAAGTTTAAAGGTAGAGTTATCAGAACTAATAAACTCTGGTAAACTATCGCTTACAAATGATTTTACATATTTTTCCATTAGATACTACGTGACAGGTTTAAGTTCTTTATAACTGATATTTCATTTTTTTCTAATACATCTACAAAAGAGCCTTCTGATTCTGTTTGTAGTATAATATTTTCAGTTGCTTGTACATCAAAAGAATCAGGCACAGCTGTAAAAGATATTTCTCCGTCAATAGGATTAAAATCTTGTAACTCTACTATACCAGTTTCATAATCAATAGTACCTGAATACGGCTCTACAGTTATTTTTTTATCATCTATAAAATCAAATAGTCTTATGTTACCAAACCCATCATCATCAAAACCTGATTTTACTTCTCTACCGGTTCTAAAAAATAAATTAGATGTTATTACACCACCGTTAACAGCATTGAATCCATCTGTAGGGTGGTACAATTTATTTGCAAAATTTAACTTATACTTATCTAAAGTACCGTTTAAAGCGGTTGTTTTAATTTTTAAAGATACTCTAGTATTAGAACTTAATATTGAAGAATCTAAATCTTCAATTTGTCTTGAAAAATTAGATTCTGTAAAACTAGCTAAGAAATCTCCAACGTAAGCATTGTTTAAGTTTTGAATTAAAGATACTACTTTCGACTTTATAACATTTCTGTTAGTAACAAGTTTCGTCTCGTCATAAATTATTACACTTTTTAAAACCAAATAAATTATTTCAGGATCTACAAATTGAGGTCTTATAGTTACTACGCTGCTTTTGTTAAGTACTTCAGAAAGTAAAGTATCTTTAGTAGCTGCAGTAAGTTTATCTCCTGATTTGGGTTTAATAGCTATAAAAACTTTTCCTGGTTCGTTTACTTTTTCACCACCGTAAACATTTATAGATTGAATATCTGCAAATTTGTTAATCAAAAAGGTTTTATAATCATTTTCTGTAACAGCTCTAAACTGAGATTGAAACCAATGAGGAGCATTATCTTTAATAGATTGAATACTTTCTGGTGGTTGACCACCTTGGGAACCTGTAGTATTACCTGAAATAGTAATATCGGTTCTACCTGGAATATTTACACTAAACGTTTTAGCTCCATTAGCTATATTACCTGAAGATTGTAAAAATGTAGCTAAGATTACACTACCTGTAGAAGGTTTGTTTCCTAAAACGCCATTGCCTAATAAAATTCTATGATAACCGTCTTTTGTTTCTTCAACAAAATAAACTCTAGAATTGTTATCTATAGCTGTCATGCCTTCTGTTTCTGGAGTAACTTGAGTATGCTTTAAACCATTTACGCTTACATTAAGAGTAGTAGTATCAATACCTGGTGAATTTAAATCAAATACAGGAAACTCTTCTAAATTATTATTGAAAACAAATCTTTGGGTAAATAACTTACCTTCATAAGCATCTACATCTATAATAGTACTGTTTTGACCAGACGTATAACTAACTGTATAGTCTTGTATAGTATAAAAATTGAATTTAGTACTACCAGAAGAAGAAGAAAAGAAAGAGCCTGCAGGTATTACATAAAAACCTTCTGTGCCTAATCTTGGAACATCTAATTTTAATCTTGCTCTAGAACTTCTTGCTGATCTTGGTGTATAGTTTAAAGTTTTAGCTAAAGAAACTACATTACTTCTAATTAATGAAGTGTCTAAAAAAGATTCATTGAGTTGAAAATTAGCTGTTAAAGCATTGTAATGAGTATTGTATGCTAAAATATCCATTAACAAATTCAAACTTGACCCTGCAAATTCGTAATCAGCAAACTCTGGTCTTTCTTTAAAATAATTTACTAGATCATCTTTAATAGATTGAAAATCTAGATCGCTTACTACTGGTCTTTGATCCATTATCTAAGCCTTTTAAGTATAGTTTCAAAAGTATTAATTGTTTTGTTTGATCCTATGTTGTATAAAATAGTAATAAAATAGGAATTAGTATCTGAATTATCTCTAATTTCAATATTCTGTACTACAATTCTAGGTTCATAATTAACTAATACGTCATTTATGACTGTTTTCATATCATTAGCTGTTACAGGTGAGATAGGTTCGAACAACAAACTTCTTATATTACATCCTAACGTTGGTTGAAAAGGTCTTTCAAAAAAATTAGTGTTTATTAAAGTCTTAAGACTTTGTTGTATAGCATTAGCATCACTTTTTGTACCTAAATCACCGGTAATAGGGTTTACACTAAAAGACAAATCAAAATCTTTGTAAATTTTAGTTCTTTCATATGTTTGAAGCCGTGCCATGTTTTATTTATTCTATATAAATAACTTAATTAAGATAACCTGTAGGTAAACATGTCCGGAAGAAAAAACCACAGAAACAACTCAAAACGTTTTGACGTCAATTCTTTTTACGCTTATATCAAAAAAGCGCATGTCGAAGAGCTTTTAGACGCAAGCGGCAATACTCCTTACGATTCAGATTCTATAGATAAAAGTGTATGGGAGTACGCTGCTTATCTATACAAAGATATTCAAAACCACGGGAGTATTTTATCTTATTTTGATTCAGAAACCTTTAGAACGGATTCTGATGGGTCAGGTAACAATACCTGGACAGCTATATCAAGAACAGATGCAGTATCTCAAGTTTACAAACCTTTAAGAAGATGGTTATATTCTCTTGATTCAGATGAAGGTATTAACAATACTATGGACCTTATTACAGGTGGGTTCCATAGACGTTATTATACACTACCTTTATCTGATTCAGAAGGTACATTAAGACACGTTAATGTTTATACATTTCTTAAATCACATTTCGACAGATGGATACAGTTTGACCCTTATGAGAGACGTAAACTTACTTCAAGAGTAATTGATAACTTAGATGAAGACTCAGATCAAAGATATCTTTATGCTAATCAAATAATGATTGCTATAGAAGAAGATTCTGATCTTCAACGTAGACTTGTTGAACAGGTTAGTAATGTACTCCAAACAGATTCTGAAGTTCGTAACGAAATACTATTAACTACTATTACAGCACTACAAAATGATTCAGATAGAGCTAGAGAGTTAGTAGAGATTGTAAGTTCAGTACTAGATACAGATTCAGAAGTACGTAACGAGTTTGGTGATCATTTCTTAGTATCTCTTAGAAATGATTCTGACCAACAAATTGAACTTGGACGTATATTAGGTAATATTGATTTAAAAGAACTAAACGCTGATACAATTTACGCTAGACGTGTTCTACCTATGGACAGTGATGACACAGGTATTATAGGTGACTCAGAAACCAGATGGAGTTTTGGTAATTTTGCAACTATTAATTCTGACGCTGTAAAGGTAAGAAATCTTGAGAAAGACGGTATAGTATTTGCATCAGATAGTGATGGTACACTAACAACTAGTGATAGATTAAGATTTAATGATAGTGATGGAATTATTTACGACGGTAAAAAAATACTTGCTATTGATTCTGATAAGCTGTACAGCTTATTTGTAGAAAATATTGATTCTGAATTTAGGCAATTTGTTGGATTAGATTCTGAAGCTGTTGAAAAGATTATTGGTGAATCAACCGTTCTTTCTAGAGTAGCAGTACCAGTAGGTGATAGAGGTAATATTTACTACATTGATTCAGATAATACCAATAAGCTTGTAAATGATCCGTTAATTAAAGTAGGAACTGATAGAGAAAATTATTATGTTTCTAACAATGAGCTGAGCGAAGCATTATCTAGACATACTGAACATGAAAAGGGTGATATTATTTGGGATTTAAATGCTCATAACCCTGCTATAGGCGGCACAGCTTACATACACGATTCAGACGGCTCAGGTAACCCAGCTTGGAATATAGATAGTGATATTAATATAAACGGTGGAATAAATCAAGGTAGAATTGTCCATAACCCGAATACAAAGAAAACTTTTTATAATGACGGTAGCAATAGAATTCATGAAATAGGGACCGCTAGATATTTTTCTGATGTAATAGTTATGGAATCATTAACTAGTCTGCCAGATTCAGAGTCATTAGGTAGAGAAGGTTTACGTCCAGGTACCATTGCCGTTGCTGACGGTGTTAGTTGGGACCCAGGTAGTATTGGTGGTGGTACTCCTTATCCAGTATTCTGGGACGGTGGGCAATGGCTTTACTTCTCAATGTTCTAAGAGGTAATTATGCCAGGTAAATTTCATTATAGAAACCAATCACAACGGTTTGATCTTTATTCGTTCTACTCTTTAATAACAAAGTGTAAAATTGTAGAGCTATTAGATAAAGACGGTCATACGCCTTTTGATTCAGACACTATGAATGATAGTGTATATGATTATGCTGTACAAATATATAAAGATATTTTAGACAACGGAATAGTTTCTTATTTTGATTCTGATTCTTTTAGACACGACTCTGATGGTGACGGATCTAATAGTTGGAACGGAATAACTAGAAACGTAGCTACAGCAAAAGTATACGAGCCTTTAAGAAAATGGTTATACTCACAATCAGGTAACGGTGGTTTAGATAATACTAGCGATGAAATAACCCCAGGTTTTAATAGACGTTATTATTCTTTACCTGTTTCGGATTCAGATGGTACTATAAGACATGTAAACGTTTATTCGTTTTTAAAATCTCATTTTAATAGATGGTTACAGTTTGATCCTTATGAAAGGCATAAACTAACTACTAATATTTTATCAGTAATTGAACAAGATTCAGAAATCAGTAGTTTATTTGCTCAAAATTTTGTAAGAGCTGTTGAAGAAGATTCTGATCTATCTAGAAGAATGGTAGAGCTTTACAGTAACGTAATGCAAACAGATTCTGAAGTACGTAATGAAGTTCTGCGTACTGCCATTACTGCTTTATCTGGTCTTAAACCCGGTGGTGACTCAGATGCTGCCAGAGCATTAACTGAAATTATAAGTAGTGTATATGAAACAGACTCTGATGTACGTAATGAGTTTGGTGACCATATATTGCTTTCATTACAAAACGATTCTGATCAACAAACTGAACTTGGTGATATTTTAAGTAGTACAGATATACCGTTAATTAACGCTGATGATTTAATTACAAGAAACTTATTACCAATGGACGGGGATGATAGTGGTACTATTGGTGATCCTTATCAAAGATGGTCTTATGGTAATTTTTCAACTACAAGAACCGATGACTTAATTCCTACTAATATTCAAGCTAGTCAAGTGGTAACCGTATCAAGCGATTCAGATAGTAAGTTAGTAGGTAGTAATAATTTAAAGTTCTTAAACGATTCTGATGACCCTCTATTGTATAAAGGTTTAAGACATATAGCTATTGACTCAGATACATTTTTTAACTTGTTAATAGAAAATGAAACATGGTATACATTAGACTCAGATGGTGTTAGAAGTACTATTCTTGATACACCTGTTAAGTCAGAGTATTCCTGGTTTATTGGTCAGCGAGGTGATGTATATGTTATTGGAGAAGATCCACCAGATTCCGAAATTATAGTAGTATATGATTCTGATAACCTATCTGATTTCTTTGCACCTTCTCATGGTAACCTATTAAATTGGACCACTAACGGTACGTATGGACCTACAATTACAATGTGGTACAATACCGGTTCAAATGATTTTAGAGAAGCTAATACCACTAAGCCTGGTGGTTTTCAAGGACACTGGGAAATAGAATTTGCTATAAATGGATATGGTTTCAATGGCTTTTCTATGTTCCCGACAAGTGCTGCAGCGGAAGCAAGTAATCAATGGTTGTATACACAACCAGGTGGAACTTATAGCCATATACAAAACATAAACATACCTAATTACGTAAACTTTACTACATATTTTGTTAACGGTCATCACGCAACAACCGGGTTAGCAAATATAAGTCCTAGTATTTCTGGCGTAGCAGGAACCGCATTCACCCCTCAAGTTAACGGTACTAATCCAATAGCTCAATGGTATGGAGCACCTTATCCTTTATTTTACAGAATTGGAAGAGATAGTCAAGATAGAGTTTACGTGCGTATAAGAGGTGGAGGTTATGCTGGTACTGAAAACGATCTTAGCCCAATATATTATCTTAATGCTACTACAAGAACTTTATCTACTAGTGCGTATAACGCATACACTATTAGTGGTGGGATACAGTTTGGTTGGGGTAACTATGATATGTATAACGCAGAGGTTATGGCAAATATATCTCTTACTAATACTATCACAGTTGTTAATAAAATTAATACTCTAGAAACTAAAAAGTTAGTCTTTACAAGTCAAAACGTAGTTGATACTCCAGCTGAATTAACAAGAGCTAGAAACGATGTTATAACAAAACAACAAGTGTTTAACTCTTGGTATAGATTTAATCACGGAAGAGGTTCTGGTGGAGGAACACCAGGAGTATTTACCTATCCATTTGATCAAAATCAAATGACTTATGGATGGGCTTATAGCGCGGCAACAGACACTATCTTTACAACAATTAACTCTACTAACTTTTCTGGTTTTGTTAGTACTGATGTATACCAAGACTTTGGTTTCGATTCTATTGTCAAAGCACATTACACTGGACCAGGTTTTATTAACTACGATCCTGTTATAAACGGAGGTGGTAGTGCTACTACAAGTTATGCTTTTGACGATGACGATGCAGTTATTAATA
>Ga0181400_1000653_pt1 | contig 14848 bp, 16 predicted proteins | sample 23SPOviralmetaG_FD_130129 | JGI IMG/M metagenome (GOLD analysis project Ga0181400, IMG submission 130129) | Marine viral communities from the oligotrophic San Pedro Time Series (SPOT) site, San Pedro Channel, CA, USA - 23 SPOT_SRF_2011-06-22 | ecosystem: Environmental > Aquatic > Marine > Strait...
CAAAGCCGCCGTATGTAGCGCGAGTCTCAAGCTCGGCTTGCTTGGCAGGCTTCCGCTTCTCGCGAGCGCGATCCAGTGCGGCCTGCTCGCTTGCTGTGATTGTACCGTTAGCCTCTAGTTCCTCCAAAACCTTAATGGCTTGAAGAATTTGTGAGGACTCCGCCGATGTCATCGTCTCTGCCATGATCGGCTCCTTATCGAGTTATTTCCAGAAGTCTTCGCGCCGCATCGCGATCTAGGTCACCAGTGGGCGCTGGCCCTGTTGGAGCCTTAAACGCTGCAAACGGGTCTGCGCGATTGTTCAGTAGCTCAAAAGCTTGAGCTTGCGTGATTTTCTTTTTACGCAAGAGCTGCACAATCCTACCGCCCTCTGCATCATACTCAGCCAGACCGCGCATTGTGTTAATGATAATTTGGTTGCCGCCAGGCGAGTTGATTATGCGAGGCAGAGACCGCTTGAAAAGCTCCAAATCGGCGTCGGACATTGGGCCAGACCCCGGAGGCCGTTGCGCTGGAACAAGAGCGCTTATTAGTGCATTTGCCGCTTGAATGTCATCAAGCCCTTCAGTCTGAATGCCAAAGTTTCCTGCGAACTCCTTAACGCTTGCGCCCATGCCACTGTCAATGTTGCTTAGCAATGCCTCAAGGCGACCAATTTGTGCAAGGCTTCTGGATGCAGTAGCACCAACGCCAGCAACATCAGCCAATGCTTTTGCGTCCAGTTCTGCAAACTTTTCTTCAAATTTTTTCTCGCCAGCGGCCGCCAAGGTTGTGGAAATATTAACTCCGCCGCCACCAATTTTACTCGCAGTGCCATCGGGCTTCAAATTATAAAGGCCGGGGTCAATCTCAGCGCCGGGGAACATTTGACGCAAAACTGAAGCGTCAACAACTTTGCCTTTTTCCTTCGGCGTGGCGAGCAACTGACTGGCCGCATCGGTTGGAGAAATCATGCCGCGCTCAAGCATATCAGCCAAGTCATCACGACCTCTGGCCCGCAGCATCTCAATGGTTCTGCTCTTGTTCCCAGAAGCAACCCGTTGCGCGCCCTGCTTCCGAATAGCCTCACCACCGCCACGCAGTTCTGGCAAGATAAGAGGGTCAAGCGCGGCTGCAAAAGTCTGAAGACCCGTCAACCCGGTTTGCGGGTTGACAGCAGTCGCCTTGTCTTTCAGAGTTGACAGAAGCCCGCGCATCCCGCCTTGCTGCTGCATGTTAGGCGCGTTGTAAGTCTGCTCGCCGCCCATCATGTATGGAGGCTTATTCGAAATGGCCATGTCTTGACCCCCTTGATTGCTTGTAAGTAAACCGCCGCCGGCAGTGGTCGCTGGCAGTGATGTAATGTCTGACACGTCAACGCCTGCAAAATCGGCCAAATCTTCCATACGGCTGCCGCGCCATTGCGCAATGCCATATGTGCCTTTACCGCCCGCAAGTGTGTTGCGAGCGTCTGGGTTCATGTCTTGATAGCTCTCAGCCATCAATCGGCCAGTGACGCCAGCCGCTTGCTGCGGAGTGAGACCCTTTTGCGTGAGGTATCCGTAAGCAAACTTTGCGTTTGGAGAAATCACACCGGGATTGGACGTACCATCGGCCATTGCCGCATAAACGCTGTTGGCGTAGCCCCGAGCCTTTTCGTCGCCGGCACCGCCAGAGCGCTCATAGTATTTATCCCACAGCGTCGCATAGTCTTCTGGCGTTGAAGCGTTGGCCGTAAGAAACTTGCCAAAACCGGGAAGCTCCTTTCCCTGGACTTCATTCCAGAGAAAGTCCATTTGTGTTGAAAGAGGGATAAAACCTTGCGGCATTACTTATACCCCATTGCCTTGCGCTTGGCGTCCATAAACGGGCGGATAACAAGTTTAAGCGCTGGCACTTTTGCCACAACTTTCGCCACACTTTCGCCATATTTGCTGTACGCTTTGTAAAACCAGTTTGGTGAGTAACCAATAACCCACTCGCGGAATTGCAGCCACTTTGGATCGTCTTCGCCGTAAACTTCACGGGCAACCCAGCACATTCCTGCGAGAAGCTGCATGTAGTTAAACAAGCCGGGACTTTGCGTTTGCGTAGCAGTCTGCGGAACTGGTGCTGCACCCAACGCGGCAAGCGGCAATCCGAGTGATTGCTGCGGTGCGCCAATCGCACCTGCATACTGCCCGCGAGCCGCATCAATGAGCTGTTGCTGCAAGCCCCGCTGCATCAAGCCCTGCTGCATTTGCTGCTGTTGAATAGCTTGAGACGTGTTAAATGCTTGCTGACCAAGCTGGCCAAGTTGGCCAGCCGCGCCAGCGCGAACACCAGCGGCTTGGAACTGACCGCCAAAGTTGGCTTGATTAGCCGCCTGCTGACGGCCCGCTTGCGCCTGAATCGCTTGATTGATTGCCGCTTGGTTTGCTAAACCTGCGCCCTGCGTAAGGCCAGCTTGCTGAGCTGCTGCTGCGTTTTGTGCAGCTGCGCCTGCCAGACCTGCGCCTTGAGTTAAACCAGCTTGCTGAGCCGCCGCTGCGTTTTGCGCAGCTGCTCCCGCTAAGCCTGCACCTTGAGTCAAACCAGCTTGCTGGGCTGCTGCTGCGTTTTGTGCGGCTGCGCCTGCTAAACCTGCACCTTGAGTCAAACCAGCTTGCTGAGCTGCTGCTGCGTTTTGTGCAGCTGCGCCTGCTAAACCTGCGCCTTGAGTCAAACCAGCTTGCTGGGCTGCTGCTGCGTTTTGTGCGGCTGCGCCTGCTAAACCTGCACCTTGAGTTAAGCCAGCTTGCTGAGCCGCCGCTGCGTTTTGTGCGGCTGCGCCTGCTAAACCTGCACCTTGAAGAAGCCCTGCCTGTTGAGACGCTCGAGACGCATCTTGTGCAGAACCCTGAAGCCCCGCCGCTTGTGTAAACCCAGCTTGCGCCAAGTTGCCTTGATTAAGGGCGGCCATATTAAGCTGAGACGCCTGCTGCTGCCGCGCCGCTGCGGCTTCTCGGGCCTGCTGAGCAAACTGCTCGGCCTGAAACTGCTGCTGTGAATCAAGCGTCCGAGCCGCTTGCGTTTGCCCGATGTCGAACTTGCCGCTCTCTGTAGCTTGCTGAAAGCCCGCCTGACGCTGCTGAGCTGACAAGGAACCCGCTTGGCGCAGTGCCTCTCCCGCCAGAACACCCTCTTGTACCGCCTGACGAGACCCGCCAAACGCGTTTGCAGCCTGCGCCTGCGCCGACAAATTTTCAGACGCCATTTGGCGCTGCCGCTCAATGTCAGATTGGCCTGCCTCAATTACCTGCTGAGTGTAGGGGTTCATATACTGAGATACGTCCATTGTGCGAAGTTGGTCAACGCCAATTTGGCCGGGTGCCTGCGCCGAACGGACGGCACCGACCGACTCCATAGTTTGCATCGGACCTAAACGCGCAGCCTGAGGACCCTGAGTGCGCTCAACAGTAGCACCGCCGTAAGTCTGGGTTGGAGCAACAGTAGCACCGCCGTAAGTCTGGGCTGGGGCAACAGTAGCGCCGCCGTAAGTCTGGGCTGGGGCAACAGTAGCGCCGCCGTAAGTTGCTGTCGGGCCAGCACCAGCGGCCTGCATTCTTTGCGCTTGAAAGTTGGCAAGCCCGCCAGCTGTGCCAATCGCCTGCTGCAAGCTACCAGCCGCCGCTTGATTAACATTGAAGCCGCTAGTCGGTTGCATTGGGGAGTATTGCCCTTGACGTGGAGGCAGAGCGACATGTGGACGTGCTGCTTGTCCTCCACCAGCCCCAGACCCCTTGCCGGATCCAGAGGCAAGTCCTTTCGGCATAACCGCTGGACCCATCGTCAAAGCGTTTGGACTTCCCGATGCTGATCTACCCATTTTATGCGCCCCTCTTAACTAAGCCGACTGCAAAGAACTGTGCAGTTCGGAGTGTAAACGTAAGTGCGCCTCGAAGTGTGCGCTTTTTCCCACTGGCAAAGTCGATGTAACGACGGAACTCTCCGTAATGCTCACGCGCCTTGCCTTGCTCGATTTTCTTATTTCCGCAGTAACGGTAGCCGCGCCGTACAGCCTCGCCCCACCATTTTCCGTGCAGCGCGTTCATACACCACACAACAGCCTCACGCTTGGTGGCTGGAGAAAATGCACCCGAGTTAACTGCGTGTGTCGCCACTACGCAGCTTCCGGTGTCGCTTGTACCAGCGCTATCCCTGCCAACGGGTCTGGCACTTACAGTTGGCGCACCAGATTGCTGAGTTGGGCTGGTTGCCCCTGCAATGAATTGGTTTACTGGACGACCTAAATTTCGGTCATTCACGCCACCCGGAAGATACGCGGATACTGTGCCGGATGGAGAAAGGCCGAAACCACCACTACCACCCGCACCTTGATTAGATGCGTTTGCCATCATTTGTCGGTGAAAATCATCATCGTTATTAGAGCCTGAGTTAGGGGCAGTACCGCCATCGCCCGCTCCAATTGAATCAATCGGAACTGACGCATCAACCCCGCCAGTTCCGTATGGGGACGCAGGTGGCGCGCCAGTGACGGGGTCAATGAATGGAGCATTGATTGCGGCGTATTGGCCGGGACGCCGTGCCTCAAGCTCGGCCATAGATTGCTCAAACATTGGGGCAGATGAGTAGCCTTGAACGCCGCCCGCATATATATTTGGAGCTGGCATTCCGCCCATGACATCTTGCTGAGACATGCCGCCACCAGACGCGCCAAATGCGCTGGCGAGATCGGCTGTGCCTTGAAAGGCCGCTTGCTGCATTGGAGTAAACGCGGCAACGTCTGGGCCATAATATGGCGTGTAGCCGATTTTTGAAATCTCTTCAGCTTTGGCCAAATTAGCTTTTGCCGCATCCTCAATGTACTGTGGTATCGTTACCGTTGAGGAAGTTGATCCACCTTTTCCGCCTGACATTACTCAAACTCCTTAATGTATGAGGCATGATGAGCTTCCCAGCCGTGTGCCTTTAATGGTTTCTTCCAGCCATATCGGCCAGACATTGTTAGAGCGCTACAACCCTGAGCTTTGCCCCATTCTATCACATCATCGTGCATATCTAAAATCTGGTCCAATTCACCGCCACCTAGAAATACGTTTAACACGCGTTTCTTCGGATATACCACTATTTCAGTGACTATGCACCCCCTTGGTGTAGGCCACAGTTGCAACGTACCTTTTTGCAGCCCAGAGACCACATCGTCAAATCCATGAGTGCCACCGCTGTAGCTTAAAGCTGCCTCAATCCAAGGCTTGCAGCGTGCTAGTTCTTCATTCATCCATGCAACCTCGTAATCGCAATAGTAGAGGACGGCGCTGCTGGCGCAAACGCCGTTGCAACAGACGCGTCAAGAAAGCCATCGGTGCTGTCTACTGCCCACATAGCCTCAAGGTAATCTCCAGCGTTAAGCTCAAATATTGCAGAGCGCGAAACAACTAAAACAGACCCATTTTGATGCAGTGCGTTCTTCATTGTTGAACCAACAACGTCAGAGCCATTGACCCGTGGCCAGAACCAGAAGTTTACAGTTGAGCTGGACGTAGATGAAATTTGCGCAGAAAAGCTAATCATATACTGACCAGCCTCATCAAAAACAATGCGAGAGGCTGGCGTGCCGTTTGTAATGCCATCAGCGATGCTGGAAGTGTAAGTCAAAGCGTAGGCTGTGTTGATAGATGCCGCAGTCTGGTTTGTCGTAATCGCACCCGAATACTGGCCGTCCTCAAGAACAATCTGACGCCACTCACCACTTTTTGAAATTACTGGATAGCCATTCTCTCGGTCCCAAAGCAACACGCCATCCTCTGCGGCAGAGGAATACTGATCTTTGGCGTCAACTTGGTTGAGCGCTTTCGCCAAGTATCTGCGGAAACTTTCGCCCCAAACTCTAGTGTTGTCAGTTATGGCGGGCAAATTCCTCATCGAGTTCCGCCCGCTTTCGCCTCTAGTCGCATAATTCCAACACGCCAATCATCCGCTTGAACACCCTCAACCCGCATTCTAACCTGACGCCCCTGGAAGCGCACAGACGTAGGGTTGCTCATTGCAAAAGGCCCATGGCTGGCCTCTGTGCCGTTTGGGTAGAAACGCGTCTTAAACGTGGCCTGCACGTCTCCTTGGTTTCTTTCGTCTGGTATTAACTTCGTGACGCTCATTATTTGGTCGCCAGAGGCAATGGAAATCGGTCCAGTTTCTGCATAAGGAACCTCAGCGCCGTAAATGTTGCCAATCTCGTGTTCATATAAAACGCCATCAGACTCAATAAACATTGGGTGACGAAACACACCAGCATCTACGCCCGCTGTGCGGTCAATGTTTCCTGTGGACCAAATGTTTTCAGCATAATCGTAAATAACGTATCTATCGCACTCTGTGCTGTTTTCACTTGGATAAAACCACCAGATCTCGTTCCATGCCCCGTTAATCGTGCAACTTACTTTTGTCACCTGATCCGGGTTCATGTCGCTGAACACATAGTCACCGACTTCGCAGGGCAAAGATTGGACTGCGCCGCCCTGATAAGTAAAGAAGCCTCTCGGCCCCATCCAAAACACTCCATTGTCCACAGAGGCAGCAGCGTTTGCAGATATGACGCCACATGATGTACCAACACGCTCAAAGCCATAGACAAATGGCGGGCCAGAATACGTCATTGTGTGGGCGTCTTCAGTCGTCAAAATTAAAGATTGCCCGCGCGTCCTGACGGCCTGCAAAATCGTGCCGCTGGTTTGCAGCTCAATGTCACCAGTTTGGTTTGTTGCAGCCGGCGTCCATTCTGTGTTGTCTTCCTGATCTGACCACTGCACTTTACGGGCAATACCGCCTGCCCCAAGGCAAACAACGAAACGCTCCTCAGTGACAAACATGCCGCTGCAATTTGTGGGGGCATTGGAGACCTGGGCCATTGTGCTGGACACTAAGTCCCACTCGTAAAGTTTTCCGTCATCTGGAGACAATGCAAGTAAGTATTCGCCCCAATTGTCCATTGATACAATAGTTGCTGGCAAAATGCTTGTCACGTCCTGGCGGACAACGCCGTATTCTTCGTAGCCGTAAACGCCGCCGCCGTATCCAGTGTTAGCAGAGGCGTCAACGCGACCAGCCGTATAACCAGCTGGAGTTATGTTTGTTGAGATGCCAGATGCGTTTATAGCATAAATTGCGTCATGTGTAGCAATCGCAAGTCTTGGATCAGCAGAGTTATCTTCCCAAACGTGCATTTTTCTGGCCGTGCCAGACACGTCAACCGACTGACGCTGACGCCACCCGCCCACGGGACGCAAGGCATCCTCGTGCCAACGCACAAGGTTTACATCACGCCAGCGGCCTTTAGACATAAGGTCAGTGCCGTTGCGGTAGGCTCCTGCTGGCATTTGTAAAGGGATCAATGGCATGTGTTCTCTCCGCTATTTATACGCATATGTACCAGCAGGGCCGCGCACATTTGCGATTGCGTTGCCAACGTAGGAAAACGCAGCGTCAGACAGGGAACCCAACAAGACAGGAGAGGACGGGTCACTCACGTCATAGCACCTAAGCTCATCAGGTGATCCGTTGATAATCGAAAATCCCGCGAGCCGATAATCGTCAAACGTCATAAGGATATTACTTGACGAAATTTCACCGTCAAAGAACTCGCTGTCACGCTTTCTGAAGTAGCTCAATCCTAGAGATGCGCCATTATCACCCGCTGAACTACCTGCACCGATGGTGTCGCCACTATAGCTGTTTGATGTTGTGTATCGCTCTGACGACCAGTAAACGGTTTTGTTTTTCACGTCCAAAGCAACTTTGGAGTAATTTCCATTTAATTCATCTGTTGAGCGAGTGCTATCATCCAGCTCGGTCATGTTTGCTGGGTCCGATATGTCAACGAGGCTTAACTGATGAAAGCCGTTAGTAACAATTTTACCAGAGCTGACCAGTGCGCGTTTATTTGCCAAATCAAGTGAGATTGCTCCAGAGACTGCGCTCGTTAGCCCGACACTGGTCAATATATCAATCTGCGTAATGTTAGATGGGTTGGATACGTCGTAGCTGTAAAGGTATCCGTTATCCATTCTAAGCCAGTAAAGTATGTCGCCGTCGTTGTCCAACGCCAGCGCGCCTGCTTCACCCGGAATAGATAAAGTTTGAGACACGGCCATAGAGGCGGGGTTTGACACGTCAATAGAAATAATCTCGTTGTCAGATTTCGTGGTGACAAAGACATGATTTCTTTTTTTACTGTAAACAAGTCGGCCTGCGTTAAGGTCTGCCGAAACCTCGCTGACTTTTGTTGGCGCAGAAAGGTCTGACACGTCCACAGATATGAGAGAGCTTCCTGTAGACACAAAAACCAACGTGGCGGGCTGGTTTGACTGCCCTGCCGCCATCATAAGATTTCTTGCGATGACTGACATTTATGCCATCCCCAAACCGACAGCAAACGCAAACCATGTTGTCCCGCCGTCGCGCGTGTAAAGCGTCACAATATCAACTGCGTTAGCCGAAGCTGATAATGCAGGCGCTAACCCTTCAGGCCAATCAACAGACGCGGGAAATGTCACCGCATATTCGCTGGCCAAGGCGTCCTGCTTAATCTCAAGCGTTAAGCCGTAAGCAGCCCCGCTGGCTGGCACGTTGGAAAACGCGAATGTCGTCGCTTCAGACAGCGTAATGGAAAATACGTTACCACTGGAACAGTCCAAAGTAGCTGTGCCAGAAGAAGATGCCACTGAGTTGTACTTTTCATTTACGCCGTCGTTGAAAGTCATTGCTCCAGATGCGGCTGTCGTGAACGTAGCGTTGTCCAGCTTGTTCAACTCAGCAGCCGTAACATTAACGACAGCGCCACTAATCTTCCAAGAGCCGGCGGTTACATTAGGCGCGATTGCAGTCGTCCCGCCCAGCAAACCGTCGAGCGAGTCAAGATTTGTGTTAATCTTTGTTCCCCAAGTGTTTGAAGACGCGCCGACCTCTGGCTTTGTCAGCCCGTAGATCGTGGTTGTTGTATCTGCCATGTGGAAATCCTTTAAGCTGTTGGCATACTACACTCAATACGAGCGAAAGTCTATTAGGGCTGCGTCGGCCACGTTACAGAATACGGAAAGCCAGATTGCGCGGTAATATCACGAAGCGCTTGGCGATACGTTTCCCAATCCGCAGGTAGGTTTTCGTTTCGCTCGTAAGCCTTGATGACAACCCAATCTGTGTCCGACAAAAACTGATCCCGCCTCAAGCGGATGCGATTTTCCGCCTCCGCTTGAGGCTTGTTTTCTGCAACCATAAATAACGTCCACTGGCCACTTACTTGCACGAACTGCCCCTCAACAGAGTTTTGAGTTGTAGGGTCATAGCTCACATCTTGAATGACATATGGATATACGTTGTAACTGGCCAAGAGGCTGTCAGGAATAATCTTTGGGAATGATGTATTCGGATTATCACGGCGCAGTTGTCCCAGTGTGTATTTTGCTGGAATGCCGTTTGTAAGTTTGATGTGCATGTTAAAACCTTACGTTAAGTCAAGCTGGATTGCTGTGCATAATTCAAAAATTCCAGAAACATCTAAAACTGTTGTCCCAGTGTTCCCATGTCCAGCTTTTTGATACGCCCAGTAAAATTTTACGTCGCCATCTGCGCCATCCACATCAACAATATTTGCAAACGAGGGGACCGTTACGTCAACGACAGCCCCGCTTACGACCGAGCCAAAACCCATGTAAATACTGTCATTCGTGTCGGTCATATTGATTGAAGCAGTTGCTCCGTTTAGCCCCTCATCCTCAGCAACTTGTGTAAATGTGCTGTAGCCTGTGGGCCTGAAAACCACGACAACATTGTCTCGATTGCCGTTGTTGGTTGTATAGGACGCAGCAGACGCTACTATGCGGCTGAAGGCGAAGCTCTGATATGAGCTATAAAGCGCGCGATTAATAAGCGTCCAACCGCTCTCATCATTTATAAGAAGATTGCTGTAATAGTGCATATAACTGAAGAGAATGTCACCGTTTTCATAATCCACACCACGAGTTACTGTGACGGTGCTAGACCCCCACTTGTGGCCTATGTATTCAAGGTTGGCCCCGCCAGCCCCGCCAGCGCCCTTTAGCCTAGTCGCCAGCATTACGAGCCATCCCCGACCAACGCGCCGTAGAGAGTGGTTGAAGCCTTCCAGATAACAATAACCGTGTAGCCAGTAGTTGCTAAAGTTGGCGCAGAGCCGCCGTTGTTGACCCAAGTTGTTGTGGGCCATGTGATTGTGTAGGCAGTGCCGTCATCAACCATCAGCGTAACGCTCTCGCCCTCTGACAAGCTGTCAGTTGGCGTTGAGTTTCCAGATAGCGCCCACGTCTGGATCGTGCCGTTTGCAGGATCAATGGCTGGCGTAGTGCCAGTAAGGACGTAAACTGCCTCGTCAATCGCGCCAGAAAATGTAACCGTCCCAGAAAGAGTTGGGCTTGCGGAGGGAGCTTTTGCGTCAAGCTGCGTTTGGATAGCTGAGGTCACGCCACTTGAGTGATTTAACTCCGCAGCAGTTGCCGTCACGCTTAGGTCGGACAAAGACGAAACTGTACCCTTCGCGTCAAGCTGCGTTTGGATGGCAGATGTCACACCGCTTGAGTAGTTTAATTCTGTAGCACTAGCCGTCACACTTAGGTCAGACAGAGACGAAACTGTACCCGTACCCTTCGCGTCAAGCTGCGTTTGGATGGCAGATGTCACACCGCTTGAGTAATTCAACTCAGTTGCAGTTGCCGTTAGGTCGCTAATCTGCGAAACAGTCAAGCTAGTTGCGACGGGAGCAACGTCCTGCCAAGCAGAGCCATTATACACCTTCATCTTACTGGATGATGAGTTGTAATACAACGCGCCAGTGACAAGAGCGTCGCCGTCATTGTCTAAAGTTGGGTCAGACGCCTTGTCGCCAAGGTAGCGGTCATCAAAGTTGTCATATGCTGTTTCTGCATTAGTGGCAGATGTCGCAGCGTTTGTCGCAGACGTAGACGCGGCGGTTGCCGACGTGGAAGCGTTGCTTTCAGACGTGGCCGCATTTGTGGCGGACGTAGCAGCGCTGGTCGCAGAAGTAGACGCAGCCGACGCGCTTGACGCTGCGTTACTTTCAGACGTGGCGGCAGCCGTCTCAGATGCAGCCGCAGCCGTCTCGCTGGCAGACGCAGCAGAGGCGCTTGTAGAGGCGCTAGTGGCTGATGTGGACGCAGAGGTCGCGCTGGACGCTGCCGACGTTGCAGAAGCCGCTGCGGCGCTCTCAGAGGCTGCTGCGTTTGTCTCGGCAGTCTCTGCCTGCTCGACAAGTGTGGTGATATTGTTAACATCAGTGTCTGACGACTGGCCTGCTTTTTGCACCCATTCAGTTTCAGACCCTACAACACCTTCCTCAACATTATCAGTTTCAGTGTCTGACGACTGACCTGCTTTTTGCACCCATTCAGTCGTGGCCATTAGCGTGGAACTCCCATTTTCATTGGTCCAGAAGTTTTGGCTTTCATGCTGTCAAGATTAAGAGCCTCAAGCGCACCAGAGAATAACCCCGCCCAAATTTGTATGCGAGCGTCGTCACCTAAATATGGAGCTGCCTGCAAAAGTGCGCCGTAAATATAAACGTCTGGCGCATATTCCAAAATCCAATTCGATGTATCGGTGTCAGACAAAACTGGCGTTTTCGCGTAATATTGCATCGACAAAGTGCTTCCAGAATCCGGCACTGGGTAAACTTCAATCTGATCCGACGATATTTTGTAAAATCTTGGCTTGCCAGCTATACTACTTGCCTGCTTCTTGCTCTGCATGTCAGCAGTAGAAATTAGCGTCAAATAAGTGCCATCGCTTAAACTAAGCTCAAGCATTTCAAGAAAATCAGTTGGCAGGTTCTCGTATTGCTCATCAAGCGTAGTCTCAACACGCTTCTCCATGCGCCAGTGACGCAAAGTTCGATTTATTTGAGCCTCAGCCAGCGAAATAAAATCAGGAATAACCGCCGTAAGATCGTCACGGTTCAGCCAGTTGGCTATGCTAGACTTTAGCTCTGCGTAAGTTGTGATTGCCATTACTGTAACAGTCCTTTCGGGCGGGACTTAGGCCGAGGAGACGAAAGCACACCTAAGTTTTCTGGAAGCGCTGTGCCAAAAATATCAAAGTAATCCTTAGCGACATCTTCAGCATACGTTTTCTGCTCTGCCTTATCTAATCGAGATGGGTCAAGCCCAGAACGATCATATTTTTCGGGGCCAGCATTGTAAGCCGTTAAAACGTCTTGCGTGTTGCCCTTATATTTGTTCATCAATTCAACAAGATACGGGACAGCAATACCTATGTTTACTTCCGGGTCTTTCAACAAAGCAATAGCTGACCTTTTTGACTTATCAACTGGCTCAAAGCCAATATCGCTGGCGACATCCCAAACGGTTGGCACGCCGCGGCGGAACCCACGCATCGCATCCTCCGGCATGATGCCAAGCAAGCCAACAGCTCCACCATCAGAAATAGCGTCAAAGCGGCCGCTACTTTCGCGCTGACCAATAGCCTTGATTAACTTATTCAGTGTGAGCATATCATTCGGCATACTTACTTACCGTATTTTTTAGACAGGCAAGTTCCAGCACGTTTGCAAGCGGCGGGGGTGGGGCAACCTTTACATGGCGTCATATCATCAATCCTCATTTTTCTGCACATTAGCACATTTGTTTGACAAAGGCCACGCAGGGTGTATTCCTCGCAATATCACAGTTCTCCTAAATCATCCATAATCTTTTCCATGCGGGAAGACAGCTTCCAATGGCCGGCGCGCCAGCGGGCCGCAAACTGCGCCTCCTCTAAACTCAACCCCTTGCCGATGTAAGTCTTAATCCATTGATTCATACGGATATTCTTCATTCTAGGTGACAGCTTGTGAAACGGAACTGGCTTCATGCAATACCTTTCAAATTACGCTTGAGTGACTGCCTCCACGTTGACATAGACCCAGATAATGCAGTCGCAGCATCGCTGGCCATCGTCAGACACAACGCATCAGCAAGGTCCGGTGACTTCAACCCGCGCTTGCGCATCTCATCCTTGCTCTCAGCCTTCATCTTGCCAGATGACGTGAAGCTATACCTAATCGCCGTCAACTCCGCCAACAATTGATCGTTATTCGGCAATTTGCACGACCGATCCTCAAGCCAACCCTTCGTCTTAAACCAAAGCTCACTGCGCAAGTTCATATGCGTCTTACCCATAGCCGGTGCCTCGCCAACATTAATACCTCTGACGGGCGCACCAAGCTCGCGCAATCTATCAACAACGCCACCACCAACGCCAATGCTGTCAACCAATATCTCTTTCGGACGCATGGACGGCGGCAAACCCTCAAACTCAGCCATCACCCGGCCAACAGTCTGCATCAAGTCCAACCCCTGCCAGCTGGTGATCTCAGTCACAACATTGCCATACCGCTTGCACAGCGCCGTCTTATCCGTGCCAAAGCGCGCAACGTCCAAACCCCAGATAGGCCGCTCGTCCGGCGTCACCTCAATGTCACGATGAATTGCACTCTCAGCCAAGTGAAACGGAATGATCGTGTCATCATCCGCCATCGGAAACTCGCCAAGCACGCGGATGCGAAAGGCGTTTGACTCCTCCCCATACCTCGCACGCATCTCGTCAACAAACTCATCACTGACCAGCGGGCTGTCAATGCACGACCAACGCCGCGTCCACCAGCTGTCAGCCATTCGCGTCTGACTTTCATAAAACGTACCGCTGGAACGCGTCGGGTTGCTCAGCAAGATCGTCGTCGCCGCGTGGCCCGACATCGAACCAGCGGCAGCCTCAAACACCTTCTCAGGCACACCAGAAGCCTCGTCCACAACCAACAACACATTCTCCGAGTGAACCCCAGCCAACGCTTCCGGCGTCTCAGCACGGCTAGTCCGAGCAGAAATAAACGCCTCACTCGGCGCTGCGTTCAACTCAACTCGATCAGACTTAACCGTCAGCAACACCTTCAACTGCGGCGGCAGCTCGTTAATCCAACGCTTCAACTCCGCAAACAACGCATCAAACAACTGACCACTGGTCGGCGCAGTCACAACAACCTTATTCGGAAAGCGCAGCAAAACAAACCAAAGCATAATCCAACTGGCCGACGTTGACTTACCCGTGCCGTGGCCACTGCGGATGCTAACCTTGCGCTCACCGTCAGCAACAGCGCGCAGAAACTCAGCCTGATAATCATGCGGCGTGGCACCCAACACTTCAGTCACAAATAAAGCCGGGTCATCACGATAACGCAGCACAAACTCTTCTAGCGGGTTGGCTTCACTCATCCGTCACATCCTCATAGTCCGCCTCAATGGCCGACGCCTCACGCTGGCGGTCCTCAGCATCAATCTGCGCCAAGTCAGCATTGACCTTCCTCAGCGCGTCCAGGTGCATATCACTCACACTAATCGTAACATTGGTCTGAGGCCGGTTACCGTAGCGCTCCTGATTATACGAGCCAGCCATAAACTTGCGCCACTGCACCTTCTCACGCGTCGCAGCAATCTCTTGCGTTGAGCTGCCGCCGCCAAGCGCGTCAACCATCTCCAAACCCTGCTCAACCAACGCATCAGCAGCCGTCAGCTTCGCGTTCTCCATCGCCGCCTTGTACTCCGGCACAGTATGCAAACTGTTGCGCAAATACTCCCGGCTGCACTCAAACTCCTTAGCCATCGCCGTCACCGTGGTGCCAGATGATAGCCGATCAAATATATACTCAGCGCCGCCGTTCTTGGCGACCTCAGCCAAAATGCGTTTGCGTAAAGCCTTCCCAGCCATTGTGGTAACTCCCGTTTTTTCAAATTTTCCTCTGAGAGAGCATCGGTTGGCAAGGGGGGGCCGGGGGGGGGGTTACCTATAACCA
>Ga0181400_1000657_pt1 | contig 14823 bp, 18 predicted proteins | sample 23SPOviralmetaG_FD_130129 | JGI IMG/M metagenome (GOLD analysis project Ga0181400, IMG submission 130129) | Marine viral communities from the oligotrophic San Pedro Time Series (SPOT) site, San Pedro Channel, CA, USA - 23 SPOT_SRF_2011-06-22 | ecosystem: Environmental > Aquatic > Marine > Strait...
GGAATTATGTACGAATCGATCAAGTGTTTGGACGTGCGATTCGATTAGGGTCTCATTTAGATTTACCCGCGAAAGAACGAACTGTGGAACAATACATGTATCTGTCTGTATTTCCGGAAGGTACTTCGATTCGAGAGGTGTATTTGTCTTTAAAAGACACGGGAACGTGGGCGGTTCCTCAATTAGATGAATCCGAAGATATTGTGAATTTGTTGTATACAAATCACAAAGATGTCTATCAAAATATCCAAAAAATTATTAAATTGAAAGCAGATACCCAAAACAAAACTGCAGATCAATTGTTATTTCAAACTATGGAAAACAAATACACTATTTCACAAGAAATGATACAAGTGATTCAAGAATCGTCTGTCGATTGTATTCAAAATTCACGCGATAACATTGTGTTGAATGAAGCTTGCATTCGATTTGATGATAAAGTTCAAGGGGAAATGGCTTACTTTCCTGGAATCGACGCAAGTCAATTACAAACCCTAGATACAAAACAACTCACCGCGGAATTTATGTATTTTATCAAACCGTCTACGTATGTGATTGGAACAGACAAACAAACGTTTGCCTATTATTTCATGAAAGATAAAGATACCAAGGATATTCGGTATATACGTGAAAAAGGATCTTTGATGGGTATTCTCAATCCCTTTTTATCATTGTACAGCTCGTATGAATTTTCATCGAGTGATTTGGAATCTAAGTTAGGAACTCAATTTTCACTGTTTCAATATTTGTACAAAGTATCAGATAGTCAAATGACATCGATTCAAACAACCCAAATCTTTCCTAAACCTGAATCGATCGATCACTTACTCGGTTACAAAATCAAACACAATACAAGCGAATTGTTTTTTTACTTACCGAATGATAATCGACCGATTCTACGATTGTATGAATATGATATCTGTGAACAAACTGGATTTGTAGTGGATGGATTTACACCTTTGATTTTTCAAGACGATCAGTTATACAGACGCGTCTAAATAACATTTTCGACAAACCGGTTTGTATTTATCTGATTCACCCACATCGATTTGCATATCTTCTTCGGTTATTTTTTTTGAAAATAATGCCGGTGTTCCATCTTGACAGTGGACACACAACGCTGTTAACAATTGAATTTTATCCGCTACTGGATACAATTTGGGAATTTCACCAAAAGGTTGTCTATGACTATCTCCATTCAATCCAACCACTGTCAGATGTTTTCGTTTGTAATCTACATTGTGTAAAACAAACATGTACAAATCTGGAAAAAATTGAGCTTCATCGATAATAATGTATTCATACGAACTTAAAAACGATTCTTGTATATCTTGTAATTTAGAAACACAAATCGAATCCATAGACACATTGTCATGAGAACAAACAGATCCAGGGTTGTATCGTGTATCTAAGTGACTCGTAATCAATAAGACAGATTTTTGAATGACTTGAAGTCGTTTGGCAAGACGAATAATTTCAGAACTTTTTCCAGAAAACATACATCCCACGAGTAAATGTAGCGACATTTTAATTTGATTCTATTTACACTTGTCTCTTTAAATCTCCATCATGGATCTCCGTGTATCAACCATTGTGGGTATCTCTAAATTTTCTCAAGCCGTTGAGCTACAAGAGTTGTATGATTTTGTTGAAACTGATTCAAAGATCACATTTATTGAATTAGGAGAACAATACAAAGGATTGATTGATAAAAAAAACTTGAAGAAAAGAGAAAAGAAAACCAAAAAGTATTTTTACAATCAAGCCACGTTACATGTTACCATGAAATACAAAGATCTAGACAAAAGAGTGAATGTCAAACTATTCAACAATGGGTCGATTCAAATGACAGGATTGAAATCGGTTGAATTGGGAAAACAAACTTTAGAGTATTTAGTTGAACTTGTGAATGAATTCAAAGAAGATTTAATTACATTGGGTGAGTATTCGATTGCCTTGTTCAATACTGATTTTGATATTGGATTCAAAGTTAATCGAGAAAAGTTGAATCGTTATTTATATTCCTTGGGAATTTACACTTCGTTTGAGCCTTGTATTTATCCAGGTGTCAATATTAAATACTATTATAAGTCTTCCAATCAATCGGGTTTGTGTGAATGTCAACCTATGTGTTCAGGAAAAGGATGTAACGGAGATTGTAAGAAAATTACCATTGCTGTATTCAACAGTGGCAAGATTATTATAACAGGTGGATGTAATTATGATCAATGTTTTGAAGCTCATGAATTTATCAAAAAGATCTTACTTGAGAAGAAAGACGAATTTATAGACAAATAATAATATGTGATATATATATAATGAAAGAGTTCATCTGTGTATTTGTGCTACTCGTAGTTGGTTTTTTTCTGTATCGGAAATCAAAACAAGTATCTCGAGTTCACGTAATCGAAGCAAAGACAAAACTTGTCGAAACACCTCCCAAAGAAACCTTAGAATTGACTAGTAATTTTGTCAAACCAAACAATGCATTTCATCATGTATTCCGGAATGTGTCTCGAACCTTGTCTTCTCAATCCAAACTCAGTTTATCAGGTAACGGTATTGAGAGATTTTACAGTCAAGCTACTGTCGAAGAACCGTTGTACGCGTATGTAAAACAACTTATCGAAAAGGCAATCCAAAAATTTGCGAAACTGAAACCAGGGATCGATTTTTATTTGAAAGATATCACAGAAATTTATCAACAAGTGGATAGTCATGGAAATCAAAGATACATTGCTAAGTGTTTCATTTATGATATACGAAACTTTTATCAAATAAAATTGTTAACCGATGTCATAATCATCAATGGGACTATGTATGTGAACTATCTGGGAGAAGATTTTTCTTCGGTCAACAACGTATTGAACCGTTACGATTACCGTATTGATGATGCTGGATATATGATGAAACGAAATATGATTCGAGACAATATGAAAGAAATAGTCGACAGTTATTATAAACAATATTACAATATCATAGGATATGATGAATCCCCGATAGATTATAGTCATTATATATCCAAACTGAATGTAGTTCACAACTGTGATATCAGTGAGTTATCGAACTATTATGTTCCACCTGAGATACCTAGTTTGTATGATCCACGATTTGGTAAGAAAGATGAACTTTCTTGGAATGAATTTGGAATTCAACAACCCACCGGAGATCGATTTCAAATCAATAACAATTCTACGGTTCGTCAACCAAATATACCCTTAGATTCTCCCGGTTCCAATCCGTATACTCGTTCGTATGAAGGAAACTACAGTTTTTTACAAGGTGTTGGATTGGGTAATGGGGGAGTGGTTGTCACAAGTAGTCATTTCATGTAGAGTCTGAGTCTGAGTCCTCTGATTCACTGACTCGTTCAACATGATACAAAATGAAATTAAGTATTGTATCCGCATTTTGGTTGGGTAGATTGACTAAACGGGAACTACATTGAAGACCATATTCACGAAATTTAAGATATAAATCAAGTATCTCAGAATGATAGGTCAATTCAATATACAATTGATCGTCTTCTTCTACAACCGGAGGAGGGATTGGTTTTCCCTGTATCCATTCTTTGTAAATTGTTGTTTGTAAATCATCATAAATATCTTCGGGTTCACTGATCCATCGAATATCGATCTTGGAATCTACCCAAGAAAGTAATTCTCCATACAAATACTCTATAGTCCAATCATCTGGATCCATTGAATCCATAAATAACTTAAAATCTAACTTCACTATATACTTATTATGGAAGACGAAAAAAAAACGCCTTCAAAACGAGGCCGCAAACCCAAAGCGAAAAAAGAAGACAAAGTGCCTAAAAAAAGAGGGCGGAAACCTAAAAATAATATCATTGTGAATGAGAATCCTCAATTTGAAGGAAATTATGATGAAGATATCACGGTCAAATTAGTGATTGACAATCCCAAACCGAAAGAAGACTCGGGTTTAGATGGATATCAATGTCAAGAAGAATTTCAACAGGTATCGATTCAAACAACCACACGTTCGAGTCAAATATGTTGGAATTGTTCTTATCCTTTAGATCAAAAACTAGGTATGCCGATCAAAAAAATCGAAGGTATTTTTTATACCTATGGTGATTTTTGTTCTCATGGATGTTGTTTACGATATGCCAATGATCATTATTGTGATTCCACTTATTATGAGATTTTATCGAATATTCATTTACAAAGAAACCAATCGGAATCTCCTTTGAAATTGCCACCGAGTAAGTTTTTATTGGATATTTATGGAGGACCTTTGACACGCGAAGAGTATTTGAATGATCAAACAAAATATACAGAAGAATTGTCGAACTGTATTCATTTGAATCATGTCTTTCAGAAAAATGACAAAAAGATAAGTAATACGAATACACTCACAGGTGATTTGAAATTATATCGTAAAAATGCAGTCTTCAAACAAGATATCAATAAATTATTGAATCTAGATTAAAGTTGGATGATATTTAATTTATCACTGATGGTTTTGATTGCGGTAGAATTGTCATTGACAAATCTTCCGGATGGATTGAAATCACGTATACTTCGAAATTGTGAGGGTGGTGGTTTCTTTTTTACGCTTGGTTTCTTTTTGTTTTGTAAATCCCAAGAGATATACATCACTTGATCATTGACCCATTTGATTTCAAATCCTGATTTTTTCAATGAATTCACAAGATACGTTTTGAGTTCATCATACTTATAGAGAGGTGTACCTATGATAAATCGGGGAACCGAATAGATACAACTGAGTTTGAAATTTTCTGCGTGTCGTTTGATTCGTTTATGACATTGTTTTAGTACACTTTCATACGTTTTGTACTTAATGGCTCTGTGTTTCAAGACACTATCATACAATTGTGTTACGTTAATATCTGACATTTTATAGTAGTGTAGAAATTAAAATCTAAAAAATAAAACTTAGGAACAAGTAAATGATAGATACACTTATTTTATCCGCCTGTGGTGTCAAAGGGTTGTATTATGTCGGTGTATTTCAAGCCTTACTTAAACGAAAGATAATCAGTCAAACGACGATCCGGAATCTTGTTTGTTGTTCCAGTGGTAGTTTGTTTGGCTTGTTATTTATGTTGAATTATTCCCTCGAGTTTATTGAAAAATTGGCTTGTTCGATTGATTTAGAATCTTGTTTAGATTATGAAGATTTATCGGATTTGTTTTCAGATCATGGATTATTTTCGATTGACTCTATTGTAGATATCTTTGTGAATTGTCTTTATCACAAAGGGTATTCTCGTGATATAACTTTACTCGAACTGTATGAAGCAACCCAAGTGAATTATGTTGTGAAAGTGTACAATTATACACAATCGAAAAATGAATATGTAAATTATGAAACGTATCCAGATATGCCTGTGAAAACAGCCTTATCTATGACATGTTCAATCCCTTTGTATTTTAAAGCGGTTCGCTATCAAGATAATTTGTATGTAGATGGAGGTATTACAGGGTTGACACCGGAACCAGAGGATCCACGATATGATCATAATTTGACGATTCGCATGTCAAGTCACTGTAGTCATTCAGAAGATACAGTTTCGTATATACTGAATATTTTACAAGTAGGTATTAGAAAACAATACAAACAAACAAATCAAACGATTGTGATTTCTTGTTTGTTAGGATTATCTATGACAGATTTTGATATCAGTGAAGATAGGAAACACCAGATGATTGATCATGCGTATGATATGACACAAATCCATATTGATCGTTATCTTTGACCTTTTATGACATTTTATGACATTTTAACACGGTTTAGTCTTTGTTGCATCTTTATAAATACTGATACTTCCAGATACTATTGCGGCTCCTGCGACTAACCAACCCACTGGTCCCATCGTATAAGCGAAACCACAAGTTATTATCGCACCCATGGTGCTTCCAACAATACCACCTACATCCGGATCTGATTTAGGTTTAGAACAAGGTGTGATATAAGGATTTGTGGCGGCACCTGCTGTATCTTCCCGTGAAAATAATCGTTCCATGGGTCCTAATCCACCCGGAGGATTGGATCCAAAATATTTGAAATAGCCAACCCAACCACCCAAGACTTTTTCAGGTAGTGGTTTTCCTATCTCATCTAAACCTAACAAAGTCAACATTGATAATCGAGTATTGAATTCTCCACCTGATGTTCCTGCGATATCATCATTTCCAAGATAATACAATCCAGCCGCTTTGTAAGAAATACCATACCGCGCAAAGATATTGTCTGGATTGATTAATGTTTTTCCATCACTTAGAGTTCCGAACCAATTTTTATTGGCTGTTTGTTCACTGATTCGATTTTTGTCAGGAGGTAATCCAGATACTCCGACGGCTACTATATATTTATCAGCTCCTTGACCTTTTCCATCCCCGCTGTCTACATGCCAAAAACTACTGATTTGAGCATCGGTTTCACATCCACACCAAAATGCGATACGATTTCTCCATTCTAAAGGCGTACTACCCCATTCAGTATTATTGTATTTTTGTTCAAACTTAGATGTAGCTGAATCACTTGTGACTCTATCTTTTCGATCTTGTAACCACGTTTCATAATCTCCATCAATATCTATATTGGTAATCTGAATACTTTCTACCATATGTCTTGGCAAAATAAAGTGACGTCCATCGTTGTAATTTTTCCCTTGTACTTTTCTATACAAATGAGGATAGACATAGGTACTAACAAAATCATACAATTGATTCATAGGTAAATCACTCATACTTTTTGTATCGAAAATCCACGATTTCAATTCATATTCCCATTGACTGTCATTCATGTAACGGTACACATCTTGAATATCAAAGATAGATTTGTATTGAGGACCATACTTTGTATACCAAATTTCAATTGGGTCTGATTTTGATTGAATGAATCGATCATATAACATACTGACTAGAAATTTGATCACAAATAAGATTACAAGGGACAATAGTATCGACAGTATTGTCGTCACATACGTATTTTGATTTACAACCACGACTTTTTGTGGTTGTGTATTATAATAAGGATAATAGGATGACATCTTATACTATCTCATAGAAAAAAAAAGAATGGGGATTATTCTACGGGTTCACCTTCTCCTCCTTCACCCTCACCCTCATCATCTTCGTCTTTAGGTGCTTCATCATTGGCTTCATCAGCTTCTTTTTTTGCTTTGTCTGCCTCTTGTTCCGCTTGTTCAGCTGCTTGTTCGGCTTGTTCTTTATCACTGGTGGCATCATTCGCTCTTTGTCTTGCTTCATCGGCTTCCCTTCGTTTTTCTTCAGCTGTACGTTTTGCTTGTTCTGCTCTGACCGCTTTTGCTTCTTTGCTATTTGGATCAATTTTATCTTTACCGGTCAGTTTATCACGAAGATCTTTCAGTCCTTGTTTTGTTCTTTCAAACAGACTTTTTGAAGTTTCTCCATCTTTTTTCAATGCGTCACCTGGACTTTTACTATCAGACGTATCTTTCATTGTTTTAAACATTGCAGCTAATGTTGGCCCGAGTGCAAATAATGCAATTAACCCAAACATCCAGTCATATGTTGTACAATCGATTTTCTTGATCAAACAGGGTGGTTCACAATTGTTACATATATCAAAACCACCGGTTCCTTTGTATGATTTTTCTGCTGTGTCAAGTGTGTTTTTATCACATACTTGATTAGGTATTTTATTACCCATACAATACCCAGACCCTTCCACAAGACCCCCCGCAGCAGTTAATCCCGCTCCAGCTAATTTATTTCCAGCATCTAATACATTTCCTAAATCATTCAATGTCTTATACAAAATAGGACCAAATATAACAGCACCTATTATTATGGCTAGAATAATTACAATATCAATGATAGTACCTCCATCGATACCACCTCCTTTCATTGATTTCATTGATTTTCCCAATGTTTTTTGAAATAATTCATACAATGTTAAATCGCACATCTTATATTAAACTAGTATATTTTTTTTATTGATAATTAATATAAGATGGAATCAATTCCAATGGGACAACCACAAATGATGCCTCCAATGGAATCTCCTATGATGTATCCCCCAATGATGTCTATGGGATCTTCTTCGATGTCTGCATCCAGAATATTTATGTTGATACTACTTGTTTGTTGTATTTTGAGTAGTATTGGAGCAGCTATATATTACTATTATTTGTACGGAAAAGTTGAAACTCAACTGAAACAAGAATCTGATTTATTAGATGAAATTATGAATATTAAATTAACAACACCTAAACCGACTAAGAAGAAGTAGTTGGACTTGTCGTCGGATTCAAACCCGTTGTAGGACTTGGTTGAGGAGATGTATCAATGGGTGGAGGTAAGGATCCTCCTTGAGCTATATCTTTTAATTTTTGTTTAATTTGTTCCATTTCTAACGATTGTTTATTGACAATGTAATTGGAGTCAATTGTATTTACAGGTCTATCTAATTTTCTAGATCCTGTTTGAATCGAATCATCCTGGTAAGCGGCTGCATAAGATTCATCTAAATTTACCGCTCTACCGGGAAAAATTGTATCAGCAATTTGACGGGTTGTTGGACATTTGGGACACGGACGGCACGGTGGACAATCGGGAATTGGTGGTAGATCGGGACATCGAGGTTGGGGACAAGTTACCTTAATCTCTCTCTTTTTCAAACGTTCATTTTCACGAATTAACAAAAACATATACACGCTCATTGCTATAATGATTCCAATAAAAAACAATTCAATTAGAACGGTATCCATATAGTATCTCAAATAAAAAAATCACGTGTTTAAAAGAACCTTTAATAATATTAGATACGGTATACAAATGGATATTTTCAAACACAAAACAATCTTGTTATTATTGTTATCAATTGTTGTCGTAGCTGTAATTGGATTAGGCTATCTGGAAATCAAAGGTTTGAAACAAAAAATTCAAACCATTGAAGATCAGTTATCACAAAAACCCGTTGTGAAACCAGCACCTATTACAGAACCCAAGAAACCTCCTCTACCCAAGTGTATTGTTTGTCAAACACGAGAAGTAGCACCCTCCAGTATGAATAAATACCATGGAAAGTATTGTATTGAATGTGCCACTTTAGATTTCAATAACACTCGGAAAGTTGAATCATTTTTGACTCAATCAAAACAAAAAGATACACGAGTCAAAGAACCTGTCAAATTAGAGACAACCATCGAAGAAACGGATATACCGGAGGGTAATGAAGTGAAAATAAAAAACGAAGATGAAGAAAGTGAAGACATTGAAATTGAAGGTGGAGAATGTATAGAAGACATCGAAGATGAAAAAAGTGATGATATTGAAATTGAAGGTGGAGAAGGTGGTGAAATTGAAGAATGTATAGAAGACATCGAAGGTGGAGAAGGTGGAGAAGGTGGAGATGGAGAAATTGAAGATGGAGAAACTGTAGAAGACATAGAAATAGTAGAAGACATTTCAAGTGAATCAGGTGTATCTCAATCTATGTTTATTCAAACTTCAATACTCGACACATTGTCTATTCCAGATACAATGATTCCGACTCAATCTGTGACTATTGAAGAAATAGAAGAGGATGATTCTACTTTGTATGATAAGTTGAAACATGTGAAATTAGATCCCATGCGAGACTTGTTAAAACAACATGAGTTGTCATATACAGGAAACAAAACAAAAATTATAGAACGGATTATTCATCACAAACTTGATGTAACTGAATTACTTCCATAAATAATATATTTCTAGTATATATAGAGAATGTCTGATAACTATTTTATGGATTTTCCAGCCATTATGCAAGATGGACGATTATTCACCGATTACAAATCTTCCTGTGTAATGAATGCATTATCTCAAGGGATGACTAGTTTTGAATACAGAAACTTCTTAACTCAAAATGGTCAACAAATCTTACAAAACAATACTAAACTTGTCAATGAAATTGCCGGATGTAAACAATGTGGAGGATATTCAGTTGTTCCTCCATTTGTAGCTGTTACCTGCGATCAAGATCAATGTATTCAATCGGTAAAAAGTCCCATGGGTGTAGGGGCTGAAATTCAAGGTATGTTAGATAAAACCAATCAAATGAAGATTGAGTATGTCAAAAACCAAGTCACACAATCTCAATAAGTTATTCTTTCCACCGTTTGTTACAATTCAAACATGTGATAAATTGAGTCATCGGTTCATCGGCCGATCTTGTTTGAACTTCGTAATACGAACATTCTTTACTTTTACAACGACGACAGGTAAATAACGATGTCATCGCAACCGCTTTATTTTCATATTTGACTTTGTCAATTTGAGCTTTTTTGTTTAACAGTTCTTTCCAAGCATCCGGAAAGATATCGGATACATGTAATTTTGTGATATGTTTGTAATCAATCTGACCTGAACGTATTCGTTCTAAGAAATCATGATTATTGACATAGGTGTCTGGATTGATATTGGAATAAATCGAGATCAATTCATTCAAATACAAATTACGAAACACCGGATTGTCCCAATTCCGTTTGATAAATCTATCTTTGGATAGTTGGATACAGTGATTGTAAATATCTCGTTCGATATATCTAGATATAGTTTTGTTTTGGATCACACGATTCAATTTATCGACTTGTTTGTTGCGAAACTCATCTTGATGATTGGAATACATGGTTTGTCTATGTGTAGTAAAGTAATTTCAAATTTTTAAATCAATATTCATTAATTTGAAAACCGTTTGATTTTGTTGTAAAAAACTAGTGTTTTAAATCAGTTTAAGAGTACAAATATATACTATCACAATATGACTGAAGTGAATGATGATGATCTATTATCTCAATTTGAACAAATGGGTTTGGAATCAAAACTGGAATCCCAACCGGAACCCCAATCTGAACCCCAACCGGAACCCCAATCTGAACCCCAACCGGAACCCCAACCGGAACCCGAACCGGAACCTGAACCAGAATACTGCGGATACAGTTATGCAGATACTATTATAGATAATGTTGTTAAAATAGTCTCATGTATTACTATACAGAAATATATAAGGGGATATTTCTGTAGAAAACCGGTTATTAATGTTGTAAGGGGCACGGGTTTGTTTGATATCAACAAATTAAGATTTTACATTGAAAAAGAATTTGAAGGGATTCGTGGAGATATGGCAAAGGAAGAGGATGCAAACTTAAAAATAGATAGTGATGTATCTGAATACATAATTGCTAAATGTATAGAAAAAGGGAAAAGAGTTGGGAAAGGGAGTGGTCCAATTGATGTAGAGAATGAAAATATTGGTATAGATGTTGCATGTTTATGTTTGAATAACAATACTACAAACGAAAAATCTTTAGGACAAAAATTTAAAGGGGATGGTGGAAATTTATTGGATATTCATTTTTCAAATGAAAAACATACTCTCGCCCTAGATTTGTATGTGAATGAAATGAAAAATAAATTCTCTAAAATTAAGAAATACCTATATTATTTCATATTAATATCAACTAAAAAAGATATATATTTGTCTATATTGACTATAAATCCGAAAAATTTACAATTAGTTAAGAGTTGTGGATTTTCTTCACAAAGGAAAAGTATAAAAACAAGTGGATTTATAGATAATAAATATGGTAATGTTATTTTGTATAAATCTAAGAAAAGATTAGAATTAAGATTAAATAGTTCTGTATTAGAAAAATCACATCATTTATTTACATTAAAGTAGATATATTTTCAGCAAGTAACCTCACAACAGGAACAGAGACAGCATTACCTGCTAATTTATATAATGCACTATCGCATACTTTGGGTAGTTTATAATCTTCAGGAAATCCTTGTAAGTTAAAGCATTCCCTTGGTGTCAAACGGCGAATACCCTTTTCATCCATTAGTAAAGGGACATTATGACCACCACCACCCATATTTGCGGTTAATGTTGGACACACATTATTTTTATTTTCTCTAACATAATATCTGCGATATTGATAGAGTACATTTTCATCAATTTTTTTAGTTACTCCTTCTTTAATAGAATCATATACCTTAAATCTATCTGTATAATAATATTTATCATCTATTTTTTCTTTTGTTAATATTTCCTTTATCTTTTTTTTTTCTTTTTCTTCAAAATTAAAATCAAATCTATCGTATTTTTCTTTATCTTTGAAACAAACAATATATATCCTTTCTCTATTTTGCGGAATATCTGTTATTTTTGATGTATTCAAAATATTGTGTTTAATGTGATAACCTAATTCAGATAGTTTTTCAAAAATTACTTTGAATGTATTCCCTTTATCGTGTGATTTAAGGTTTTTAACATTTTCTAATATAACTATCTCAGGCTTGTGATATTTAATAATACTAATAATTTTCCAAAATACATTGGACCTTTCATCCTCGAATCCCTGTTGTTTCCCCGCAATACTAAAAGGCTGACATGGGAAGCCACCACATAATATATCATGTTTTGGTATGTCTTCATTCTTAATATTATTTAGATTTCCATATGTGAGTTTAGTATCGTGATTCAGGTCAAATATTTTTTGTGAATTTTTACAATTATCATTTGCAAAACAACAGTATATTCTTTTTTCTTCAAATACTTTGGAAAAAGCCCCTGTCCCTGCAAATAAGTCTATCATATGTATTTCTTTTTTATTATTCATTTTGTTTTCTATCTCTGTACTAACGATTGTACCTTTTTGTTTGTCTTGTAATAAATCTTTATTTTTTATTTCTATATCCCCTTTGATAGACAATTCTTTCAATGTTTCAAGCACCTTTTCTTCTATAATTTTGTTTTCAATGGGTTTACATGGATTTTTTCTCTTTTGATGATTGGTATAATGACCTTTTTGAGAAAAGACACGACCGCATCTTTCACAGGTATATTGAACCATTCTGTTTACACTATACTCTATTGTCTATTTTAAATAGTTAACTAATTAGTTAATTATATTTCAAATTTTTAAATCAATATTCATTGTGATCAATATCTAATTCTTCATGGGAACTTTGTTTCCACACTTCTTCGGTTTTCAATTCTTTGTCAACTGACACAGATATTTCTTCATCATATCGATTCATTTCATCGGATGAATCTGATTCATCACAGATTTTTGTGATATCTTTGAATTCTTGATATTCATCTTCAGTTACATTGACGAGTTGATTTTGATCATATTTTACAATTAACAGAGTTCCATACAAATCTATTTCATCGGATGGTTTTTCTAATAATTCAGATAATCCATTTTTCGGTACTCTATGAATGTTTCTTTCTTTCAACGTGGTTTGTTCTATCGATCCGTACACTTCAAACTTTTTGGAATCATATTCCCACCAGTACAATAAATAAACGTCTTGTTTATCTATCAATTGTTTTAACCCTTGTTTGTAAGGACGTTTCACACAAATTGGTTTGCATTTTCCAATTGTATTGATTGACAATACATGAACTTTAGACATTTTCTATTTAATGAAGACCAATGTTTAAATAACTCACTAGATTGATACGAGATTCAAGTAGACTTGGTAATGTGATAAACTTCAACCATTCATAATTAGTTTCGACTTCTAAGTTTTCATAAGGAAATGAAATCATTTGCAATCGAGGCGAAAATTCGATGGGTGTTTTTCCCAAATAATCATCCAATTGTAATTTTCGTCCGTGTACATTCACGGTTCCATCTTCCATGGGTGTGTAGTGAAATCGATGACACGAATCCTTGTGTAATGCTTCTCCTAAGGGATTGAATTCGATACCCACATGATTGTAAAGTGGATCAATTTTTCCCAACATTTGTCCTGTAAGTAACTGGATGTATTTTTTGAAACATGGCAATCCCGCTTTCGCTCCTATAATACGAGTATTCGGTGTACTGGATCCCACCGTGTTGTGATTGTAGATGGATCCGAAAGTTACGATATCATAGGTTTGTAATTGATCATACAAAGGATTGTAATTTTTGTGAACAAAGATGGTTCCAGGAGACACATACAATCCCCCATAGGATTCAAGTAACATCGCACCAATCAAATCGATCAAGTCTTTTTGTCGGAAGCGAGATCGTTCTTTCATATTCACGGGAAAGTTGGGTAGATAGTAGGGAAGGGACTCACTTGTCACTTGGATAAAATTGAATTTAGAGTGATCAATTGAATTGTCTATCGATGCATTACATGCTTTCACAAAATCAGATGTAATCGATCCATCATTCGTAGGATATCGTGTATTCTCACGGAATTTTAGCAATTCATCCGGTATATACGTCCATAAAGTGATTCGAGTATCCAATGGATTCCAAATGATATAAGGTTGTTTCTTTGTTCGAAACATGAGTAAACCTACAACAAGTAGGATAAGACATACAATCACTAAGTTCATCTATATATAGTAAAGAAATATTTAATTTAACGAATAATAATGGGTGATTGAATCGACTGTTTTGAATAATTCAAAGAGTGGATCTTGTAATACTTCTCTTGGAATGGCATTCACCGCTTTTTCTGTGATATCAATATACAATTGAAAGCTTTGATCGGAACCATCATAAAATACATTTCCATGACTATCAGTGATAAACTGTGTGAAGAGTTGAACTATGTTTGTATGTGTTTCCGACTCTTCATACAATCCTTCCTTTTCCTTGAATTCATCGAGAATTGTAGTAGCCAAACGACACAGATCAAAATTGTAATTCAAGTTTTGAATGGTATTGTCTTCAAAGATATATTGAGAATCGGCTTCTCCGTGTTTTGAAAACGAATCATTGACATACAATCTTCCTTTGAATCTAAAGATACTACGACCGTAGTCGATAATCTTGAAACAATATCCATA
>Ga0181400_1000659_pt1 | contig 14804 bp, 26 predicted proteins | sample 23SPOviralmetaG_FD_130129 | JGI IMG/M metagenome (GOLD analysis project Ga0181400, IMG submission 130129) | Marine viral communities from the oligotrophic San Pedro Time Series (SPOT) site, San Pedro Channel, CA, USA - 23 SPOT_SRF_2011-06-22 | ecosystem: Environmental > Aquatic > Marine > Strait...
AATAAATTCAAATGGGTTGGCTGGTGGAACACTTGGATGATTATTGAATCTGAGTTAGAGTATAAAGAGCATGACGCATTGATTTCTGTACAGGACAAGAGAATATACTTTGCTGATGGTAGCACCTCAGAAGTGTTTCCAGATAACGATTCAGCAATGATAGCTGCAACGGCATTGTTTAATACTGCACATTAAGAACGACATGAAAATTACGACAACTTTACATCACAAAATTAATTTAAGAGAAAGAATGATTGAATCATTAATAATTGAAGGACAGAAACAATATGGTACAGATTCTGCAACCTTTAAAAGTCCCTACTTTAAAATAAACATTGCTCTGCAAGTGGCGTACATTTTAAAAGGAATCTAAAAACAACACCAAACCGATAGCCCTAGTTGATTAAGTTCAGCTAGGGTTTTCTTATTTAGAATCGTTCTAAATTAAAAAAAAACTTGCACAGGTAAAATGTGCGTTATATCTTTGAACCATGATTAAGAAAGACATGAAAAGAGTTATTAGACCAAACACTGGCGAGACTATTGAAGGTAAGATATGTGTACACTTCCAAGCAGAGAAATGTACTTGGATAGGAGGCTCAAAACAAGGCGCACCAACTGGCAAGATAGTAAAGGAGTTTATCCCTAACGCACATATTGGTAGAGGGATGACCTGCGAAGAAATCGAGAAGGCTTTTTTTAAGGGCGAATTTAAGACACACCACCCTAGGTTTATGAATTGTAAAGTCACACACGTACAAGAAAGGACGTGGGTAGCTGGTTCAATTTAAACCAAGCACACCAAACCAAAAGCCCTAGCTAGATTAAGTTCTAGTGGGGAATTTTGGGTATGAATTATCAAGGATTAATAGAAGAGTACACCAGCACCATTAAGGACATCATCATTGAGAACGACATTAAGTCTGATGACATGGAAACACTAGATATGTTAATGCATGAGCAATTATCTGGAGATAGGAATGTAATCATAACGTATAAAGCAAAGCAATTGGTTGATGTTATAGGACACTACGATGCATTCGACACTAACGTAATGACTGGAGAAAGATTTGATAGCTGGTCAGACCTAGCCTACGAGAACTTGATGGTACTAGTTCGAGATGAGATAGACATGAATGTTCTACTTAATGACTTCGGAGTAAAGGAGGAAGCTATTTAGAATCATTCTAAATTAAAAAATAAATTTGTTTAGTAAGAAAACTCGACTTATCTTTGAACCATGATTAAGAAAAACATAAACATAGCGAGGCTCAGAGAGATTTCAATGAACACGCTGACTAAGCGAGAATTCATCGCATTGAGAGACGACATGGAATTAAATTGGGATGACTCAATGAGAAGTAGCATGCAAGTACTAAGTTTAGCTTGTATTAAAAGATTCGGGATAACATTATCAGAAATAAAATAAAATGAAACAAATAGAAATAATTTTAACAATAGTATTCGTAGCAACATTCGCAGTAGCGATTGCAGCTCAAATTAAATCAATCAAAAAGGAGATAGCAAAGTAATGTACACACCACCAGCAATAGAAAAACTGCACATGATTAGAGAGATGCTCGAAGAGCTAGTAGACTTAGGAGAAGATTATTCTCAGTTCATGTGGGCTCAGTCAGCACATAAAGAATTAAAGAAAGCACAAAGAATTTTAGACAAAGTAAAGTAAGATGAAAAACATACAAGGAACAACAGATAATTTAACACTCTTTCACGAGAGTGGTGAGATGGCGTATAAATTCCGCAATGGGTATGGCTCCTTTTTGGAGGAGTCCATCTGCGATGATAAAGGCAATGAGTTATCCTACAGGAATAGTCATGATTATTGGGAAGAGTCCACCTACAATGAGCAAGGCGGTAGGTTGACCTACAGGAATAGTCATGATTATTGGGAAGAGTCCACCTACGATGAGAAAGGTAATGAGCTATTCTTTAAGGATAGTGATGGTTTTACGCGAGGTTAAGTAAAGAATTTAAGATAATTCAAACTGATAAACAAAAAAAAGTAAGATGAAAATAAGAAAGGTAACAAACAAACAAGGTCGAGTACTAAGTTACAGCGACGGCAAGAATTGGTATAAGTATTCATACGATTCAAAAGGCAAAGAGCTAGGATACGTTGATAGCAGCGGAGCCAGCAGAGGCAACATGGAGTCCGACATGCCCAGAACGCAGAAGACATTGAGGTTCATAGCTAGCTTTGTATTGACAGCATTTGTGTACGGCTTAGTTCTAGCTTCACTAACACCATTGATGGGATTGGACAACGTGTACGTGTACTTGGCTAACCCAATTGTAATGCCGCTAGTGATGTACTTAGGTACTTCATTTATTGAAGAGATACTATAATGAAGAAGGGCATTGTATTAGCCTTAGCTCTAATGAGCATTAGTGTTCCAGCTGTAACGGTTGGAACGCTTTCTTTTGATGGAGGCAGAGGCAACATCTGGAGGGAGTTTGTGTCAGCAGTAATAGAGGTAGAAAGCGGAGGAGATGACAGAGCTATAGGCGACAGGCACTTGGTAGGAAATGAGGCAGTAGGTTGCTTACAGATTAGACCAGTGATGATAAGAGAAGTCAACAGGATACAAAAGGATAAGGTATTCACTTTGGATGACAGGTATAGTAGGTCTAAGTCCATTGAGATATTTAATCTAATTGCAGATGGAGATAGGAACTTGGAGAGGGTTGCACGCAGATGGAATGGAGGAGCTAGAGGAGATAAGAAGCAAATCACAAAGAAGTATTGGGATAAGGTTAAGCGTATCCTTATTTAGAACCATTCTAAATTAAAAAAAAAGTAAAAAAAAATTTGGCAGTCTGAGAGGGCTGCCTTATCTTTGTACCATGATTAAGAAACAAAGTAGAAAAGTAGGTGTTGCAGGTGGATTCATTAACCAGATGATGGGAAACAATTCAAGCACTCCAGTTGTTGGAGAAGGCGCAACAATTTTATCGTATTCAGACAGAAGTGCTTACCAAGTTGTTGAGGTGTCCGATGACGGTATGAGTTGCGTGATTCAAGAAATGAACACTAAGTTTGTCGGCAAGAGTTACGGAGACGAGCGTTATGAGTACAGCGACAATCCAGAAGGATATACAATGACGCTAGAGTGGAATGCAAAGAAATCTTGCTGGGGAGAGGTTACTTACTCTGTAGATATAGTTAAGTCCTTAGCGAAGAAGTACTACAAGGAGTACGGATACGGATGGATGGAAATATTACTTGCAGAACGTTTTTTGACATATGACGATATAGTTGAAGGAGAAAAAATGGGAGTGTTAACCAATTTTAAGTTAATTGATGGTTTGACTAAGAGGTACAAAAATTTTAGTAAGACGTCGATTATTTTTGGAGTGGCTGAGCAGTATAGAGACCCATCATTCTAAATAAAGAGATAAACATCAAAGCCCTAGCTAGATTAAATTCAGCTAGGGTTTCTTATTTAGAACCATTCTAAATTAAAAAAAAACTTGCACAGGTAAGATGCGTGCTTTATATTTGTACCATGATTAAGAAAGAAACAAACCAAGAGAAAATGAACGAGATTTTGAACAGCGATTTTATCAATGGTATACTAGCGCAAGAAGACAAAGATTTAGCTGAGGCTGGATGGACTTACACAGAGGTTAAGTCTGTTGCAGCCATTGTCCAGAAGGCATGGGACATGAAAGGCCAAGCAAGTGAGTTGAGTGAGACTTACTCTAATTGCTGCGGAGCAGATGCAAGTTGCTTTAGTGAGGAGTTATGCTCTGACTGCGGAGAGTGGGCTGAGTTCGAATAGACACTAACACAAAGACAAACCAGATACCCTAGCTAGATTAAGTTCTAGCAGGGAATTCTGGGTATGAAGAAAATAGATAAAGAATACGTACTTTGGACATTAAAACTACAATTTTTTGTGTGGGTTTTTATTGCATATGCGCTTTATTGTAGTGATGTATCTTTTACAACCTATTCGCTAAAGTGCTATCTCCTTTTTGCGGGATGCTTTAATTGTGTTATGCTTTTTTACTGGATTAAGAATCGCATGTACAAAAGAAGTGAAAGAATAAAATACTTTAAAAATAAATAAAAATAAATTTGCAGGAACCAAAAATAGGTTGTATATTTGCATTAACAAACAAACAAAAGAAAGAAAAGATATGACATTTACATTTGAAGAGTGCGGAGATTTCACAGAAACACATTACAGATTTGAGGCAGACGGATGCTACGAAGACGGATACCAAGTAGACCCAGCTACCATAGAGGTAGAGGTAATCTTAGGAGGTCAAGGAAGTTACTTTAACTTTGATGACCTAAGTGATGTAGCTAGAGCTAAGGCTTTGTCTTGCACAGCTAGCTTTATCAATGACAACTATGACTTCTGGGATGACGTCAGCATGAGTGAGGAGGATAATTACTAATGAGTATAGAAGACATGAGCAGCGAAGAGATTGCTCACTACCTCAGAAACAACAGACATAAGGCATTTGTTATGCTAGGCATAGAGGACATACTCAGAGCAGCTGAGTCAAAGATTGCAGAGGATGCTGCGATTAAAGTGCTAGCCCAATTGAATAGACAGGAGGTCTTTATCAATTGGAGGATAGTAAATCAAACAATTAAAATGAACTAAATATTTGTTTTTTTCATAATCATCCACTTGCCCAGTCAGATTAACTTCTGTCTGGGTTTTGTGGTGCATGAAATATGTATTGATAACATTCACAGTGGTTCTTTTATTTGCAAGCATTAAGACTTGCAAGAAGACCGAGCAATTGCAGTACGAAGGTAACGAGTACTGGCACACCAAGATAGATTCTATAGAGTCAGCTAACAAGGTAGCCTTAGATAGCCTTAAAACGCTTAACAAGGCACAAGTAGAGGTAAGGTATTTTAGTGTACCTAAGTACGTGTTCAGTACCGACACAATACTAACGCCATTGGATACGTGTAAGCAGACGGTTGTATACTACTACACTAAGGTTAAAGGTAAAGAGAGTTTAATATCTCAGTTCAAGGTTATGGATAGTGTTAAGACCATACATATTGAGAACATTACAAGCGTGAACAAGGAACTAGGTAAGAAGTATTCAAAGCAATTGAAAAGAAAGAAGAGATGGCGAAGAATATCCTTCATACTAGGAGCAGCATTAACATATAGTATAACAAAGAAATGAAACAAATAATAATAACCACACTAGCTATGGTGTCAACCATGCTAACAGCTACGACAATCACATCTGTTCAAGATGGTAAGTTCAAAAACAATTCCTCATATGATGGTGCTTTGCGATACAACGCAGACACAATAATAATCAAGCACGCTTTAACTTGGAATGGGGATACAAAGATTAATAAGAATGGACATAACGTTAAGTTCATCCGTATAGATTCTGGAGGTTCATTGTCAGCTACTGGTACAAATGCAAAGCTAAGATTCAAAACAGGTGTTCAGATTCTAGTTAGGTTGGGAGGTAAGATATCGAATGCAAGTGGTAATAATTCAAACCATGCAATCATAATACATTGCTATTGTGTATGGGGAAAGCAGTGTTGTGGAAGCAATGACGACATACTCGGAGACAGGTTGGTGAGTGAGTCTAACCCTTGTGGATGGGTAGCACTACAGCATAGAGCAGATAGCGTTAATGTGTTCGCTGAGATGCAAGATGGGTTGACTAAGATAGGTAGCACTTTGTCTGTAAACATGCCAGAGTTTAATAGCAATCTAACTATAAAGATATTTGATTTCAGTGGTAGATTAGTTTTCAATAGCTCAGTTCATCCAGTGTCCTCTGTAGATGTATCATCCATAAACACAAGCGGATTCTATGTACTAACACTAGAGGCTGAAGGATTAATGATTGTAAACAGAAAGGTGTACCATGAGAGTATTTAAGTTAACATTAATTTCTTTCATGTTATTCTCTTGTGGAATATCTAAGATAGATACGTCAAACGTGGTGGGCGTTTACGCTACAGAATGGCTTAACAGTGACCATACAAAAGGAGACAAGTCTTACCCAGCTATAGAATTAATGTCCAACAATACAGTGAGGTGGTTCGGCAGTGACACTGCTGATGGGAGATGGATTTTTGAGGATGGATTCTTAAGGGTGTATGGACTAGACAAAACAAGTCCATGCGTAAAGTTAGACGGATTGTATAGGATGAATCCCAACGCTAGGTACTATGGCGTAGATGGATACACCACACGCACTATATATTTTGACATGGTATTAATAACTGAGTCAGAAAATGTCCTAGTAAAAGTAAATTCTATGGAGTAGCCTATTTAGAACGATTATAAATAACGAAAAAAAGTAAAATAAATTTGGCAGTCTGGAAAGGCTGCCTTATTTTTGTTTCATGATTGAGATAAACGATTTAATAGACAACGAAGAAATGCTACAGGATTTAATGGAGCAGGAGTACATGACCATGGAAGAGATGGGATGGGTTAACGAGCTAGACCTTTTGGAGGAGGCTTTATTTATAGACTAAAATAAATTTGGTAGTTTCAGATATAGGTTTTATCTTTGTACCAACAAACAGAAAAAGAAATGATAAGAAAACAAAATAGAGTTTTATTCTCTTTAACAACAGCAGTGCTATCGGCAGCCTTAGTATCTACAATGATTCTAGGATTCCCAACGGCAGTATTAATCTCTCTAGGATTTGTCCTAGGTAGTTCAGTTACATTTTTACTAGCAAACACTATATAGTATGAAGAACTTTTTAAACAAACAGATTCTTAAGATGAAGCTAGAGGGCGGAACAAAAGAACAGATTCAAAAGCTACAGCAGATTTCATCTAGCGAAAGCTTTACTCAGCTAGACTTCGCTAAGACTAGAGAGGTAAGTGATACACTTGTTAGCTACCTAGGATGTATAGACGTTAAGGTTAGCGACAACGATTACGGATTAAAATACCACTTCAACGTAGATGGTATTGATGTTGCAACCTCTACTTGCATAGAGACAATGGAGGATTTTATTTACAACTTTATAAACAATTAAGAAACATGTATACGATAAAAGAAATTTTCGACCAAGCGATTAGCGATAAAGATTCAATCGTTTATTACGCAGACAACCACGTATCAGCACACAACTATGGTGTTAAGGTATTGATGGATTACAAGACAAAGAAGATAGAGTTACTAGACACCACAAGAGAAACGTTCTATTACTCTAGTATAACTGACGCACAAGCAGAAGTATTCCAGTCCAGTGGATGGAATGTAGGAGCTGAGTCAGTGAAGTTAGACTCCATGATTAGGAGGATAGATAAGATAGAGAAGTTAATTAAGGCTGAGGTTAATGGAAGCAATAACCCTAGAAGGATTAACCTATTGATTAGAAGCAAAGAAGAATTAGTATTAGAACACAGACGCATAACAGAATTAAACAAATAAAAATGAGTGATAACAAGAGTGTATTCGATGTGCTATCAGCAATCGACGTTAAACAAAAGACAAAAAGAAAAGGTAAGTTAGACTACCTACCTTGGGCAGATGCATGGAAGTTCTTAATGAGAGCCTATCCAAATGCACAGAGAACAATCTACAGAAACCCAGAGAACCACATGAACTATTTCACTGACGGCTCTTCTGGATGGGTAACAGTAGGTATTACAATTGATGGCGTGGAGCATGTAGAAGATTTAGCTATCATGGATTTCAGAAACGCAGCAGTTAAGTTAGATAAGATTACTAGCGTAGAGGTAAGCAAATCTATTCAGCGATGTAGTGTAAAGGCTACTGCTAGACATGGTCTAGGTTTAGATTTATGGGCAGCTGAAGATGAGGTAGAGCCTACAACTAGCGCACCTGTTGCACCTCAGAAGTCTACCAAGATAGCGTTAGTTAAAGGAGACAATTCTTATTGGAACAAGGCTTCTTCTTATGTTAAGAGCCATCCAACTCTGGAGATGGACACTGTAATTAAGGCGTTGGCTACTAGGTATTCTATATCTCCTAAAGCGGAGGCAGCACTAAGAGAACTAGCTAAATGATAGAAACACTAGAACTTCTGAAGGATGATTCTAACTATTACGGAGAGTTAGGTAGGACGTATCTATCTAACTCTGACGTAAAGGTTTTATTATCTAACCCTGCTTTGTTTAAGCAAGACACTCCAGACAACTTAGCTTTTGCTAAGGGTCGCTACTTCCACCAGTTGATACTGGAGCCATCAAAGGCGGAGGACACCACGTTTGTGGACTGTAATACTAGAACAACAAAGGTATACAAGCAGCACCTAGAGGACACGTCTTCTAGCTTTGCTCTACTAAGTAAAGAGGGAGAAGAGATGCGAGAGTGTGTAGACAAGATGCTATCTAACCTAGACTTCTTTGACATGATTAGAGAGGAGGGTGCTGAGTATGAGGTACCTGCTATAGGAGAAGTGTGCGGACATATGTTCAAAGGCAAGGCAGATATTGTAGGTAACAGATACTTGTATGACTTAAAGACCACGAGTAAGATAGAGGATTTCAAATGGTCTGCTAGACGTTATGGATATGACAGCCAAGCTTACATATACGAGCAGCTGTTCGGCAAACCATTGGTATTTTTAGTGGTCGACAAAGTAACTAAGCAACTAGGAATGTTCGTTCCTACTGAGGAGTTCTTAGCAAGAGGAGAAGAGAAAGTAGTCAAAGCAATAGAGGTATACAACAAATTCTTTTCAGAAGAAAAGACCGAAGACCTAGATAGCTACTACATCAGAGAAGAATTATAAAAAAAAATAAAAAAAATTGTTGCACAGTAAGGTTTTATACTATATCTTTGCAGCGTACAAAAACAAAAAGTAACATGACAAAAGAAAAAGTATTCGCAGACGGATTCGTCTTTAAAAGAAAAGAAACAGCTCCAGATTTTGTAATCGGACAGCAGTCAATCAAAGTAGATGCAGCAATTGCATTCCTACAAGAGAACGAAAAGAATGGATGGGTTAACCTAGACATTAAACAATCACAGAAGGGAACCTACTACATGGAGTTAGACACATGGGAGCCTAAAGCAAAGTCAGAAGAAGCTCTGACTGACTCAGAAGCATCGGCTTCAAATGACTTAGAAGATTTATTCTAAATTGATACTCAATTAAAATCACATGGGGAGTGACTCACTCCCCTTTTTATTAAACAAGAAGAAAAAAAATAAATTAAATATAAAATGAATAGTCAAAACAAAACAGGAAACATAACTTACTTCGAGAATATGCGAGAGACAAACTCTCCAAAGAAGATGGAGTTAGTAGAGTTCTTAGATATAATCAAGTACGGTCAGTACGTAGATTTAGTTGAGCAGATAAGAGTAGAGCAAGACGACATGACTAGGTCTAACTTAAAGAAAGACTTGCCAGCAGCGTGCATTAGTGGAGAATTTACAACTAGAAGCAAGGCTGGATTAGTTAAACACAGTGGACTGGTTTGTTTAGACTTTGATAAATTTGAAAACAAAACACAACTAGATAGCTTTAGACTTGAAGTTGAGATGTTCAAAAACGAGTTTGTACATGCGGTGTTTACGTCTCCATCTGGGAATGGCATGAAGGTTATAGTTAAAGTACCTGCTGAGGCAGACAATCATGAGAGCTACTTCAATGCACTAGGGAAATACTTTGATTCCCCTAACTTTGATAAGGCTTGTAAAGATGTAGCTAGACTTTGCTTTGTATCTTACGACGAGGAAGTGTATTACAATGAGCATTCACAAGTTTGGGATACACTTGACGCTAAGACCGAGGAAAGAAAGATAGTTAAGCCAGCGAAGAGTGTTACCATACCTATGTCTGGCGATGCAGAGAAGATTAAAGTAGCTACGAAATGGTATGAGAGCAACCATCCTATTGCAGAAGGTGATAGGAATAATAACTTAATGACAGCTGCTTGTTATATGAATGAGTTAGGAATAAGCGAGGCTAGCATACGGAATCACTTTAAGCAATACGAAGAGGATGACTTTGGTATGGAAGAGATTAATAAAACCATAGGTAGCGCACTGAATTCTAGTACGCATAATAGCAAAGAACTTGAGGATAGGGATGCGCCTAGTGATATAAAGAATAGAGTAAGCAATGGCTCTACTAAAGAAGAAGAGGTTCAGAAGCTAGTGGACGAAAGAGGGATGGAAGAAGAGGATGCTAAGGAGGCTATAGAAGAGGTTGTTAATAGGGACTTTTGGGATTTAAACGAAAAGGGAGGTGTTAAACTAGACACCAGAGGTTACATGAACTTCTTGAAGTCTGAGGGATTTGGAAACTATAGAAACAAGAAGAGTTCTGATGACACACCTTATAAATTTGTAAGGATTACAGATAATGTTATGTCTAAAGTTCTTGAAGATAAACCTAAGACTGTTGTTCAAAATTACGTTGAGGAAAGAGGGGCAAAAAAGCCAATTGTAGATTACTTTTGGTCAGCTAAAATATATGGAATAGAATCTCATCTAAATTCTTTCAACGAGATAAACGTTGAATTTGAAGGAGACTCTAAGGGTAAGTCTTACTTCCACTATAAGAATGGAACACTGATGGTAGAGAAAGACAAGACTACTATGTTGAGCCATAGTGATTTAGATGGAGCTATATGGGATAAGTCTGTTCTTAATAGAGAGTACATGGAGTCCTCTGAGTCTAGTGATTTCGAGAAGTTTGTATCGAACATATGTAATAATGATGCGGCTAGAAAGTTGTCGATGGATACCACAATAGGGTATTTAATTTGCAGCTACAAGGAATCAAAAGAACAGCTTGCAGTTGTTATAATGGATGAAGTTATCAGTAGGAAACCACAAGGTGGTACTGGTAAGGGTATATTGACTCAAGCTATTGAGATGATGAAGAGCATGGTTACTATTGACGGTAAGGACTACAACCCTAGAGATAGGTTTAGATTTCAAAACGTAGGTCTAGATACTAGAGTCGTTGCGTTTGACGATGTTAGAGAGGACTTTGATTTTGAAGACCTGTTCTCTGTCATAACTAACTACATGAAGATAGAAGAGAAGAACAAGGGTTCTATAAGACTTAACTACAAAGAGTCCCCTAAGATAATGATAAGCACTAACTATTCAGTTAGAGGTAACGGAGAATCTCACAAGAGACGTAAGCATGAGGTGTATATACACCCAAGATATTCTAGTAGGTTCCAACCTAGTGATGACTTTGATAAGCAGTTCTTTAGCGAGGATGATTGGGATGAGTCTGACTGGGCAGCGTTTGATGCGTACATGATTAGGTGTATACAATTATTCCTTAACAAAGGTTTAGTTAAGATGGAAGTAGAGAATCAATCTGAGCATCAGTTGAGAGATAGAACATGCCATAACTTCTTAGACTGGACAAAAGGAATGGCTGACACTGGGAAGACTAGTGCTTTGTCTAGTGGCTCTAGCATGAAGGCTCCAGCTGAGAACACATGGGTTTCTCTTGAGGACTACTTCAATGGTTACATAAGTGTATACAAGGGCAAGGAAGATAAGTTCTTAAGCCAAGAGGATTTTGCAGGATGGATGGAAGTATACGGAGAGTTATTCTATCCTAACCAATTCCATACAGAGCATAGAGAAGGGAAGTTAAGTTACTTTCTAGGAGAGTGTGGAGATTGTAAGGAGCCTTATTAATGGAGATAGTAGAACGTATAGCTGGATACACTGACGCAATGATGTATAATCGTTGCTGTGTATACGCAAGGATAATGAATACAACCATCGAGAAGAAGGTAGGTAGAGGTAAGGCTGCTGAAGTTGAGAGCAAGCTTAAGTATAAGACAGAGCAGGCGCAGCTAGATAAGATAAATAGAAGTGTTAAATATTATTTAGAACAAATGAGAAAAGAAGGTAAGACAGAGATAGAATTCAGAGACTATCAAAAGAATATAATAAGTGAGGGAGCTAGGAAGTTAAAACTAACTAGGTTTCTTTACTTAGCAATGGAGGTTCGTACAGGTAAGACCCTAACTAGCTTAGGTATATGTAGTGAGCTGGGTGTTAAGAACGTTTTGTTTTTAACTAAGAAGAAAGCTATCTCTAGTATAGAGGGAGATTACACTAAGCTAAACCCTAGCTACAACATGACTACAATAAACTACGAGAGCATGCATAAAATTCCACAAAAGGGATGGGATGTTATAGTGTGTGATGAAGCTCATGGTATGGGTGCTTTCCCTAAGCCAAGCAAGAGAGCTAAGGATATTAAGAAGTTATTCTCACTGAACAAGGCTTATGTTATATTGTTATCTGGGACACCTACTCCAGAGTCTTATTGTCAAATGTACCACCAAGTGTATGGTATTAAGGGTAATCCTTTCCACATGTACAAGAATTTCTATAGGTTCTGTGATGACTACGTAGATATCAAGTCTAAGTTCATAAATAGTATGGCTATGAATGACTATAGTGGTGGTAAGGAAAGTATATTGGCAGCAATGAAACCATTCACTATAAACTATTCACAGAAAGAAGCAGGGTTTAAGGTAGATACACGAGAGCATATACTATACGTAGAGCCATCAAAGACTATAGCCAATATAACTAAGAGGCTTAAGAAAGATTTAGTTGTAGAAGGTAAGGAGGAGGTTATATTAGCTGACACTCCAGTGAAGTTGATGATGAAGTTGCACCAGTTATATTCTGGTACTGTTAAGTTTGAGTCTGGGAACTCTGCTATATTAGATAAGACAAAGGCTGAGTACATACATGATAACTTTGGAGACAAGAAGATAGGTATATTCTATAAGTTTACAGCTGAGTTAGAAGCACTTAAAGAAGTGTATGGGGATAAGTTATGTACAACTCTAGAGGAGTTTAATGGCTCAGATAAAACCATAGCTTTGCAAGTAGTTGCAGGTAGAGAAGGCATATCTTTAAGGGAGGCTGATGCTCTTGTGTATTATAATATAGACTTCAGTGCTACATCTTATTGGCAGAGTAGAGATAGGATGACAACTAAAGAAAGGTTAGAGTCTGATGTGTATTGGATATTCACTAAGGGTGGAATAGAAGATGACATATACAAGGCAGTAAGTAAGAAGAAAAACTTTACAGTAAACCACTTTAAGAAAACACTATGAGTGAACAGCAAGCACAAACCAAAAGGATGAAGCAGCTAGAAGCTGAGGGGTACTATGTACTTAAATTAATTAAGACAAACAAGAATGGTATACCAGACTTAATAGCTATACCACCAAATAGTGGAGTAATATTCTCTGAGGTTAAGTCTAAGATTGGTGTAGTATCTAAGCTACAAGAGTACAGAATGAAGGAGCTAAACAACTTTGGTATAGATACAGAAGTTTATAGAGAAGGTCAAGATAAAAAATAAATTTGGTAGTATGAGATATGTACTTTATCTTTGTACCAACAAACAGAAAAAGAAATGATTAACGTATTTAAACAAGAACAACTAAAGAAATCTGATTCAGATAAGATTTATAGGCAAGGTCAAAAGATAAGAACCCTTAACCTAAAGAACATGGGTTTAGAAAACAAGGTTAAACGATTGTCTGATGAGGTAGAGAGGTTACAATCTCTATTGAGAAGTAGAGCAGTCGAAATAAATGGCTCTTCAGATAAAGACGTAGTGACAGCGGCGGTTGCAGATTTACTTTGCACAGACGTACCAACGTTGCTTTTAAAGAGAAGACACAACAGTGTTGTTCTAAATAGACAATCTTGGCAGCATGCGCTAAGAACCTTAACAGATATGTCTTTACAAGAGATAGGCATGTTCACTGGAGGCTATGACCACACTACTATAATGAGCAGCATAAGAGCTGTAGACGATAGGATGGATACTAATAGTAGGTATAGAATAAAGATGGAGTCCTTTTACAAAAAGATGACAAAATAAAATTAAATAAATGGCACCTATGTTTAAATAGCTGTTGTATATTTGAAACATGGCAATAGCATCATTCGACCAAGAACGTTTATCACATATCAATTCAAAGATGAAAATAATAAACGACTCATGTGATAGTATATACGAGTCTTGGGTAGACCGAGATTTCGAGGAGCTGAACAGCAGTCTAGACATTGCCATAGCTGAGCTTCAAGATTTGAAGACCTCAGTAGAGGACAATTAACTAAGAACTATTTATATTAATTTCATATTTTTTTTTCAAAGGAGGGCTGAGTACCCTCCTTTTTCTTGTTACTCTTCGTCGTACTCTTCCTCTTCGTCGTACTCGTCATACTCCTCTTCTCCTTCAACCTCATAGTCCTCTTCGTCGTACTCGTCATACTCCTCTTCTCCTTCAATCTCGTAGTCCTCTTCGTCGTACTCGTCGTACTCCTCTTCTCCTTCAACCTCGTAGTCATCTTCGTATTCATCGTACTCTTGGATGTATTCATCCTCTAGGCTTTTGATGTAAGCTTTCTCTTGGTTTTTAGCTATCCTAAACTCCTTGTATATTTCTCTGTTTACAGCAGCTCTTATGTCACTAACAAATGGTATAGCTGCAAGCATGCTAGCTACCTCTAGAGGCAACCTTCTGTACATCTCTTTCTCTTTTCTTTCTTGACCCTCTTTCTTTTTTGGGTCTTTGTTGAAGAGCTTAGTTGCGAATAAACCAGTCTTAAGCATAGGAGAATATGCGTGAGTTAGTTTTATACTTTGGTTTAGGATTTTCTTTTCATCTGATGTGTATCCCTTACCCTCTGTTTCCCTTGGAACCAAACTAAAAGATATTGCATCTTCAAACGAATCGTACTCTCCATCTCTAATGGATTGACCATAAGATTCATTCAATCCCTCTAGACCATAGTTGTAAAAAAACTTAGCGAAACCA
>Ga0181400_1000660_pt1 | contig 14795 bp, 11 predicted proteins | sample 23SPOviralmetaG_FD_130129 | JGI IMG/M metagenome (GOLD analysis project Ga0181400, IMG submission 130129) | Marine viral communities from the oligotrophic San Pedro Time Series (SPOT) site, San Pedro Channel, CA, USA - 23 SPOT_SRF_2011-06-22 | ecosystem: Environmental > Aquatic > Marine > Strait...
AGAGATAACATTTACTAATGCTAAAGCTGGGCAATCTGGTAATATTAAATTTGTTAATGGTGGTAGTCATGCAATAACTGCAAATGCACTTGTAGCCATTAATGCAGATGCTTTAAGTACGTTAGCGACAACAGGCACATATCACTTAGCTTATTTTTGTACGGCAGATAGTGGTAACGATACAATATTAGTTTCAGTATCAGGTATATTAACATAAGGTTGACCTATGAGTGTAATAAAAGCAAATGGTGCAGGTGATCAAAGTTTAGGTTTCTATAATGGTGTTGCTACACAGTCATTGAGGTTTGATGATGGCAGTTCTCATAAATTGACTAAAGACTTTAGTGGCTCTTCTCCTGATAATGATAAAAAAATGACTATAAGTGTGTGGGCAAAAAGAGGAAACTTATCTGGAAGCAACCAAGTTATTATTGCTAATTATAATTCTGTTCGCTTTTTAGGGGAATTAATGTGGAATACTGACAATAAAATAAGTTTTGACCCTGGTGGTAATGGCAATGGTGCTTCAAATTCTTATCAAGTACGAACAACTGCTTTGTTTAGAGATGTTAGTTCTTGGTATCACATTGTTCTAGCATATGATTCAACACAAAGCACAGATACTAATAGAGTTAAACTTTATGTAAATGGTACGCAACAAACACTAACTGCACCGTCTGGTAATACATTTCCTCCACTAAATTATGCACATCTTTATTCCTATGCAGGGGCAAATAATACAATAGGTGAGTTTGGAGCAGGTTTTAATTCAGGCTATTTAGATGGATATTTATCTGAATTTAATTTTATAGATGGTTTAACATTAGACCCAACATATTTTGGTGAAACAAAAAATGGTGTATGGATAGCCAAAAAATATACTGGCTCATATGGCACTAATGGTTATAGATTGCAATTCATAGGTACTGGTACAAGTACATCAAGTGGTAGTGTTACAAATCCAACAAATATTGGTGATGATTCAAGTGGAAACAATAATCACTTTGCAGTTAGTGGTTTAGCATCAACTGATGCAAATATACCTGATAGTCCAGAGAATAACTTTTGTACTTGGAATCCCTTGAGTGCTAGTGCATCATCAGGTTCTGTAAAAACTTTGTCAGAGGGAAATCTTCAATTTTCTGGTGGAGCTTTTGGAGTTGTTGGTGGCACAATGGCTGTAACATCAGGCAAATGGTATTGGGAAACTAAATTACTTTCTACTGTAGATGGAAGTAATCCTTTTGTAATTGGTTTTGTTTCAGCTACTTCAATTGCTCATTCTAGTTCTCATGACCAAAGTGTAGTTATGTATTCTGATAATGGAACAGGTAAACTTATACAACATATAGAAAACAGTTCAATAACACAAAACATTACTATACCATCAGCACTTTTAACTTTTGATGTAAATGATGTAATGCAATTTGCTTATGATGGAGATACTGGAAAAATTTGGGTAGGTAAAAATAATACTTATGTTGCAAATGATGGTGGTACTGATGGTAATCCTTCAAGTGGCTCAAATCAAACATTTACTTTAGCCGACACAACTATACCCATGACACCTTTAGCAGATCATGGAGGAGTTGCTTGGACTGGGCTTGCAAATTTTGGGCAATTAACTAACGCTTATACAGCACCAACCGATTTTAACGCTTTATCTACAGCTAACCTACCAGAACCAACCATAAGTCCTGCACAGACTACACAAGCAGTAAATCATTTTGGAATACTTACTTGGACAGGCAATGGAACAAGCGATAGTAGTACAAATAATATAAGGTCTGGTGGTAGTGGTGTAGGTGGGGAGATTGATTTTAAACCTGATTGGACTTGGGTAAAAAGTAGGTCTCATGGTCAAAATCATAATTCTTACGATTCAAACAGAGGTGCAGGAATTGTTTTATACCCAAATTTAGGCAATGATGAAGATGATACGTCTACATATTTCACATCTTTTCAAGATAAGGGTTTTAATTTAGCTCGAAATGGTGGTGATACAAATGCTAATAATTATACTTATGTAGGTTGGAACTGGAAAGCAAATGGTGCACAAACCTCAACTATTGCAGTAGATAGTGTTTCAAGTGGTGTTCCATCTATAGCAAGTACAGTACAAGCAAACACAACGGCAGGGTTTAGCATTGTTACTTGGACAAACACATCTAGTAATAATCAAAAAATAGCACATGGATTAGGAGTAGCACCCACATATATTATTGCAAAAAGTAGGTCAACAAGTAGTTCTGCTTGGGTTATAGGACACTCTGCATCTTCTTTTAATTGGACTAATGATTATTATCAATTTGATACTGGTCAGAGAAGAACAGATGGTGGTGGTACTGTATTTGGTGCAACACCAGATCAGAATGTTTTTACTTTTGGTACTGGTGCAGGTGGTAATGGTGTAACTTTTGTAGCTTATTGTTTCGCAGAGATAGAGGGTTACTCAAAGTTTGGCAGTTATACTGGAAATGGTAATGATGATGGTACGTTTGTCTATACTGGATTTCGCCCTGCTTGGGTTATGATTAAACGCACAGATACTACAAGCAACTGGGCAATTTTTGATAGAAATAGAGATCCTATTAACGCAGGCGGTAGAGAATTATTTGCTAATGTGTCTAATGCAGAACAATCCCATTCTGAAGATTGGGATTTTGTATCTAATGGAATTAAGTTTAGGAGAAATTACACTGATAATTCATCAGGTGGTACATTCATATATATGGCATTTGCCGAAGTGCCTTTTAAATATGCTAATGCAAGATAGGAGAAAATAATGGCTTGGAAACACAATGGTAGAACCATAAAAATAGGAAAAGCATGGGTTAGTGATGATAATACTAAATACCCTCGCCAATGGAACAATCTTACAGATGCAGAAAAAAAGTCTGCTGGTTTGGTTTGGGAAGATGATCCTGTAGTAGAAACTTTTGATAATAAATTTTATTGGGCGAAAGATATTGAACGTAAATTAGCAGATGAAAACGTAGTTGATGCAGATGGCAAAGCAGTAAACGATCCTATGACTGGTAAACAAATGGTTAACTTAGGTCTTAAATCTATATGGGTTGCACAAACTAAAACAACTGCAAATAGTTTGCTTTCTACTTCTGATTGGTATGTAACAAGGAAAGCTGAAGCAGATACAGCAATTCCATCTGACATAAGTAAATACAGAGCAGATGTTAGAACTGCTACAAAAACAATAGAAGATAAGATCAATGGTTGTGCCAACTTAGATGCTTTTAAGGCATTGTTTGATGCTCCAGTTGATAGTGATGGTAATCCTACTGCCAAGGCACCTATATATGATTTTCCTGATGAGGCTTAATAATGCCTTTAGCAAAGCTACAATTCAAGCCTGGAATAAATAAAGAAACAACATCTTATTCTAATAAGGGTGGATGGAATGATTGTGATCTTGTTCGGTTTCGTTTTGGCTATCCAGAAAAAATAGGTGGGTGGGAAAAGTACTCAACAAGTACTTTTCTTGGTGCTTCTCGTTCTCTGCATTCTTGGGCAAACTTACAAGGTAATAAATATTTAGGCATAGGTACAGAATTAAAATTTTATATTGAAGAATCTGAAGGCTATAATGACATAACACCTTTAAGAAGAAAAGTTGTTGGTGGAGAAGTTGTATTTGAACTTGGAGTGGGAGAAGCAGTTAATTTTACTGTGAGTGGACTAGTGGGAACCACGGCACTTGGAAGTGAAATAGTGAACGCAGTTTCAAACGCACAATTTACTCCAGTGATAGTAGATGGCGTATCTTCTACCGCAGAGCTTGGCACAGTGGCAGTACAAACAGACTTATTACTTGTCACTCAAGTTGGTACAGTGATAATAGGTGGTGATGCACATGATGGTGGGGCTACAAATAGTAACACTACGATTGATGTTAATGGATAAAAAATGGCTATAACTTTTACAACTTCGACTTCTTCTACACAAGTCACAGTTAATGATTCTGGTCATGGAGCTTTGGCAAATGAGTTTGTTACTTTTAGTAGTGCTAATACAGGTAATTCATCGTTAAATAGTCAAATAAATAATGAGTTTTCTATTACATCAATAACAAATGCCAACAGTTATATCATTACCCTTAGTGAAAATGCTGCTGCTACTTTGTCTAGTGCAGGTTCGGCAGATGCAGAGTATCAAGTAAATATAGGAATTAATACTGTTGTGCCCGGTGATGGATATGGTGCAGGTACTTGGGGAGCAGATGGATGGGGATCAGCCTCTGGAGAAACTGCTGGTGGGGGCACTCTACGTTTATGGTCGCAAGATAATTTTGGTGAAGATTTGATCTTTAATCAAAGAGATAGTTTTATTTATTATTGGGATAAAAGTTTAGGTTTATCTACGAGAGCAAAAAATTTACTTGAGCTATCTGATGACGCTCCTAAAAAATCAAGAAAAGTTATTGTCTCTGAAAGAGATCGTCATGTTCTTTGTTTTGGAGCAAACCCTATAGGATCTGACGTACAAGATCGAATGCTTGTAAGATTTAGCCACCAAGAAAATCCTTTTTTATGGACACCCACTGCAACCAATACAGCAGGTGATTTAAGAATTGGTTCTGGTTCTGAAATTATAACTGCGGTTAAAACAAGAAGAGAAACAATTATACTTACAGATACTTCTGTACATAGTATGCAGTTTATTGGTCCACCTTTTACTTTTGGAATAAATCAACTTGCAAGTTCTATCACAGTCAAAGGTTTTAATTCGGCAGTAGCTGTAGGTGATTCTGTTTATTGGATGGGCTATGATCGTTTTTATGTTTATGATGGTCGTGTTCAAGTTATACCTTGTTCTGTAAGAGATCATGTATTTCAAAATTTTAACGAGACACAATCAGAAAAAGTTTTTGCTGGCGTTAACTCTGCTTTTGGAGAAGTGTTTTGGTTTTATCCTTCTGAAACCAACTCTGGTGCGAATGGTGGTACAGACGAAAACGATAAATATGTTGTATACAACTATGATCAGAAAATATGGTACGTTGGCTCACTAGCAAGAACATCATGGATTGACAGAGGTGTTTATCAATATCCAATGGCAACAGATTCTAATCTCGTTTACAGTCATGAAAAAGGTAACGATAACGATGGCACTTCTATGTTATCTTTTATTGAGTCAAGTCCAATAGATATACAAGATGGAGATCAATTTGTATTTATTAGAAGAATGATACCAGATATAAGTTTTGATAACAGTGATGTTGACGCTAGTGATGGTCAAAAGGGTGTGTTCATGCAATTAAAAGCACAAAGAAGTCCTGCGGGTGGGTTTATTAAAACATCAACACAAACTGTACTTTCTGACACAGAGTTAAATCATTTAAGATTGCGTGGAAGATCTTTTGGTCTTAGAATACAAAGTACAACTCCGAAAGTTCATTGGAGGCTTGGCACACCAAGGGTTGATGTGAGAGTGGATGGAGATAGATGAGTAGACAATTAGTACCACCTACATTTTCGTTAGCACCAGAAGAATATGATGTTGCTTATTTTAACGATTTGGTAAGAAGTTTAAGTCAACTTGTGGTACAATTACAAAACCCTGGAGAGCTTAGAGGGACTAAGATTACTTTGACTGATTTACCTACAAGTGATACTGACTTAGAGGTGGGTGCTTTGTTTAATGACAATGGAACAGTTAAAGTTAAGGCATAGACGATTGAATAAATAACAAATAATTGGTATTATAAATTATGGGTATTTTTAGAGACATAACTAAAACATTAAAGAAAGCCGCTCCATTAATTGGTGCAAGTATTGGTATGTATTTTGGTGGTCCTATGGGTTCAGCGGCACTCGGAGGTGCACTCGGAGGTGGAATTGGATCATTGGTCGGTGGAGGAGATACTGATGATGCTTTGAAAGCTGCACTTCTTGGTGGAATTGGTGGTTATGCTTCCGCTGGAGGAAACTTTACAACGGCTGGGCAAGCAGCATCTAATGCAAGCAACGTAGCAAGCAACGTAGCAAGTGCACCAACAGTAACTGGAATTGAATCTGCTAGTGCGGGTGCTGGAGGAGATTTTATATCTAGCTCTGCTATTCCAAAATTTACCCCACCAGTAGAACCATCAATGTTTGACAAAGCACTGGGTTTCGCTAAAGCAAACCCAATGTTAACCACGGCAGGGGTTGGTACTTTATTAGGAGCAGCAAGTGGTGGTTTCGATGAGGAAGTGGTAGGACAGAAAGAAACAATGAGAGCTTATCCAGTAGGCAAATCTAGGTTAGGTACTGGACGAATTGGTAATAAACTGTATAATTTAGATGATCCAGATGAACGCAGACAATATTTTGAAGACAATAGAAAAAGAAGAGAACCAGAAACTGTTTATTCGGCTGCAGGAGGCGAGGTCAACGGTCCAGGAACGGGAACATCAGATTCAGTACCTGCTAGATTATCAGACGGAGAGTTCGTAGTAACTGCAAAGGCTGTCCGTGGAGCAGGTGGCGGGGACAGAGATGTCGGTGCCGCAAGAATGTACGACATGATGTCGCAACTAGAAAGAGTAGCATAATGGCAGATCAAAATGTAACCCAAACTCAAACCGTTAGGTTAGCACCTTTCCAAGAAGATTTTTTAGCTGATATATTTGCAAGTGCAAAAGGATTAACGGGCGAAGGCTCGCAAATGCCTTTTTCTGCTCAACAGTTAGCAGCTTTATCTCCAGCTCAACAACAAGCAATATCAAGTGCAATGGGTGGTATAGGAGCTTATTCTCCTTATATGCAAAGAGGTGCTGAAGCACTGGGTCAAGGAATAGGAGCCGTGGGTGCAGGACTTGGAACAATTGGTTCAGCGATAGGTCAAGCAGGTCAAGCAAGCTATGATCCAACTTCTTATCAACAGTTCATGGATCCATATACAGAAGACGTTATCGCAACAACACAAGCCGACATAGGCAGACAAGGACAAGTACAACAAAATCAACTAAGTGGTAATGCTATAAGTGCAGGTGCTTTTGGTGGGTCTAGACAAGGTGTTGCACAAGGTGAAATTGCAAGAAATGTTATGGATCAACAAGCTAGAACGGGGTCACAATTGAGATCTCAAGGTTTTGCTCAAGCACAAAGTGCAGCACAACAAGCGGCACAACAACAATTAAAACAAGCACAACTTACTGGTCAATTAGGTCAAACAACTGGTGCTCTTGGTCAGTCCATTGGTGCTCTTGGTATGCAGACAGCAGGACTTGGTCAACTAGGACAACAGATGGGTACACAAGATATTAATACATTGCTAGGTATTGGTGGTCTAGAACAAGGTCAACTTCAAAAATCGCTTGATATAGCAAGAGCAAACTCACTTGCAGAACAAGCATTACCATATCAGCAAATTGGTTTTATGTCTGATATTTTTAGAGGAGTTCCATCTCTGCAACAGACTTATTCTCAAAGAACGGCTCCCGGTCCAAGCAAGAGTTCTCAAATGTTAGGTCTAGGTATCGCAGGTCTAGGTGCTGTAGGACAAGCGGGTGGCTTTAGTAAAATGTTCGGTTAGGAAGATTAATAATGAATGATCCATTAAAAAGAAAAATGTTCCGTCAAGTGGGTATGTCTAAACAACCTATGGGTATTCTTGCATCATCGCCAGAGTTGATGACCACGGCACAACAAGCCATGATGAATGATCAGCCTGTTAAAGCACAAAGTGGTATGATGACTTCATTGTTTCCACCAAATCAAACTATCACAACCAGATCTACTGACAGAATAACACCAGGTTTTGAACAAGATGTTGTTGGAATAAGTGCACAAACTCCTTTACAAGTTTTAAAACAAGAACAAGAAGCAAAAAATAAAACAATCGATACTTCTCTTTCCGAACCAAGACCTAATATTAATGATACCAACAAAAAGATTATAGATGGTGGTGATAAAGATAACTTATTCAATGTTAAAAAATTAAGACCTGCATTTACAGGTAAGCCACCAGAACCAGAAACTAACTCTAATGAATCTATTTCTAAAAAATTTGGGAATCAATTAAATGCAGTAACTGAAATTCAAAAAGATGCTGTTAAATCTTTAGAAAGTGCAAACACTAGTGCTGATCAATATCAAATGGGTGGCAAAACGGTTGAACAAAGAATTAATAATTTTACAGCACTTGTTAACAGAGACGGTATAGAACCTACATTAGCTGATGTGAAAGATGATGCCATTAAGTTATTAGGTTTTGACCCCGATCAATTAGATCAACAATATGATGAAGATAAACAAGCTTCAATTTGGTTAAACATGATGAAAGCTGGATTAGCTGTTGCTTCTGGAGAAAGTAGTAATGCTTTAACTAACATAGCTAAAGGTTTTTCTTTTGGTTTAGATCAGTATGGTAAAGACATAGGAAAACTAAAAACAGAATTAAAAGCAGATAGAAAAGATGCTGCTAACACTATGTATAAATTATTAAAGGATGAGAAATCTGAAAGACTCGCAAAGAAAACATTAGAGATCCAACAAGAACAAGGTCTTTTAAACATTCAAATGAAGTATGTAGGAGATCAAAAAGCTAAAGCTATGGCTGCATACAATATGAAAATGGATGGAGCTAAATGGAATGTAACTTTGGTAGGTACATTAGCAAAAATGGAAGGCGATGAAGCTGCAAGAGCTCTTCAAAAAGAAAATTTAGACAAAACATTTAGACTTGGTTTAGCTAAAGCGACACCAAAAGAAATAGTTTTCTTGAGACAGTCTGGAGATATAAAATTAAAGCCTGGTATTACAGAAGAAATACCTTTTGGTGGTGATGGCTACTTTAATCAATTTGATGTGACTCCTACGGGTAAGAAAAAATTAGCAGACATGGCTTCTAATACTACAACTGGTATGAACACAGACTTTAAATATGAAGGCAGAAACTACGGTGCAACTGGTCAAGTCGGAGCCGTTTATCTTCCAAATCTTGATGGAGTTAGTGAAGAGAAGAAGAAAACATTTGGAATAGCTGCTGCCAGACACATGAAATCTTTAGAAAAGATTACAAACTCATATGACAGATTAGGAGCTATTTTATCTTTTGCTAGACAGCAAGGAGCTAAAATTAGAATTGATCAACTCCCTCCTGATATGGTAAGTGATTTAAATGAGAAATCTGGTGGAGAGACTTCGAAGTCATTGAAAGAATTATATTCAGACATACTTGTAAGATAGTTTAGGTGACAAATGGCTACAGAATACACATACAAAGTAGATGGAAAAGACTATCTTTTTTCAAATGAAATTGGTCAAAAAGAAGCTGAAAGAATAATAAGAAATGAACAAGCCGTTGCTTCTGGTGAAGTTGACGAATACTCGTATGAAAATCCAGAAGATGAAGGTGCCTTACAAGAAATAGTAGAAGGTATAGGTTCTGGTTTGATAGCCATACCTCAAGGTATAGCTGAAACAGGTGCTAGTTTAATTGACCTTGCAGCGGGAACCAACTTCACAGAAGCCGTGACTAGAGCAGGTAATTCAGTTAGAGATGCGTTAGATATTGATCCAACAGGAACTGCTGGGAAAGTTGCAGAAGGTTTAACTCAGTTTGCTGTTCCTGGAATAGTTGCCGCAAACATAGTTGCTAAAGGTAGTCGACTAGCAAAGATAGCCAGAGGTCAACCAGAGCTACGAGGCAAACAATCTATTCTTGATAAGTTTCGTGGTAAAAGACGAGGCAGACAAATTGGAGAAGATTTAGGTAGAGCTCCGAAAGGCAGAGAATTAAATCTTACAAAGAGTCAAAAGTTTGGTGAAGCGGCTCGACAAATAGGGGCAGCAGGTCTTGCAGATACTCTTGTTTCAACAGATGGTACACAAACTTTAGCAGACTTTTTTGAAGGTGGTCCTACGCAAACAAAAGAAACTTTAGGCTTAGAAGGTAGAGAGTTAGCTGCAGCAAGATTGTATAATAAAGTAAAGCATGGATTAGAAGGTAGCGTTTTTGCAGGTATCTTACCACCCGTCATAGGTGCCGCTATTGGTGGTACAGCGAAACTTGGTGCACGAACCACGAGAGAGGTTGGACTAGGTTCTTTGGGTGCAGGTGTAGGTGCAGGTTATGAAGTTGTTGGTTCTGCAATTGAAGGAGAAATACCAGAGTTCGCAGATGTTTTAGAAAGTGCCGCTAAAGGAGCAGGTGTTGGTGTTGGTGTTGGTGTCGGATCAAGAGCTCTTGGTGCAACAGCAGATGTAGTTACTGGTGCTATACAAAGACAAGAAGACAGATTATTAAAAGGAGAGTCTATAAATAGTTTAGATAAAGCAGTGGCTAGAGCAGTCTCTGTTTTTAGGTATAGATCTTTTTTAGATCCAGCAACTGCAAGATTAAAATCATTAGTAAACCCAGCCGTTGAAGGTGATATAAAAATTGCAGAAAAACAATTAAAAGATATTGATAAAGAAATTAAAATTGCTTTGAAAGATCCAGATTACAGTCAATTAAGTGGTTACAACAAAGAAAAATTAATAAATAATTTTATGGATGTGTTAGAAGGTTCAAAATATGAAGACTTGCAAATACCAAAACCTTTGTTTGAAGCTTTTTCAAAAGCCAAAAAATCTATTGATAGATTATCAGAGAGAGTAAAAGAATCTAGCATAGCTCGAAACTTACCAGAAGAAATAACAGAAGGTGAGAGAAGGAGCGGTATGTTAACAAAAGAAGATTTTAAAGATATTGTAAATCAGAACATCAATGAAGGTGGATATCTTTCAAGACTGTATCAAATATTTAACGATGATACTTTTAAGTTAGCTGATGATGTTAGATCTTCACTAGTTGATCAAATAGTTGAGGGAAGAGGTCTTGATATTTCTCATGTGAAAAAATTTTTACAAGATGAACAAGGAAGCTATTCTATAGATGATGCTTTTGTGAGAGATTGGAGAGCAGGTAATGTAAAGCTAACTCCCCTACAAGCAGACAGATATATAGATAACGTAACTAAATATTATAAAGGTTTAAAAAATGCAAAACCTAGAAGTTCTACTGGTGTAAGTATACCAGTTGTTAGACTTAACCCTGGCGTTGTTAATAAACCTCAAGTTGATAATGAAGTAATTAAAGCTATCATGGGTGAAATAAGAACTCCAAAAGAAGCTTATATACATACAATCGCAGAGCTCTCTAATTTTATCGCAGCCGACACATTTTATACTGGTTTTAAAAGATCAGCAGATGCATCTATAATTGGCACTGCAACAAGAAATGCAGAGAACATAGCAAGAGGTGGAGCGGGCGATGAGATACCTTTATACGTTAATACAAATGCAGAAATACAAGCAAGGGTTGATCAAATAAACGCAGAACGATTAGCACAAAACCCACAGGCAACAATCGAGAACGGTGGTTTAATTCGAACATTAGATCAAGCTCCTGATGGGCAAAAAGAAATGGATGAGATTCTAGAGTCTATGAGAACCAGAGGTGGTAAAATGGACTATGTTGTTTTAGGAAGAGATCCAGAAGCAGGTGGTGGTCAAGGTGGTACTGCTAGTAGAAGTGTTTATGGTGAGATGTATGGATATGCTATACCAAGACCTATGTTTGATGCTATGACAAATGTTGCAAATTCAAATCTTAGCCCCATGGTTGATTTTTTTAGAACTTTTTACGGACCTTTATTACAATTAAAAGGTGCTTCTCAATATGCTAAAACAATTCTATCTCCAATTACTCAAGTTAGAAACGTAACGTCTGCCGCCATGTTTGCTTTAGCTAATGGTAATGTTGGTAGAGGTGCCGGTGTAATGCAATCGGTTGACATGGTTCTAAGAGATCTTATTGACAAAGAATTAAAAATAAAAGGTAAAACAATAATAGACTATGATTTGAATGATGAAGTACTAGATTTTCTAGTTGATCTACAAAAGCGTGGTGTTATTGGTAGCTCGGCTCAATTAAGAGAGATACAAGCAAACTTAAAAAAAGGTCTAGGATACAGAGACACAGGTCCTACTGGAGAAACAATACAAAACTACACAAGAAATGATTCTCAAGGTATTGTTAGCACTGTGCAAACACAAACGTCCCCCAATTTAATAGGTGTTTTAGAAACTTCTCCAATAAGAACAGAGAAGGGAGCAATCTCTGCTACAGATTTAGACAGTAGTGCTTTTTCTGGTAGCATTTTCGGACCTGACGCTAGAAAAAATGGACTGCATAGAGTGGCAGGGTCTGCTTATCAAAAAGGTAAAAATTCTACATTAATTTTTCTAAATAAAGCAGAAGGTCTATATAAAGGTGGTGATGATATTTGGAAGATATATAATTATCAGTTTGAATTAAATAAACTTAGAAATGCCAGAACAAAAATGATGAACGCTGGGGATGCTTTGGAGGCAGAAACAAAGTTTTCTAGATTTATAAACAAAGCTGATGATGAAACTATTGATGAGGCTATGAAAAGATATGCCGCAGATAATGTCCGTAATTTAGTTCCCAACTATGAATTAGTTCCAGAATTTATAAAAGGATTGAGAATGGTTCCTCTTGGTAACTTCGTGGCTTTCCCCGCAGAGATACTAAGAACAGGTTTTAATATTTTAAATACTGCTGCAAAAGAACTATCTAGTGATGACATTGCTATTAGAGAAATAGGAATGAAAAGATTAATGGGTGGAGTTGCTGCTTTTTCTGTAGCAGGTGACGGACTTCAAAGATTTGCTCAAAAATTAACTGACACAAGTGATGAAGAACTTAGTGCAGCAAATAGATTAGCGGCACCTTGGCAAAGAAACTCACAGTTTATTCCAGTAGGTAAAGATAAAAATGGTAATTTTGAATATATAGATTTTAGTCACACCAATCCTTATGATCTTTTGTCTAGAGGATTTAGAACTATGTTAAACACATATCAAGAAAGTAGCAAACTAGGAAAAGGTTATGGAGAAACTGCTACAAAAATTGCATACGAAAGTTTAACTGAATACTTACAACCTTTCTTAGATCAATCTATGATATTTGCAGCACTTCAAGATACCATGCCAAAATCAATCGGAGGTAGAGAAGGTCAAACGATGTCTGGTGCAAAGGTATATAGAGAAGGTGACAGTAGCTCGGTTGCTTGGGAAAAATCTTTAGTTCATATATTTAATACATTAATGCCAAATGCTATTCCTGTGAGAATTCCTGTAGGTGCAGAACTTGGTATTGCAGGAGGAAATTTTCCAGCAGGTGTAAAATCTGTAGAACTTGGTAGATTTGCAAGAGGTGTACTTGATGCAGACTCTAAAGAACCATCTACAGGCAGAGAGTATGATACTGGATCAGAATTATTTAGAGCATTTACTGGTGTTAACACTCAAATAATAGACAATAAAAAAGTAGCCTATTTTAAAGCACAAGAATTTAAAGGTGCACGATCCTCGGCTGCTACTGTTTTTAACGAAGCAGTTAACTTAGACGTAGCAGATAGAGATCAGTTTTTAACTGCTTATCAAAGAGCTGACGATTCTAGACTTAGAGCGTTCAGAGTTTTTGCTTCACATGTAAATGACCTAAGAGAATTAGGTATAAGTAGAAGTGAATTGATGAAACAGTTTAAAAAAGCTGGACTAGGTACTGAAGAGACAAATGCAATAATGCGTAATCGATATTTACCATTTACTCCTAGTCAGAAAAAAATAGACGAAGCTCGTAGAAAAGGTATCTTCGTTCCTCAAGGAGCAATAAATAGATTAAAATCATTAAGAAGAGGTATGTCCTTAAAAGAAGAACCATTGTTTGGTATTGAAGGAAATGAAACATCAGATGACTTAATGGATTTCTTTAGTTCAAATCAACAACCACCCGTTCAACCCGTTCAATCTGCTCCTCAACAAGTTGTCGATACGAAAAATATGGACATAGATATAAATAATATGGTAACTAATGCTTTTAATATACAAACAAATCCAGTGACTAGAACTAGTCCTACGGTTCTTGGAAGCGACCCAACAAGCGTAGCAAAGAACATGGATATTGCTAGGAGAACAGCGTGAAACTATCAGACAACTTTTCATTAACAGAATTTACTAAATCACAGACAGCCGAAAGAAAAGGCATAACTAATAAACCTAACGAAATACATGTTATAGCTATGGAATCTTTATGTCATAATGTCCTAGAGAGAGTTAGGTCAGCATTTGCTAAACCAATCAATATTAACTCGGGCTACAGAAGTGTTGCTTTGTGTGAAGCCATTGGATCAAAATCCACCTCACAACATTGCGATGGAGAAGCAGCAGACATAGAAATATATGGCGTAAGTAATTACGACCTAGCAAAATATATAGAAAACAATTTAAACTTTGATCAATTAATACTAGAATGTTGGGACGGTATTGACCCTAACTCTGGATGGGTACATGTTTCTTACGTCAACGATGTTGCTAATAGAAAAGATGTGCTAACATATACAAGAGCAAACGGATATACGAAAGGTATTATATAATGGAAGATGGACCTTTTAAGCAGTATTTAGAACAGAGCACCGAAGGTGTTATTAGACAAGAACTAATAACATATAGAATAGAAGATGGTGTTTTAAAAAGACAAATAGTCACAAGAGATTTTATTGAATCTGGTGACTACCATGATACTTCATACTCACTACCTTTGGTGACTATGCATTAATGTCCACTTTAATTTGTAACTTACCTTCCGTAGACGTATGGGTTAGACGAGAATATTTAAGGGATCATCAAGATGGACATGGGGAATTCGTAAAAGGTGTCTGGGTTAGTGCTAAATCTATTCCTGGCAGAAGTTTTTATTTTGAAACTTACCTTCCTGAT
>Ga0181400_1000661_pt1 | contig 14792 bp, 22 predicted proteins | sample 23SPOviralmetaG_FD_130129 | JGI IMG/M metagenome (GOLD analysis project Ga0181400, IMG submission 130129) | Marine viral communities from the oligotrophic San Pedro Time Series (SPOT) site, San Pedro Channel, CA, USA - 23 SPOT_SRF_2011-06-22 | ecosystem: Environmental > Aquatic > Marine > Strait...
AAACGTGTTAAAAATACGATTAACGTCTGATGAAAACAAAACAGCAGCAATCGGAATCGATGATCATTCGCATCGATGACCTCCGTACCATAGAACCCATCACTGATCACCAGCACCAAGCGTTTAATGCATGGCGCGAGGGCGATCACCTAGCATTAATGGGAACCGCCGGAACCGGCAAAACATTCTTAGCAATGTATCTTGCTCTCGAAGAAGTTCTTGACCGTTCCACTCCATACGATCAACTCGTTATCGTGCGCTCGGTTGTACCGACTCGTGATGTCGGATACCTTCCTGGATCGCTCGAAGAAAAACTCGATGCCTTTACTGGACCATATCGTGCTGCCACTGCTGAGATGTTCGAGGACAACAAGGCATACGAGAAACTCATACACAACGATTACCTGAAGTTTGAGTCAACCTCGTACATTCGTGGCGTGACCTTTGATCACTCTATCATACTGGTTGATGAGTGCCAGAATCTAAACTTTCACGAACTTGACTCGGTGATCACGCGCGTGGGTCAGGGCACTAAGATAATCTTCTCTGGCGACTATAAGCAGTCAGACTTTAAGAGCGACAGAGATAAGAAAGGAATAAATACTTTTTTACAGATCTTGGATCAAATGAAGAACTTCTCGGTTGTAAACTTCACATGGGAAGACATCGTAAGAAGCGACTTCGTCCGAGATTACATCATGACAAAAGAATGGATGGACATATGAACAAAGAAAGTGTATTCGAGCAACTTAAAATCGACGAGGGCGTGAAGTACGAAATCTATCGCGACCACTTGGGATATCCTACGTTTGGAGTCGGTCACCTAATTGTAAAGGATGACCCCGAGTATGGAGAACCTGAGGGAACTGAGGTTTCTGAAGACCGAGTGTGGGAAGCATTTGAACGTGATTTACGTGTCGCAGAAAGCGAGTGCGTTGCGCTATACAACAATAAGTTTATGATGTGGCCAGGTGAAGTTCAAGAGATCCTAGTGAATATGATGTTTAACATGGGGCGTACTCGCTTGGCAAAATTTAAGAACTTCCGCGCAGCACTTGAGGAGCAAGACTGGAAGCGTGCTGCTGTAGAAGGCAGAGACAGTCGCTGGTATCGTCAGGTAACGAACCGCGCCGAACGTTTAATGACCCGAATGGAGAATGTGTGACCCATGGCAAAGTACAACCGTTTCGATCCTAGAAACAAAAAGAAAGACCGCCACAAAAACCAATATCTAGATCGCTCATCATATAAAAGAAAGGCACGACAAGATCAGCAAAACGAGTCGCACTTCGAAGAGCGAATGCAAACAAAGTACAATTGAGGTTAGTATGTTTGAAAATTTTTTATTATGTTTTGTATCAGTGTTATTGGTGATCACTCAGTATAATATCTGGGTTGTTAAGAACCAACTTGAATCACTGAAAAAAACGTTGAAAGATTTGGGTGCCGAAAAATGAAGACGCTCATATATCAAGTCTGTATCGGTAAGGCAGCGAAGTCAAAGTTATATAAGCACTGTATGCAATCAGTACAAAATTACTGCGAGAGTCATGGTATCGATTACATTCGACAAGACACTCCGATCCTTCGTATCAAACCGAATGTGTTTCTAACGAACCGAAGCACTGAATCGTATGAAAAACATGGGGGATACCTTCCCATCTACGAAAAAGAAAATGCTTTCGCGTATCTCGGAGAGTATGATCGCATCGCTATTATTGATGCCGATATCTACATTCGCCCTGACTCACCAAATATTTTTGACGAGTTTGGCGAAGAGTATGCATTTGGTGCTGTGTCTGAACGTGAGATGCCAATTACCGAGCAATACAAAACAAAGATTAAAGGATACTCAAACATGCAGTATTCTTCTCTTCACAAACCACAAATTGGAATTGATTTCGAACCAAACGATCTAGGGTTTGAGTTCTACAACATGGGTATGATCTTGCTCAATAGCAAAAAGTTCCTACCGTTCCTCAAGGGTCAAACACCAAAACAGTTTATTGAGCGCGCAGAGTTTCAGAACTTTGTTGATGGCATGGGTGCATGGAAGTGGAGCACCGATCAAACGCTGCTTAATTTCTTCTTGAAAAAGCATAAAGTCCCGACTAAGCATATGAACTGGAAGTGGAATGGACTATATACCGCTAACACCAAACTGGATAAATGTCACTTTGTGCACTTTTTCCTGAAGGATAAGTTACCAGAGGCAGGTGAAAACGTCAAACAACTAATGGAATTGATATAATGATCAAAACAATTTTCGTACATATTCCCAAGTGCGCTGGCATGACAATTCGAAGAAGTCCATTGCTAAACAACAAGATAATTGTAGGCACACCAAATAATCACAAAAGTTCTTCGTATTCTTCTGCCGTAAAGAAGAAAATGGATTCTATCGGGGACCATCATGGATATGAGCATGCTCGCTGGAGAGATTATAAAGAAGATCTTCGTTTGATGCACAATGCTGTCGCGGTCGCACGTAATCCTTGGGATCGTGTTGTTTCTCGATATTTTTTTGCCAAAAAGGTAATCGAGGTTGAAAAGAAAGAACCTGTTGGTAAGCATAAAATTGATTCGTTCGAGCATTTTCTTGAAGAAAGGTTTGAGTGGGGCGATCAAGATTATATGTGGCACCGTGCTATCCGAGGTTGGTATCCTTCGACCGAGCACGTTTGCGACGAGAACGGCAAACTCCGTTGCCATATGATGCGTTTCGAGAACCTAAACGATGATCTGTGCAGTTACTTTAATCTTCCGACCATGACTCGCGCGAGAAATGTTACTGGACTAAACGAAGGGACGTATATGGATATGTATACGCCAGAAACTATACAAATCGTAGCAGACTGGTACAAGTCCGACATCGATATGTTTGGGTATGATTTTGATACTGGGGCGACTAAAAACTACTGGAATTCAAAATGAAGAATGCAATCTTTCAATATTTTCTTCCTGCCAATGGTGTTGGAAAACTGAAGCACTATAAGAACGAAACAGGAATTCCGGAATGGGGACAGTATAGCGTAGCGCATTTCGCAAAATATGCTGAATCAAATAATGCAGATCATCACTTCTTTACCGAAAGTTTTGTCAACGCTACATCAAACTACTTCGAAGTTTGTCGAGTGTTTTTAGATCCAATGTTTGACCAATACGATAAAGTTCTGTATACAGATATCGACGTAATGCCTAAAGATATCAGTCAAAACGTTTTTGATATTGATGTAAAAGATATTGCAGGTTGGCCAGAGTTTAAACACAGAGAAATGACTGCTGATCCAAAGTGGCGAGCGTCTACTTCTTTAAAAAATCGGTATAAGCATTTCGGTTCAGAATTAGTAAAACCGAAAACTGTTAAAAACGATATTCGGATGATAAACACTGGCGTTGTTTTATGGAGCAAAGAAGCGCGACTAAAGGCGCGAGAAATGTTTGACGATTATGAGAAATGGTTTCATTATAAGAATAAACTTCTTGATTCGTCGGTGAGAGACGGAGGACATAGTTCTCATTGCTTAGATCAACCATATCTAAATGCGATGTGGACAAAATACGATTTTGATGTTTTAGAAATAGATATGAAGTGGAACAGGTTTCCGATGAAAGATGAAAACTACCCTTGTGTATTCGCTCATTATGTGAATGACTCTAGGTTTAATATCCCATCAACATATGAAGATTTGAGGTAAAGAAATGAATATTGTTGTATTAGGAGGCGACGGGTTTTGCGGTTGGCCGACTTCTCTGAAGTTAGCAAAGTCTGGTCACTCAGTTACCATTCTAGATAATCTTTCTAGGAGAAACATTGACGAAGAATTAAATTCTAACTCGCTAACTGACATTGCTCCAATGGAGAAACGATGCGAAACCGCTCGCGAGTTTGGAATGGATGTTAAGTTCGAGTTTTGCGATCTGACTGATTATGATTCTCTAAAACGAAAACTGATTGCAGCGAAACCCGAAGCGATTGTGCATTTCGCTGAACAACGGGCAGCACCATATTCGATGATATCTCAGAAAGAACGTCGGTACACTGTAGACAATAATATCACTGCAACTCATAATGTGTTGAGTGCAATTGTTGACATTGATCGAAGTATTCACTTGGTCCATCTAGGCACAATGGGAGTCTATGGATATTCAAAGGATTTTGGGGATATCCCAGAGGGATATCTTGACATCGAAGTAAAATCTACTGGTAAAGATGTGAGCGTACTGTATCCGACTAATCCTGGATCTATATACCACATGACTAAATCCCTAGATCAAATTCTGTTTCAGTTCTACCACAAAAATTGGGGTTTGAATATTACTGATCTTCATCAAGGTATTGTGTGGGGTACTCAGACCGAAGAAACAATGTTGCATGAAGACTTGGTCAATCGGTTTGACTACGACGGAATCTACGGTACTGTCCTGAACCGATTTATTGTTCAGGCAGCGTCTGGACACCCTCTCAGCGTTTATGGCACCGGAGGGCAAACCAGAGCATTTATACACATAAATGACACCTCCCGTTGTGTTCAGTTAGCAATTGAATCACCGCCAGAAGATAATAGCAGGGTTCGTATTTTTAATCAAGTAAGTGAAACTCGTTCGGTCAAAGAGTTAGCAGAAATTTTAGAGTCCTCGTATGACTGTACTGTCGATTTCCTCAAGAACCCTAGGAAAGAACTCGCCGAAAACGAATTAGAAGTTTCTAATGCAGGACTTCGATCGATAGGGTTCGAACCGATAACTCTAAACGATTCATTGATTGAAGATGTTAAGTTCATTGCTGAAGAATTTAAGTCTAAAATCAATTCAGAAAACATAAACAATTCACCAGACTGGTAGAGAGATGACCACTTTAATTTTACAGTTTTTTTACGAAGATAATAAACTTACTTCATCTAAAAAAGAATTATACTTTAAGTGTATGAAAACTGTTAAAAGGTATGCGAAAAATGTAGGATACGACTACACTCTAGAGAAAAAACATTTCTTACCTGATTGGGATCCTCACTGGCAAATCTTCAAGGTATTCGAAACAACAGAATACGATCGATACGATAAAGTGATTTGCCTAGACGCTGACGTGTTCATAGAGAACACTAGTGTTCCTGTGTTTGAAAAATACAATGAATTTTCTGCTTGCCTCGAAGTTGATAATGATAGAATCCATCGCAGACCAGAATTTAAGAAGTGGGGGAAAAACTATTTCAACAGCGGGATATTAGTATTCACTAAAGAATCCATAGAAACAATACGAAATAATTCTCCGAAAAAGTATAGGCAAAAATACAGGACAACTATACCAGGAAGAGATCAAATGGCATTGAATGCTATTAGCGAAGAAGTTCTCGGCGGGTATAAAAGAATCGATAGAAGCGACGCTTGCTTTCTAAGAGACTTCTCAGAAAATAATGCTCCGGTTGTGCACTTAGCAGGTAGGTGCCGGCAAAAATATTTCAAAGATCCAGAACACTGGGACGCGCATTTTGAGGTTGACAAATGTTAAAATTAAATCTTGGTTGCGGTAGAGAAATAAAGTCTGACGGTTGGACTAATCTCGACACATGGAGAAAACAAAAAACCATAGATTGGTATGACACACAGAGACCTCTCGGATACATTATTGAGAAAATGGACGTTTCTCAACCTTGGTGCTATGATGATAACACCGTCGATTACATCACCAGCGAGCATATGCTCGAGCATATTCCAAACGAAAAAAATTTATTTGCGCTCCAAGAAGCGCATCGCGTCTTGAAGGTCGGCGGTGTAATCAGAACAATTGTTCCTAGCAAAAAATTCTATGAGGAATTGAGAGGAAAAGATGATCACCCGTTCGTCACTAAATACAATCAATTGATCATGAAGCGTTCAAATACGCACAACCTAGGAAACGAAATATCTCGACGCGGTCTTCAAGGGCAAGGTCATGTTTGGGTCCCGACCGAAAAGATGCTAATAGATCGACATAGAGAAGCAGGGTTTGATGAAGTAAAGATTGTTCAGTACAATGAATCCGATCACAAGGTGTTAAACGGCATTGACCTTATCGACGGTTTAAGAGAAATGGAATCTATCGTATGTGAGGCAATTAAAACGTGATAGTGTTAGTCTCTTACGATCCCGCTGACCCTGAGTCAATTCTGAAAGCAGAAGAAACCAAGGCATCTGTTGAAAAATATGATGAATGGGGGGGATGCTCGTTAGTGCCTATGATTACTCGCGAGCAATTACCCAACACTAAATGGATAAAGAACGGTAAAATACATTCTCATGAGATCAAAGTAGAAGAGTTTCCGGAAGAACCAGAATACTATAGAAACCTTCTTTACCAGCAACGACTAGCGATATCGCACAGATTATTATGGCAGAGAATAATAAGGGTGAAGCAAAGTGCTGCCATAGTCGAGGCAGGAATGCTTTGCTACTCAAATTGGACAAAGACAAAGTTCAAAGATTGTTTGATATTAGAAATGGAGCATGCATTTGATTATCCTACACCACTCGAAAGGTTTTGGATGCATACGCCAAAGGACAGAGAAATCGGAGCGCATCCTCTCGACTCGACTCATCCCCTGAAAAATACATGCGATAATGCCTATCATGGTGCCGACCTAATTCCTGCCCCTGTTTCGTATGCCCTTAATGTTCGAGGTGCTAATAAACTTCTGCAGGCAATTGCTAAGAATGGAATCGACCAAGTTAATCATACGATTAATAGTAAAGCAATCGATCTTGAATTTTTGTACCCGAGCGTATTTAGATACAAGACCGCGAATTTAATAACAGACGGAACGAGACTACCTTGAGATGTACCTACGCGACGAAAAAATTTTATTCGTTCATATCCCCAGGAATGCTGCTCAAAGCGTAACAGTGTTCTTCTATAATTGTTTAGGGATATTAGACCTGTTTGCTAATACGAATGGGTACAATGAAATCCGCAAAGAGAAGACTATCGAAGAACTGTATAACTCAGATTCTCCGAACGAGCGATACCTATTCGCAAAGAACAATCGGTGGAAAGTTCCTGGACCAATCGTTCTGACTTATATGACAATGCAAGAATACATTGATTATGAATATATTTCGCGTGAAGAGTTGCCTTTTATCAAAAAAATAGTTACAGTAAGAAATCCATACGAAAGAATTATTAGTGCATGCAACTATAAAGCTGTTGCGCCAAATAGACACTGGATACAGAAAGTTGCAACTTATGACAGGGTTCGATCAGAAAAGATGCGACACTTTATGAGGCAGTCAGATTTCTTAAAGTTAGACGGAGAGATTGTCATGGACCATATAGTCAAGGTTGAGGACATACATACTATACCTTCGTTGGTTTCCGATCGAATAGATACTGATGGTAAAAAAATTCCTCACTTTAATAAAGCACCTGAAGGGTTGTTGTATGAGCGTGCAATCAACGACGAACTAATCGCGGCGAAGGTCGTAAGAGAAATAAAGCGCGACACCATTGACTGGATCAATGACTATTACCACGAAGACTTCGAGAGGTTTGGGTACGAAAAGGTATGAAGACAAAAATTATTACGCTCCGAGATAATAATCTCTCGATTGCTGCAGCAGAAAAAACAATTTCTTCGTCAGAAAAAGTCGGTAACGATTTCATTCCTGAGATTTATGATGCCATTACGCCAGAGATGGTTGACGATAAAATGAAAGAGTATCGCCTCAAGTGGAACTATCCGTCTGCTGGCGAAGAGTATGATATGATGAGCGGGTTAAGGAAGTCAGCATATCAAACGACGCATCTTAACAAGAGGATCGCTTGTTTCTTATCTCATTATGAGCAGTGGAAACACTGTGCTGAGTCTGGCGAACCAATGATCGTACTGGAGCACGACGCATACTTCACGGCGAAGATTGACGTTGACATGCTCGAAAAAAGTAGTTACAATATAATAGGATTGAATAATCCAATGGGTGCTACTCGGCGTGCTAATATTTTTCATCAGCAAGTCAAGGAACGATCCAAGGGTGTGCTACCTTGCCCGAAGGTTGATCTGGATCACGTGCCCCAAGGATTAGCAGGTAATTCTGCATACTATATAAAACCTGAAGGCGCAAAGAAGATGCTAGAACTTGTGAAAGAATTTGGTGCTTGGCCAAACGATGCGATTATGTGCCGGCAGTTACTCGGCGGTAGACTTGGTGTCACCAACCCATACTATACTAAAGTGCAAGGAATTGTTTCAACTACATCATTATGAAATCTTTTGTTATCACGATTGAGTCCATGCCTGAGTCGGTGAAGGCAGCGAAACGTTGTATACGTTCCATGCCCGAGTATGACGTTCAGATGTTTCCTGCCATTACGCCAGACGATGATCCTATAATGATCGCAGGTTGCGAGGGTCTAGACCTATCTTTTTTTGACGTCGATGCTCAAAAGTATTCCCGCTTCGAGCGTTGCGTCTCGGCGTTCCTATCACACTATTCATTATGGAAACAATGCGCTGAGGAGAATGTCGAGTATCAAATCTTTGAGCACGATGCTGTTTGCGTAGGAAACCTCCCGCAGTTTATTTCGCATAACGGTTGTATCTCGCTAGGTGCACCGAGTTATGGCAAGTTCAATACTCCCTCCGTTCTGGGCGTCTCTCCTCTCGTCAGTAAGATTTACTTTCCTGGCGCGCACGCGTACCGACTTAAACCAAAGGCGGCGAAGACCCTCATACAACACGCTAGAGAGAATGCTGCACCCACCGACGTTTATCTCTCGCGAACTAATTTTGATTGGTTGCAAGAATACTATCCTTGGCCAGTAGAAGCGCGCGATACATTCTCTACAATACAAAAGAAGAATGGTTGCCGCGCAAAGCATAATTATGGAGAATCGTATGAACTCTTATGATAGAGCATTCATCACTGGTTGCGATTCGAACACTGAATGGCAACTACAGTGGTTCCTAAAGAATTATACAAAGCATAACGACACGCCGATTTTATTCTGTGACTTTGGTGTTACTCAAGAGATGCAATTCTGGATTGCGCGTCAGAGTATTGTTGCCGAAGTATACAAAGTTCCTCTACAAAATAAGAGCGGTTGGTTCTATAAACCTGCTGCGCTGCTACACTCTCCGGCGAAAGAAACCGTTTGGTTGGACACTGACATGCACGTGCTTGGAGATATTTCGGATATCTTTGATTATCTCGAAGAAGATAAACTTGCTATGGTTGAAGACAAACCGTGGTCGAAGCGTCGCGGTGAGACTTGGCATAACTCAGGAACTGTTGGCATCAAAGGCAAACCGTCGATACTCAAGCAATGGTTCGACAACACTCTAAAGAGTACGCAAGTTGGTGATCAAGAAGTTCTACACGAGATGGTCCGCAAAGATCCGCTTACAAGGATGAGATATATAAAAGACTTGCCAAACAAGTACAACTGGTTGCGACTACAGTTACTTGATGGTCAAGACTCCAAGCATAAGTTGATTATGCACTGGACTGGAATGAAAGGCAATAATGAGATAAGGAAGTTGATATACAATGACTAAAGTTGTACACGTAATTGGCAATGGCGACAAGGCAACATATTACCTCAAAGAAAAGCGCGAAGGTATCAAGATCCTTTGTAACATGCCCCCATTTGAGATTGACCCTCGCGAAGTTTACGGAACTTGTATGGTCGATTTTAAAATGATGAAAGCATTGACTGAGGGTTCAGTAAACCTTGACCGATACATGTGGATTCTGGGCAATCGACCTAAGATTTGGATGAACGATAAAAACCAATCGTTGTTCTACATGAAGTATGCTCCAAACATCAAGGAGTTCTATACATACGTTCCCAAGTATGCTAAGAACGCCACTAACTTTAATTGCGGGCATATGGCAGTTCACTATGCGGCGAATCAACAGAAAGCAGACGAGATTCATATGTATGGATTCGATGCCTTATTTGATTTCAATATGAGAAGCACAACTGATCTGGTATTGAGTAGCGACCGTACAAACAACAACAACTATCGTTTGTTGAACAACTGGCGTCCAATCTGGCGTGATATTTTTCGTCAGTTTAAAGATACAAAATTTGTCTTACACCATAACCACGACAACCTGAAAGTTCCTAAGCTTGACAATGTTGAAGTAATAGTATACAATGATGCATTAACTAAGATTCAACAACGTAAAGATGAGAGTGACATCAGTGAGACAACAAATGTTTGAACATGTAGGAATTGATCTGGGTTATGAAGACCTAGATTGTGAAACCAAAGAGTCGGGTAGAAAGTATTCAACGCCCGAAGGTGTTAAGTACCCATCGATCACCACGGTACTCAGTATTCTCTCGCGCGATGCGATTATGGCATGGCGACGTAGAGTCGGCGCTGAGGAAGCAAATAAGATCTCTCACCGTGCTTCAACACGTGGTACAGCGGTACACGCTATCATCGAAAAGTACCTGAACAACGATGAGGACTACCGTGAAGGATATTTGCCAAATATCATTGACAACTTCCTGACGGTTAAAGAAGTATTAGATTCCCGTATCGGTAAGATCTATGCTCAAGAGGTTCCACTGTATTCTGATTACCTTGGCGTTGCTGGTCGCGTTGACTGTGTCGCTGAGTTTGATGGTAAACCTGCAATCATTGACTTTAAGACTAGCAAGCGTTTGAAGACAATCGAGCATGTTGAGAGTTATTTTATGCAGGAAGCATTCTATGCTATAGCATGGGAAGAGCGTACTCAGATTCCTATTACTCAACTGGTTACAATCATCTCAGTAGATGGCGGTGAGTGTCAAGTGTTTGTTGAGCATCGCGACAACTGGGTCAAACCTTTGCAAGATGTAATCGCTAAATATGAGCGAGGTAAGAAATAATCGCCGCTATAGCTCAGCAGGTAGAGCAACTGACTTGTAATCAGTAGGTCCCGCGTTCGATTCGTGGTGGCGGCACCAAATTAGTTTATATATAAAGTAAAGAAACATGGGGCGGTAGCTCAGTAGGGAGAGCGACTGGTTTGCATCCAGTAGGTCGGGGGTTCGATCCCCTCTCGCTCCACCATGTATTGGCGAGTAGTTCAGTTGGTAGAACGCGTGACTGTTAATCACGTTGTCGCAGGTTCGAGCCCTGCCTCGCCAGCCATTCTATAGAGAAGTTGGAATTAATCTGCCAGCGGATTGTCTAGGGATTTTTGTAGGATATCTCTGAGATCCGCGTCAAGTTTATCCATCTTTTTCTCGAGGCGATCTTCGAGGGTTCTCATAGTATCTCGCACATCTTTCTCGGTCTCGCGGGAAAGGTCTGATACTTCTCTGAGTTGCTCGTCAATATCGTCTTGCGTTGTTTTCATACGAGTGCTTGTGCGGTCGGTTACTACCTCAATGCGATCTATGTCGTCGCGGAGAGTTTCTTTAATATCGCGCGTGTAGGCGATTGCTTCTTCAAGTTTTATTTCGATTTCTCTATTGCGCGCTTCGATCATCTCAACGTCAATCTCTTGGACGATCTCTTTCATTTCCATGTAGTCAGCGTAAAACTCAAAGACACCCCATGCGCCAGCACCCAGCGTCGACAATGCTGTCAAAACAACTGCTGCTTTACCGCCACGAAATGTCATTCCGCCAAATTCAAACTCTGCCATTTTAGTTTCCCCCGTCGTCAGTAAACCTCAGATTTCTAAGGTTCGCTACTTCCGCTTCTAGTTTTCGAATCTCTAACTCGCGAGCACGAAGTTCTAATTTGTATAACTTGCTACAATCTAATCGTTCCTTTGGTTTGCCGATTGGTATGGTAATCTTTGCATAGACACCAACGTCTCGTATAAAACCGTTCGGGTCATACCCATCTGGATCCACACCCACATTAGATTGATTGAAGTTGCTATATGGATCGTTCTGATTCAATACACCAACCACACCAAACTCAACGTTCGTTGCGGAACCAATCGCCTGAGAACATTCGAGTGTGCCTGACCTTACACGATCAGACGCATAACTCTGTGGCGAAGAGGGTATCGCAACGTTCACCGAACTAGATTGCGCAACGACCCCTACACACCAAAAGGTCAGCAAGATAACAATCAAAAATCTCATACTTTCTCACTTTATCTTCGAGCATATCCTCGAAAACAACATTGGTTTAGTTGTGTCGACAGCATACAGTTTGCTCTTAGAGCAGATGTACACGGCACGACCTTTATCCTTATCTCTTATGTAGATATCAATATATTTAGTTTCCAAATATTTAACGCTCATCGGGTTCATGAGAACCGCAAATGGTACAGCGTTCCATTCTTGATCAAATACACTGACATCATAATAATCGATGTCTTTCCTACTATTGAACAACTTCATTCTTGTTGTCCAAACATTTTCCATATGTGACATTGACAGTTTAGGATAAGTCGGTGTCCATTCATGCGCCATTGCTGACACACTCAGGACACCGCTTAATAATGCTATCAATGACTTCAATATTATAGAGCGATACATTCAGCAGTAACTGCCGCTTGGTAGTTTCCGCCAGGAAACGCACGACCGACACCGTATGTTGCTTGTGACTCAACCTTGAACCAAGTAGAACCAGCAATTGTCAGATCAAACTCGCTGACATTGTTGTACTCTACTTTCGCTGCGTCATATGCTGACATATTTGCATCTGTAACTTGGTCAACTGATGTTGAACCAACCCAATATACAACGTCTGTCAATCCTGGTGACTCAGTAAATGATTCAGGGTGAGAAATCCTCGCTTGATATGTTTCTGCTTGCAGAACATCAAAACGAATAACTGGATCAACGCCGCCGGAAGTTGGATCAGTACTTAGAACTCCTGGAGATGGGTTACCGAAAACGCCGATAACGTCCTGAGTAACTACACACTTCGAATCAACAGATCCTGTAACAGGAACTGAGGTACTGGAATATGCACTCGCACTAAACATCATAGCAAACAATACTGTAATTGTTTTATTGAACATGGTATGTTCTCCTAATTTTAGTTATTTGGCATACTGTAAATTAACTAATGCTTGATACTTAATATCTTGAGCCAAGTTCACTCTCAACGCGCTTCTATTGTCTGGAAGTTTGCCGTCCTTCAACACTACCGTGTCTTCGTAAGCACCACCATCTATAGAATAGGTATAGGACGTTGGTAATCCATTCAACGCCACTAAATTATTGTGAAGCACTGTTTGCTCGATTGAGTATTCGTTCTCTCGTTCAATACCTAACAGTGTTTCGAGTCTTTCGTCTTCTTCCTCAATGACTACAATGATGCGTCGACGCTGCCTTCTTTCTTCTTCCTCTTCTTGCGTCGCTTTCAATTGTGCCTTTCGGTCTAATTCTTCTTGTATATAATCTTCTTGTAACGGATCGATGACATCCGGAATCACAACCTCTGGGATGTACGGAGATCGATATCCAGGACAGTCCGGACTAGACTGCGGATCGAAGCAAGGGTCATACTGATAAGAATAGACCACTAAAGGATCTGTAACTTCTCCCTTGCCCTGCACCTCAATCGACCCATCACCCCAGTAATTAATGTCAACTAGTGGCATCGGAATATTTTTGGTGATAGTGTTTCCTGGCAATCCAGTCCAATCATCTACCTCTCTAAAAATATAACCATCGCCCTGTGCGTTTTCGTTTTGTACAGAAACGACCATCTCGTCTTCTGCGTTCTTAATAGTCGTATAACGATAAAACACATTGTTCACTTGTAACCCTGCCTGTTGAGGCAGGATCTGCGACATCACCCAGTTGTAACCGAAGTCTGCCGCGTTATTGGTTACTCCGAAAACTTGCTCAGAGTAAGAGTAAGAGGAGCAGAGCGCCAACCCCGCCAGCACCAATAGCTGTCTTAGTCCCGTCATCCAAATTTTCTCCTATCGCAGGCAATATGCCTTCAGGTTCTTCTTCCTCTGCAGTGATCGCTGCTAACTCCCAACCCTGTTTCGCTTCTGCTCCGATCATACCATCATAGGGGCAAGGAGTTCCTGCATGCATCATCGCATCGAACACGCGTTTGTCTTGACACATTACACTCACCGCAGCAACCTTCATTCCCATATCATACAGAGTTTTTGCGTTCTTCAATCGTTCGCAATTATCGTCCGTAATCTGAGTTCCGGTTGAGATACCAAGGATCTGCGTTTGTACTGCGCCAGCAACTCCGAACGTACAAAGGTCAGAGTTAGATGTATTTATCGTTGGAGCGATTGCAGAGGGCGGTGGGGATTTCAGTGTCGTCGTTGTGTTAGAGTTTGACGTCACTGTAGAGTCAGTTGTCGACTGAGTAACAATCACATCTTCTGGTAAAGGTGCTGGTTCGGATTCTGTTTCTTCCTGACCCCAAGTCACTGATGAAATAAAAAATAACAATGTCAATATGTAGCGCATTTCGTTTACCTTTCGTATAGCATTGATATCACTTATTTATAAGATAACGGAAACTCCCCCTTGAGTTCTTTGCAAAATTACTATATAATTCGTACTTGTAAAATGAAAACTTTGAGGTTGAAATGAAAAAGCGAAACTATACACCCGAAGATGTTAGACGTCTGCAGGGTTCAGTACAGATCGATCACACTCTCGCGCGCATGGGCGCGAAGAAGTTAAGGGAGTTGTTCGATCAGCATGAATACATTAACACGTTTGGAGCGTACAATGGACAACAAGCAGTACAACACGTCAAAGCAGGACTCAAAGCGATCTACCTCTCAGGGTGGCAAGTCGCGGCGTCGGCAAACTCTGGGGATGAGGTTTACCCAGATCAGTCTCTTTACTCTGTTAATAGCGTCCCTAA
>Ga0181400_1000664_pt1 | contig 14774 bp, 5 predicted proteins | sample 23SPOviralmetaG_FD_130129 | JGI IMG/M metagenome (GOLD analysis project Ga0181400, IMG submission 130129) | Marine viral communities from the oligotrophic San Pedro Time Series (SPOT) site, San Pedro Channel, CA, USA - 23 SPOT_SRF_2011-06-22 | ecosystem: Environmental > Aquatic > Marine > Strait...
ATTTCAGCTTCAGCAGCTTATTCTTCTTCAGGAGTAGATGGTTCAGATAATGATCCAGCAGAAACAACCTCTGTAACATCTGCTACAAAAACTTACAGTAGAATAAGAAGTTTAAGATTTGGAACTTCTACTAAAACTAGTTTTACAGAATCAGAATTATTAGATCTAGAATCATGGGATACAACCTTAGGAGGATCTGTAGGAAGCCTTTATAAAGGAATACACTCAACCTCAGACATTAATAATTATGCTATTTCTACAACATGGACTGGAAATCAGTATTTTTATATTGTTTACGGTTTTAGTGATGCTAACCCTTTAACAGAAGTTGTAGGAGCATTAGGAGATGAATTACCTGGAGTATTTGATTCTCCTACCCAAGAAGGACAATACAGAGTATATAGAAGTAAAGCTTTAAAACCTGGAGGAACCGGAACAACAATTAATTACACTTTAAAAATATAAAAGATGCCAGCTTTTCCATCAAGTGATTTCATAACTATAGGATCTGGATTAAATGTAGCAGCATTTTATCCTGTAGATTACAGATTTGTATTTGCTAATGCTACAGATAGATTAGCTCTTAGTTGGTATGCTGCTTATGAAGGTTTAGTAACCTACCAACAAGATACCCAAGAACTATATGTTCTTATAAATAAAGGACCAGAAGGTGCTCCTACAATTGGTCAAAATTCTAGTTGGAGGTTAGTAGGTGGAGGATCAGGAACTAATTATGCCGCAGAATGGGCATTTACAAATACAAATAACCAATCATTTGCCTTTACTGGAGATGGTTTACCATCACCTGAAAATGATCCTACTTTATATTTATTAAGAGGTCAATCTTACAGATTTTCAAATAACAACACTTTAGGAACTCATCCTTTCCAAATTCAAACTGACGTATCAACTGTTATAAACGGTGGAACACCTTATAACTTAGGAGTAACAAATAATAGAGCCTCAGGAAGTCAACAGTTAATATTTGACGTACCTATGAGTGCGCCTGATAAACTTTATTACCAGTGTACTTCCCATCCTGCAATGAGTGGTTCCCTTATTATTGTAGGAAACCCAGGTTCAGGAGGTTCAGGTTCAGGATTTCCATTTGAAGGAGATGCAATTATAACAGGTTCACTTCTAGTATCTGGATCAAATGTAGATTTTTCAGGAGCAACAGCATTAACAGCTTCAATTATTAGTGCAAGTGGAGGAATAACAGGATCTTTAAAAGGTATAGCTGATACAGCTTCAATGACACCATTCAATGGTAATAGATTAATATCTAATAAATTTATGAACCCAGGTGTTAAAAATACCAATTATGGAGGTAATAGTATAGGTGAATTTATTGAAAATGTCTTTTTTACTAACACAAAACCTGTTATAGATACTAGTGGTTTTACTATAGGTGAATATTTACCTAGTGGTTCATTAGTAGGAACAGTTACAGCAACAGATCCCGAAGGTCAAAGTATGACTTTTTCAACGGCAAGTACTTATACAGATGATTACTTTACTATTAGTTCAGCAGGTCAAGTTACCATGAGAGTTAAATCTACAGCTTCAATGAACACTGTAAATACTGGTAGTTTATTAAAATCCCCTTTTCCAGTAGTAGTAACAGATGCAGGAGGATTAACAGGTTCTAAAACTTTATACATTAGAGTAACCCCAAATACAGCTCCTATTTGGAGTATTACAAATAATGGAAATGCTTTATCTCCAAACTACACAGGGTCATTTTTTGAAAGCTCTTCAATAGGAAATAATAAATACCAATTTTGGTATAGAGATGATGAGGGTGATTCTATAACAATTAACACAGGATCTTTAAGTTCAACTTTTAACCAATATTTTAGTCTTAATGTTCAAAGTAATTATATAGGGTTAAACCAAATTGCACCTGTAGATTATGATCAAGACCCAGTAATAACTTTTGCTTTAACTGCTAGCGATGAACATTATATAAGTGGAGATGATCCTAATTCAAGAACAATTCTCCCTATAAGAATAGAAATCACAGATGATTTAGATCCTACCATTGGGGATATGGACACTTTTTCTATAAATGAAAATTCAAGTAATGAAGCCACAGTAGGAACAATATCTAATGTATCTAACCCTGATGGCCCTTTAAGTGAAGTTTCAATACCAATATTTACTCTCCACTCAGCTTATTTAGATACAAATCCAAGTGTTAATTTAACTCAATCATTAATAAATGGGGGAGGAAATAGCTTATTAAACCCATCAGCAGATCCTTTTTATGTACCTAATGCTAATAATAGAGTAATAAAAAGAAGATCAAACGTATACTTAAATTCTGATATAGCTAATAGATATGTTTATAGAGCTTTTGCTACAGATCCTTGGGCGCCATCACCATCAGCTAGCGCATTAATGACTATAAACATCGATGATGATTTAGCTGCCACCGTATCATTAAACGATCCTTGGTATATATTAGAATCTGCAAGAACAGGTGAATATTTAACTGATCAAGTAGATGGTTATCCTAATGCATCAAGCCAATATGCTAGAGCTTCAGCTGCAGGAAGTGTAAGTCAAAGATATACAATTAATTCAACAAATGATTATGTAGCTGCTACTACACTAACAGGTTCAAGTACTTACCTAGAATTAGCTAAAAATATTAGTGGTTCAGGTCTTACTCCAGGAACAGTTTTAGATGTTAAGATTACGGCTTCAGAAAACTCATTTTTCACTACAAAACAATTTTTTGATAAATCTGTTGAAATAAAACAAATGCAAGTACCTGTTTTAACTCCAACAGATATACCATCTAATTCATCAACTAATGGAGCTAGACCAAGTAATAATTTAGTTTCAATAGATATACTAGACCCACAACCATACCCTATAAATCATAGTACATGGACATTTACTCCTAATTCAGGAGATGATTTAATAGCAGTAAAAAATGGATCTACAGATGATTATTATATACAAGCTAACTCAAATCTTCCAGTTGGAACTTATGGTTACACTGCTAGTATTTTTAATGATAGAGGGTTTGCTGCAGGATCAGTACAAGATACTTTTAACATAGTAGCTGCACCAACTGGATCATTAAATATACCAGCTTTAAACATTATAGAATCTGCAACTAGTGGTGCAACTGTAAAAACAAACAATAACGGTAGAACAGGAGGGGCATCAACATTAGGTGTTTCATATGCTAGTGGTAATTATAATAATCCCCAAGTTGCTTCATTTACTTCATCTAATGCTTTTGTAGCAGTATCAAATGCTGGTGTAGTATCCATTACAGGTAATATGTCACCAACATACCCTTTCCAAAGTCCACCTATTACATCTAATATTACATGGCAAGATCAGTATGGTAACATAGGAGGCCCTGAAACAATAAGTTTAATTATTAGAGAAAACTTAGCACCAACATTTAGTATTACAAATTTAGTTAGTGAAACGGATGATGCACAATCTGGAGATAATATTATAAATGTTAGTAATATACAAGATGTAGAACAAGATTTAAATTACACAGTATCATTAAGTGGAACAAATGCAGCTTTATTTAATGTTGCTACTCCAACTATTACTACTAATGATGGAAGTACTTTCTTAACAGCAGTAAATAATATACCAGCAGGAACATATTCAATTAATGTTATAGTTACAGATAATTTCGGATCTAGCAGAACTACAGCTCATAGTATAACAATAGCACAATCTGCGACTTATGGTCCAATGTATATTTATGCTACAAGTTACCCAGGTACGGGTTATACTACTCCTACAAGTTATAATGACTCAATGAAATATACTAATAGTCCTGGTAACCCAGGAGATGCAACATTGGATGTAAATGCATTTCCTATGACAGCTTTAGTAAATAATGGTATAGATCAAAATGCAGGTTTAGATACTATAAGTCTTTTTAGTAGCAATTATATGAAACAAGTTGCTACTGCAATACAACCTGATAATACAAACCCTTCAGCAGCAGAAGCATTAGAAGATAAAGATAGTGGAACTATATCTATGACAAATAGTTTAGGAACTGCAAATAGAATTTTAGTTTTAATTCCTTCAGGTTCAAGTATAACTGGAATACCTACAGGTGGAATGGTAAATTCTACAAACCCATCAGGAGCTTCTAATAAATATGTTCTTTACCAACAACAAGGTAGTAGTTGGGTTGCTTTAATAAGTAGAATCAACAAAGTAGATTTTGGAACTGATACTACTAAAAATAAGGGATACAGATATTGGTTTGTAATAGGTACAGGTACTGGAGATCTTAGTTTAACGAATGGAAGTGATTTAATACTTAGATTAATTCCTGAAAATGGTACTGCACCTACTTAATATTTATAAATGAATTAAAAAAGTAAAAAACATGGCAACCCCCGTATATCCATTACCATCATCAGCCTTTCCTGGTCAACTAGGACTAAATTCAGCTTCAATAGCAGATAATAGAGTACCTGGAACCAAAGCTGGTAAGGCTTCAATGAATGTTGAGTATATAAGAGGAGCTTTTAGGACTTATGAATCTGAATCTATGCTTCGGGAAGCCCCTGTTGAAGCTTTTGCCTCAGGTCAAATAGTTTATTGTTATGATACAAATAAATTATATGAAATAACTTATCACCCTCAAGATCAAGGTTTTTTTCCACCACTTGATCAATATATAACTAGTGCTTCATTTCAATGGCCTGGTACAGGAGGCTCAGGTTCAATAGATGATGCAATAGTAACAGCTTCCATAGCAGGTAATATAATGACCTTTACCAAAGGTGATGGTGATACTTTTGATATTACTCTACCAGCAGGAAGTGGAAGTAGTGGAACAGGTATATTTATTGAAAGTGGATCCTCAGGAGTATTTGTAACAACAGGTTCGTTACTTATATCATCAAGTGTATTACAAAAATCAGCTAATACACTCACAGGATCAGCTGTAACACAATCAAATGATGGTACTGGGGGAAATGTAAATAAATATAGTTTAGTATCAAGCCAATCAGTATGGCATTACTCAGATAATATAGGAGTACCTACATCAAAAGCATGGAAAACAGATTTAGATGGTTCATATTTTAATAATTTTGACCATAACACAGATACAGCAGAAATAGTAAGATTTATGGCTGGTTTATTAAAAAGCCAAGCTCCTGACGTATCACCAAACACTCAAACATTTAGTGGAATATCTGAAAATATAACAGGAGATAATATTGCTTCCAATAGACCACAAGGAAGAATTCCACTTAATTCTACAAATAGTACTATTAATTATTTAATAAGTAAAGGGTTTGGTTTAGCTACTCAACCTTTATTTAATGGTATAACTAACATATATGATAATAGTTCTTACAACATAAAATATTCCTCAGTTGCTGGGGGTTCTACAACAGTTTCTTCTTCAAATGATCCTCAATTATTTGGGTTAGGAGAAATAGGGGATGAATTTAAAGTTAGAAATGTTAGTAATTTTGAATTCGAAGATAATAATAGTAGTATTTTAACAGCAAATACAAGTAACACTGATATAGTAACAGCAAATTCCCCTCAATCAGCTAACCCAGGATTAACTTTAGCTAATATTCCTACGGGGAATGATTTAATAAATGAAAGATTTCAAGATGGAAAATTTCAAAATGAATTTAGTGCTAATTTATTTAATAATGGTGTAAGTCTCACTACTACAGGTTCTATAGGATTTTATGAAATAAGTGCTTCTATTTCAATTCAAATAGGTACTGATCCATATTCATCTCCTATAGAAGCTAATAAAAGAATATTTTATGCTCCTATAAGCAACCTTAACACAGCTATACCAGCAAACAGTATAAATGTTAATAATCCAAATTTAAGATATATCACAGCAACATCTAGATCACTTTCAGGTGCACCTTATCTATTAACTGCTACTTATGAAGCTTCTAGTTCTGTTTCTAATTTATTTAATCCTTTATATGCAGCTTCAACAGTAGCTCGTTATAGTGAAAGTGATTCATTAGTACAAATTTCTCATCCATCAGGAGGAAGTTATACTTCATCTTTAGATGGTGGAACTATTCAAACAACAGATTCAGTTTATACTGCTGCAGGGGTTGCAAGGGGTTTAAATGATACTCCTAACGAAAATGATATAGTAAGATTAACAGCTAGTTTAGATTTTGATGCTGGATCATCTAGAAGTACTAATATTTCTGCAGTAGGGCTAAATTCAACTAATTTTGCAGTTAATGCTATAGTAGTAGATAAAAACTCAACTTCAACTACACCATATACTCATACTGTTAATTATATATCACCTGGTGCTTTTGGAAATACTAACCCAGGATACTCAAATCAACCTATGGCATATTATGGTTATGCTCAAGGAAATGATAATGGAACTTTAACAGGGACAACAGAACAATTTACAGGAGAAAGTTATAGACTTAAAATAGATAACCAAATGCTAGCAGGTACTTTTGCATCTGGAACTCCTTTTGTAACTGGAACTTATGATGTGTCAACTTTAGCTAAATATGATCTTCAAGTTAAACCGGGATACTTAGTATACCCTGAAGGAAGTAATGGTTATTGGTTACAAAACCCTGACACAAGTACAGATTACAAATATTATGCTAGAGCATTCCAAACAAGTGGTACTAAAAGTAAACTAAAATTAAGTATAGGACAACAATTAGTAGAATGGGGTTCTACTTCTGATGGCATAGCAGCAGCAGTAATGCTACAATCTGCAGCCTCAGGTACAACCCATACTATTGCAGGAGTAACTACAACTTTACCAAGATCTATTTTATATGATTTTGCTACTCTTACAGGACCAAATCCTGCATCTAACCAATCTAATGACAATCAGTTAAATCCTTTTACTGTTAATGTTGATGTAGGGGGAAATCAGAATGGTGGAAATTATGATTCAGTTACTAAAACATATACAATAAACTTTTTAGATAATTTATTTCAATTTTTAAACGGAACTTACAATAATTATGTAATACTATTAAGATATAAAGGAGATCCAACTCCTGTTCAAAGTATTAATATAAGTTACATATAATAACATATTTATAAACAGATAAAGATTAAAAACAACAACAAATGGCAACTTTCGATAAAGAAATTAAATCAAACCGATTACTACAAAGTAAAAGGTATACAATACAAAATATAGATGGTCAAGAAGCATATACTAATGTTTTAGACTTAAATTCCTCTGAAATTTATACTCAGCAAGCATCTCTACCAACGGCATCGTTGCCATATTCAAGTAGTGCTCAAAATGGTTTGTATATTACTTCAGGTAGTGGTGCTGGTCAAACTAACATAGCTGAATACTACCATAGAATAAGATTAAAACCTGTAAACCCTTTAGTAACACAAGCAGGGGTTGAAGGAGGTGATCGTGCTCAAGTATGGGTACCTATTTCAGGATCAGTTAGTTATAATCCAATTACAGGTCAATCAGTTCAACCAGGACAAATAGTAAATTGGATTTCTAACAAATATATTAGACCTGATTTAAACACTTTAAGAGCCGATGAATTTACTAATGGCAATACTCCAGGATATAATGTAGTTTTATTTACTGGTGATGTAAATAACCCATCAGTAGTAGATGGAAATTTTTACCAATTTGATTATAAAACAGGTGTTATCCAATTTACTAGCCCTGCAAATGCTCCTTCTGCAACAACTTCTGTTTACTTATCAGGATATGTTTATGTAGGTAAAACTTTAGCAGATGAAACATTTGGGAGTGGAGGATCAGGTGCAGGATTTCCTTTTACAGGAGATGCTGTAATTTCAGGTTCTTTATTAGTATCAGGAAGTGGATTAACTATTACAGGTAGTTCTGCTTTTGATGGTGCTATAAATGCTACTTCAGTAACTAGTTCATTTAAAGGAAATCTAGATGGTACAGCTACAACAGCTACATCCGCATTAACTGCTTCAAGAGTATTAGGAACTAATGTAATAGGATCAGTAACATCCGCATTAACTGCTTCAAGAGTACTAGGATCTGGTGTAGTAGGATCAGTAACATCTGCATTAACTGCTTCAAGAGTATTAGGATCAGATGTAGTAGGATCAGTAACATCTGCATTAACTGCTTCAAGAGTATTAGGATCAGATGTAGTAGGATCAGTAGCAAATGCTACAAACGCAGCAAGTGCAGCAGCCTTAGATACAAATGCTACAGGTACAAATTTAACTTTATCAGGAAATTTATCAGTAGCAGGAACCGCATCATTTACAAATGCAACAAATTTAGCAATTAAAGATAAATATATTTTATTATCTTCAGGATCAACTTCAGCAGGAGACGGTGGTATAGTAGTACAACAAGCAGCTGATGGTGTAGGAAAGTTATTTGGATATGACTCAGCCACAGGAAGATGGGCTATAACAAGTTCATTTGACGCAGATACAGCAGCAGATTTTCAACCAGATGCTTATGTGTCAATGGTTATTAGTGGATCTACATTATCCCAAGTTTCTTCATCATTAGTATACAATAAAAAAGGTAATGTATTTGTAGATTCAAGCAATGATGCTTATATATTTGCTGATGATTGGCAAAAATTATTACTATCAGGAGATAATATAGTAGTAGGAGCTATTAGCGCAAGTGGTCAACTTGAATCAAATGGAGCAATTATTAGTGGTACTTTAGCTATTGAAGGTATTTCAAATGTTTCAGCTTCTATAGCAGCTTTAGCAGGTGCTGAAGATAATGCTGGAATATTTAACCAAGTAGGATCATCAGATGCTTTTGCAACAACTTCATCATTACAAGTAACTGGAAGTACATTATTACAATCTCCAGTATCAGGATCTAATCCAACATCAACAAGTGATGGTACTTCAAGTGATGTAGCTAAATATGCAATGTCTGTAAGCGAATCAATTTGGGCATATAACCATAATGTAGGTGTACCTAAAAGTAATGCTTGGCAAACAGGATTAGCAGGTTCATACTTTAACAGATTTAATCACAATACAGATACCTCAGAAATATTAAGATTTATTGCAGGATTATTAGCTGATCAAGCCCCAGATGTATCAGAAAATACTAATACTTTTACATCTTTAACTCCAATTCAAACTAATGCTACACAATTTAGTATACCTGGAGGAGTTGTTCCTAATAGTACTAATAATGCTGATATTACACATTTAATAAGTAAAGGATTTGCAGCAGCAGGATCAACTTTATTTAATGGAGTAACTTTAGCAAATTCTGCGAATCATATTAATAATAGTAACTTTAGTATTAAATATAATAATGTTTCTTCAGGTAATACTACAGTTTCTTCATCTAATAGTTTTCCACAAAGTAGTAATACTAGATTAATAGGATTAGGAGACATAGATGATACCGTAAATGTTGTAGGTACAATAGATTTTGTATTTGAGGATAATACATCTAATACACAAACAGCAACTAATCAAACTCAAACAACATTAACTAATAGCACATCAGGCACAACAGCTAATAATATTACATTAGCTACAATTCCAACAGTTAACCCTCAGATTGCAGCTAAATTCCAAGATGGTGTATTTACAAATGCTTTTGAAAATACCATGTATAATAATGGTGTAAGTTTTTCAAGTATAGCTTCAACCGGATATTATGACATAGATGCTTCTATTGCTATTAATGGTGGTACTGCTAGAACCGCAGCTAAAAGAGTATTATATACTCCTGCATTAATTTCTATTAATGCTAATAGTTTAACAAACCAAAACTTAGTAGCAAATGCCTTAACAGCAACATCTAGATCACTTTCAGGTGCACCTTATTTATTAACTGCTACTTATGAAACTAAAACAGAAACTTTAGGTATGTTTGATCCATTATTTGTGGCTAGTTCTAATGCAGTACAAATGGAAATAAATGGTACCCCACATGGAATTACTATAGCAGCAACTTCAGGAAAATCTTTAGTATTAGACACATCAGGTAATGATGTAGGAAATGCTAATACCGTATATGATTCTACAGGTGCTACTCCTAGAAGTATCAATGATATACCTAATAGAACAGATATTGTGAGATTAGAAGGAGATATTACTTTTAATGCAGGAACAAGTAGAGCAACTAATATAACAGATGGTACTTATGGAGCCACAGATTTTGCAGTAAATACTTTTGGAAGAACTAGATTACAAACTGGAGGAACAAGAAGTACAGTAGCTTCTCAAACCTTGGATTATATAGCAGCTGGTACTTTTGGAAATACTAACCCAGGATACTCAAATCAACCTATAGCATATTATGGTTTTGCTCAGGGAGATGATAATAGTACCATAGGAACTATAAATGGAGCTTCAGAAGATTTTTCAGGAGAAGATTTTAGAGTAGAATTAACTAATAATGCTTTAAAAGGAAATGATACTGACGCTGATAAATTCCCAACAACATATGATGTTTCTGCTTTAGGAGCTTATGATCTTCAAGTAACCCCAGGACACTTAGTAAGACCAGGTTCTTTAAAAGGATATTGGTTAACAGATCCAGATCCTAATAAAGATTATAAATGGTATGCTAGAGCATTTAAATGCCCAATTACTGGAACTAGTATAAAATCAAAAATTACAGTAGATGTAGGTCAAACTTTAAAAAGATTAAATGAAACTACTACGGGTGTATCTGTAGCTGTAATTTTAGAGAGTGCAGGAGCTAATGTTGTTCCAACTGTTCAATCAGCTAATCCCCGAATATTTGACATGGCTAATGGTTCAAGTGATGATGGTAATAAGTCTGTTAGTGATAATGGTGGTCAATTCTCACCATTTTCAGATACAGCAACAATTACATATAATGAGGGATTAACTATAAATGGTACAGCTTATACTTTAAATTTCCTTGATGCAAAAGATATGTACTTAGATACTACTTATCAAAACTTTATTGTTTTAATAAGATATAAAGGAGTACCAACTTCGGTTGAAGATATAACTATAAGCTATCAGTAACCCATAGTTTAAAAAACTAAAAGGGGTTAGAAAATTATCTACCCCTTTTTTGAAATATTTGAGTAGAATTAAAAATAGAAGTTAACGCACATGGCAACTTTCGATAAAGAAATTAAATCAAACCGATTACTGCAAAGTAAAAGGTATACTGTACAAAATATAGATGGTCAAGAAGCGTATACTAATGTTTTAGATTTAAATTCTACTGAAATATATACGCAACAAAACCTATTACCTACTTCATCATTACCATATTCAAGTAGTGCCCAAGATGGTTTGTATATTACTGATGGAAGTTCTAATATAGCTCAGTATTACTGGAGAACAAGATTAACTCCAACTAATGCAACCGTAGATTCCTCAGGAAATAGTGGAGGTAATTTAGCCCAAGCTTGGGTTCCTATTAGTGGAAGTGATTATAATCCTATTTCATTACAAAGTGTTGCTTCTGGTCAAGTAGTAAATTGGATTTCTAACAAATATATTAGACCTGATTTAAACACTTTAAAAGCGGATGAAGCATCTTCTGGTAATACTCCTGGATATAATATTGTTTTATTTAAAAACACAGTTTCAGATAGCGCTAACGATGCACAAGTTGTTCCTGGTACTGAATATCAATTTGATTACAAAACAGGTGTAATACAATTCACAAGTCCTTCAGTTTCACCAAATAAAATTCATTATTTATATTTATCTGGATATGTTTATTTAGGTAAAACCTTAGCAGAAGAAACTTTTGGATCTACAGTTAACACAGGTTCTTTACTTACAACTGCTTCTATATCAGGAGAAACAATACAATTTACTAAAGGAAATGGAGATACATTTGATATAACTGTACCTGCAGGAGATTCTTTTCCTTATACAGGATCAGCTCTTATAACAGGTTCATTAGGTGTAACAGGTTCTATAAATTCTACTTCAGTAACTAGTTCATTTAAAGGAAACCTGGATGGTACTGCTTCTACAGCTTCTTATGTTGAAACTGCCCAAACGGCATCATATGTTGAAACAGCTCAAACCGCATCATACGTTTTAAATGCAATTTCAAGTTCATATGCTTTAACAGCATCATACGCAGTTTCAGCTTCACATGAAATAGTAAAAGAAGTATCTTCAAGTTATGCTGATGTAGCTGAAGTAGCTAGAGGTTTAGAAAATACCCCTTCAATCTCAGTTACAAATATTACAGCATCAGGAGCTATTAGTTCAAGTAAAAATTTATTCATATCAGCTTCCGAAAGTAATACAGCTGATAAAGTAGCTTTATATGATTCTTCAACAGGTGAAATATTTTACACAGCTTCAAGTGCTATAGGAGGTGGTACTGATATAAAAGCAACAGGTTCTTTAAGTGGTAGTAGCCCAGGAGGTATTATAAACACAATTACAATAAGAGATTTTGATTCTGATGTTTTAGTTAAATTTGATGCAGGAGATTTACAATTTATATTTGGAACTCCATCGGCACCAACACCTACATTAATTGAATCAGGATTTATACACGATAAATTTAATTTATTTCCACAAACTTTTACTCTTACAGGAAATTTTAATTTAGAAGCTTATGATTTAATAAGTGCTTCTTTAGAAGAAACATCCCCAACAGCACAAGATATAAGTGACACTAATTCTGGAACTTCATTATTTACAACTTTTACTAGCAGAGTTTTTGGAAGTGGTCAAGATGAATATCAATTTAGATTACAATTAACTTCAAGCAACCCTGCAACATCAGAAGTTAGCAATCAAACTGCAACTGAAACAGTTTCATTAAATAAATCTGTTCCTGGAAACCCTAGTAATACTTTTAATACTACTTTAGTAGAAGGAGGAGTTGTTAGTGGTAAAATAGAATATAATGCTACAGGTAGTGTATCCTTTACAGGATCTAAAAGCGGCACAGATAATGAATGGACATTTGTTAGTATGGAATCAAACCAAACTTATGCTCCAACAGCTAATGGGCATGAATCAATTAGTGGAAGCGTTAATTTAAACAGCTTAGCAGCAGACGCCACCCTTACTATTAATACAACTGCAAATTATAATTCTGGAATTTTAAATGCACCCCAATTAACTACTTCTAGAGGTTCAGGAAACCAAAATTATACAAGAACTAGAAGTGTAAGAACAGCTATGTTCCCTTCAAGTCTAACGGGTTCATTTGAATCTGATTATTTCAATATATCTCTTTTAGAAAAAAGTGGATCTATTAATAGAGGAACTGAAAACCCTAACAATTTATCAGTTACATTATCTAATAGCAATACATCAGAAGGACTTTATCAATATATTTTAATTGATGGCACTTATACTTTATCAGCTGCTCTTATAGGAGGCACTAATTATCTGGATGATACATTTGGTAATGGTCCTTTTGCTACTACTAGTGGTTGGAAAGTTTACAAGTCAAGAGAACTTGGTGATGGAACAATAACATATTTATTAGAAACATAAAAAAATAAAAGCATGGCTGTACAAGTACCTTCAGGATTTTTAGTAACTAGTACCGACCCTATTGATGGGAGGATGATAGCGGCAAATGCTTCTGCTAGAAAAAATGCTCAAAGGTATACTAACTATAATTCTTTTGTTGGGTTACTAGTATATCAACAAGATACAAATGAATTATATTCTCTAGTAGATAAAAGTAATACTGGTAATGACGCAGGTTGGCAATTATTAAGTGATGGTTCTACTGGAAGTTCAGCTGCAGGTGCAAATACCCAAATACAGTTTAATGATAATGGAGGTTTTGGAGGGAGTGCTAGATTAACTTTAGACTCTTCAACAGGAGCTACTACGGTAAGTGGTAGTTTAACTATTGAAGGTACTAATGATGGTTTATTTTTAATAAAAAAAGGAACTGAAGAAGTAGCTAAAGTAAATAGTGATGGGGTTTTTATATTAACTCCTAAATCATCTCTACCTACTGCTGTAGAAGGTGGATTAGTTATTGATAATAATGGAGATTTCTATGTAGGAGTATAAAAAGTTACATATGTATAACCGATAAAAAAATTAACAAGTTGGAGATGATCCAACTAATTAAGACAAAAACATAATTTATATTAACAATTAAAATTTAAATAGAATGGCAACATGGAAAAAAGTCATAGTTAGTGGATCAAGTGCGTCATTAACAAAAATAGGACTAGGAACAGCAGATGTTCCTTCAAACGCGGGAGAAATCTCAGCATCAGGAAAATTGTTTGCAGACACATCCGCAGCATCAGGTTTAAGTGCACCTTACAATGTAGTAATTAAAGGAGCAAGTGGAGAATTTATGCATACTTCATCACAAGCAATATCTCCAACTCTTCAAGATTTAAATATTGGAGCAGGTTTAAAAGATGCAGGTGGTGAAACTGTATATGATGGTAGTACAGAAGTTACATTACAATTTGATTCATCATCAGCTGCTGGAAATGGTTTAGAAGCTTTAAGTACAGCTGGTAAAATTGCAGTAAAAGCTAATGGAAGTAGTATTTCTGTAGGCTCAGCGGGTATTGCAGTAGCTACAGGATCAATAGTAGATACTACTAGAGGTTTATCTGCAGCAAGTTCAGATATTAGTGGTTTAACAGCAGGAACAATTGGTGTTAGAGTAGATGGTTCTACAATTGGATATAGTTCAGATGGTGCATTAACAGCATCTTTCCAAAGTGGACAAGATTTAGGTACTGGTACTGGTATTAGAATGGTAAATGCTTCAAACCAAGCTTCTTCATATAACGGTTCAGCAGATATTACTATCTCAGTAGATACTTCAG
>Ga0181400_1000667_pt1 | contig 14740 bp, 11 predicted proteins | sample 23SPOviralmetaG_FD_130129 | JGI IMG/M metagenome (GOLD analysis project Ga0181400, IMG submission 130129) | Marine viral communities from the oligotrophic San Pedro Time Series (SPOT) site, San Pedro Channel, CA, USA - 23 SPOT_SRF_2011-06-22 | ecosystem: Environmental > Aquatic > Marine > Strait...
AAGAACTAACCCTGAAAAACTATCTGTTGAATATCCTGTAATAAATCGTCTTAAGAATAAGATGAAACGCAATAAAGATATTACTGAAAATCAAGTATACTCATTTGATAGAAGAGTGAGACGCTCACCTGTCTTATTCGAAATGGTTAAATATATGCAGGAATTAGATAATACAGCAGAAGAGGGTGAAGAGACAAAACATAGAAACATGAATCTTCAAGCATATAAATCTGCCGCAGATGACAGATTAAAAGTAATAGAAGAAAAGGATAAAGTAATAGAAGAACAGAAAAAAGTAATAGAAGATCTAAAAAACAGAATACAGGATTTAATGTGGGCGGATAGTGATGAAGAACGAGACGCTGAAACAGGTGAATTGAATCCAAACTTTATTTATGATTAGCTTTTCTTTTTTTTATTTTTGTTAGAAGCACCCATCATATCGAATATATCTTTTTCTACTATCTTGGGTGGTTTGATAGCAACCTCCACATTGTGCTGCAGCGGTTGTTTATATGAGTTCTTGGATGAATTCAAAGGTTTCATTGGCTTTGGTTTTCCAGGTGCTCTCTTGACTCTCTTTGGCATTTATTGTTTCAACTATAAAAATATCTAATAATTTATTAAAAAAAATTTAATTTTATTAAAATATAATTAATAATATAAAATGTCTCTAGTCGTATGCTCCAATCAAGAGAAAGATGGCAAGTCATTACGTCAGCCTTCATCTGTATATAATGCGTGGTCATTTCGTAATCCACTTTCTTCCACTATGACTATTCCTGCGAATGCTCAAATAGCACTACAATCATGTAAGGTAAATGTAGATGGGCGTGTAGTTTTCTCTGGAAATAATCATCGCTTCTATCATTATCTCGGACAGAAACTAGATATAGATGGTGAGACAGCGCCTCAAAATGTAGATACTACATCTCAATCAGTATTAGTAGATTTACTATCTAATGATCAGAAGGGAGAAGTATTAGAATTAAGTGTAGATGAATTTGCTAATCAATTACAAGAACGAATCCAGCAAGAAACATTCCACCCAAATTTTAAAGAGCAATTCCAATGCGACCCACTACGCAATGCTTCTTCTCTTGACTTTTTGGGATATAAGTTTACTTACAAGCAGAATGCTAGTACAGAAAACGCTCGCGCTGACCTTGACTTTGATATTTGGTATCATGAGGGATCTGCTAAAAATTTCACTTATAAGAAAACGGGAGGTGATGTGGGAACATTTAAGAGAGTAGCTACTGGTGATGGTGTGGACGAACCCTCTGTTGCTCTTGCACCAAATAAACCACTATCACTAACAAGAGATACAAAGAAGATTGGAGAAAAACAAGGCGTATTTGAAGTAGATATTCGCAATGGTTCATTTGCCAATGTCCAAGCATCAGGAGTAGAATGGAAAGTTGGTCTATCTAGATGTGTGAATATAGCTGATGGAAATGGACGCTTCTATCCTGAATATGCTGATGAAACGAATGACGATGGAAACTTGCGAATATCTAATCCTGTATTTGCTGATTTTGCTGTGGCAAGAAATGCGGATGGCGAATTAGTTTGTTATCATCATGTTATGGATGATAGTGTAGATGATGGGAAAAAACTCGTTGCCCGTGAAGTCAAGTATTATGAGAATGCTAATAGTAGTTTTGCAGGTGGTGATAGATTTAATCTGTCTACTGGAACTGATGCTGTGAATTATAACAGAATTGCTCTCTGCGCACAGGGTGAGAATATTAGAGCATTAATTCATGATAACGCATCCTCAGCATGGAGACTAATTACAGAATTCGACGCAGCTGTTGCTTCTGAAAGTTATTTCAAACCAGTCAATCAAGCGTGCTGGTGTTTACATCCATTTTTAGAAGTGGGTGATGATGAAAATAATGCTTCTTGTACTATGCGGATCCGAGAGTTTGATACTCCTGTTGGCCTCACTAAATACGCACAACCAACAAAAACAAATCAATCTAACGCTGGATGGTGGGAACTTAATGAAGCACTGAATACAGAAGGTAGATGCCAAGAAGTAGAAATGAGAGAATGGAATAAACCAGGAAATACAGGAGCAGACGCTTATGTATTCCAAGAACAAAACGCTTCTGATGGTGTTGATTTGGATCCTGTTTTAGTTCTTGAACCATCTACTATTTATAAGAGAACAGAAGGTGCTAATGGTAAATCTATTCTTGGATTTGAACAATCAATAGTTGATGTTCCTGTTTCGGGAGATAACACTAATACTATTGTGTTTGACTCCTCTACTATTCCTTCTCTCCAATCTTCTATGGCTATGTTTGTTAGACTGAATAACTTTACTCAGAATGTCATGAATGCTTATACAGGGAATAGATCTAAAATACTTGCTCATCTACCACGCTTTGATAACGCACAATCCACAGGCAGATTATATTTTGAACCAAATAATATGGTGTTTATTGATTTAGATAATCCTGCTCCACTACAAGTTAACGAGTTTGACATATCATTTAATTACGTTAATGAGCAGTATGCTACATCACTCACAGGGCAATCCATAGTCTGCTTATATATTAGAGAGAAACCAAAGTAAATATAGCTGTTAACAATATAATTAATTTAGATAGATTATTATATAGTTGTTAAAAACAGAACTTTATAGAAATTTTAGTTATTTTTTAGATATTTATAGAAATTTTTTTATAGATTAGTTCTATAAATGCCAAGTAAAGCTCCCAAAGTTGCTTTTAATTTCACTCCTGATCTTGTTGATGAACCACCACCACCCTTATCTGTAGAGCAGTTGGAAGATGATATGGAAGAACAGGATATCCCCATGTCGCAAATGCGTAATCCAAATACAATACATTCAAATATTAATGTTCCAGATGTTGTTGATAGAGAACCAATCGAAAAAGAAGTAATCTTTGAATCTAAAAAGAAAAAGAAGAAAGTTATAGAAGAAGATAATGAAGAACCACTACCAAATTTACCAGTAATTCCTGATGATATCAAAGAAGAACTAGAATATCAAGAACCACTACCAACACCGAAGCCGAAGCCGAAGCCGAAAGGAACTGCAAAACCAAAGAGGAAGATGAGTGAGGAGCATAAGGCAAAGTTAGCTGCTGCTCGGGTCAAAGCGCTGGAAGCAAAACGCAGAAAGAAGGAAGAAAGATTAGCCGCAGCAGCATTAGATAAGGAAGAAAAAGAATTAATGAAACAACAGAAAGTAAAAAGAGTTAAAAAGTTAAAGCAAGAAGTAGATGAACCAGAAGCACCAAAACCAGTAGTTCAGCAGCAACAGATGTTCACAAAGCAAGATTTAGAAAAAGCACAATTCGACGCAATAATGAAGTATGACGCATTGAGGAAACATGAGAAAGCAGAAAAAAAGAAAAAGGAGGCATTAGAGAGACAGCAAGCCGAGCTTATGCGTAAGATACAACCACAGCAGTATAAATATCGGGATGGGTCTAATCGTTGGGATAGATGCTACTGAGGTGTGTAGTTTCACATGCGTTTAAAATATTTAAAAATTATTATAAGATATCTTATAATGAGTTCTTGTTTAGTATTGGGAAATGGAAAATCGCTTGAATCATTTAATTTTAAAGACATTAATACTGAATGGGTTGGTTGTTGCCTGGCGTTCCGCTACTGGAATAAGGTCGACATTCATCCCACATTTTACGTCTGTGCTGACGGCGTGGTATGTTATGAGAACAAAGAAGTATTGGAATATGTGAAAAAGGGTAAGTGTAAAAAGTATTTATTATCATCATCAATTAAGAAGGTATGGAAGGATTATCCCACAGATGGAAGTGTAGTCTTTATTGAGGATTTCATGAATAATGCTTTTTCCATATTTAAATTTGCAGTTAATTATTGCTCTGGTACAGCATCAGCACTTCTAGCATTAGATCATTATGACAGAGTTCATTTGGCGGGGTTTGATTGTGATTATCAAGAATTTATTCCTGAATGTGAAAAGTTAGCAGATGGCACACTTCGTATTAAGACAACTCCACTAGAAAATCCAAATTACTTTTTTAATGATTATCAAAGAGAAGGAGATGTATATAATGTCCCAAATGGAAAAACTATTCATATGAGATCATGGAAAGAACTATCATACATACTTGATTTCATTTCAAAGATGTATCCACAGAGAAACAAAGTAATTACAAATTACAATAATAAGATATCTATTTCACAATACATTCCTCAACGACCTCTACATGAACTTTATGATTATAATAAACCCAAAGAGAAAATAGCATTTCTAGTGCCATCAACTAGCAACAAGAGATTATGGAATAATTTTAGAGAAACATATCTTAGTTCAGTTCTCCTTCCAACACTGAAAAAGTTAACATTAGATTATGATATTAAATTGTATGTGGGATATGATGACGATGACAGACTATATAGTAATATTAGTTTACCAAAGAATGATGATGATATAGAATTAGAATGGATACCATTTGATAGTAATTTTAAGGGTAAGCCGACGCATATATGGAATGTATTAGCGAACAAGTGTATCAATGATGGATATGAATATATGCAAGTTTGCGGAGATGATATTGCCTTTGACCAGAATACAGAATGGATGAGACTATTTATCAAGATGCTACAAAAGAATAATAATATTGGGTTTTCAGCTGGGTTCTCAAATAATAATAAAATACCAACACAATTTTTATTACACAAAAAACATTATGAGATATTTGGATGGATATTCCCACCACAGATAACAGATTGGCAATGCGACGATTTCCTGTATCATTTATACGGAAAAAAGGGTAATTGGATAAAGCAATTTTCGCATCAAAATGTCGGCGGAGAACCAAGATACACACCCAACAATTGTATTAAATTAAGGGAGATGTTAGTGAAGAGACATAAAAAACAATTAAATAAATATTTGTAAAAATATAATATAAGATATCTTATAATGAGCAAAAGACCTCCACCAAAGGTATTGAAAGTGAAGGATGAACCACCTTCTGATAAATTTAATGATATACATCCCAACCTTCCACAGATGCCTTCATTATTATTAATTATTGGGTCGGTGCGTTCTGGCAAGAGTAATCTACTAGTGAACTATTTTTGCAACGAAGAATTCTATAAGGACAAATTCGATGTAGTGAAATTTGTATCAACTACATTACATACAGATCATAAGGGTAAGATATTATCAAAGCATTTTGATTGTATGGATCATTACGAAGATAGTGTTATAGAAAATATAAAGAAGTCTCAATCATCATATGATAGTAAACAAGATAGACCGACATATGCGTTAGTTATGGATGATGTCTTAACAAAAGATTTCAAGAAAACAAATCAAGTATCATTCTTCTCAACTCGGTTTCGTCATTATATAGATATGTATATTATAGCTGTTCAGTCATTCCGTGCTGTGTCTGGAATGATACGCAATAACGCAACATCGGTTGTTATTTGTAAGCAGCAGAATAGAAAAGAGTTAGACAAGATAGCAGAGGAGTATGGAGATATGGTTGGTGGTCATGATAATTTTATTAAACTATATGAAGAGGCACATGCTGATAAATATTCATTTTTGTATTTAGACTTAACAGATAATCCTGCTCGCGCATTTATAAGACATGAGAAGCAGATATGGCCAACGAGAGATAATGATGATGATGAAGAATTAGAAATAGAATAAATTTTTATTTAATTTATTTAATTAAAATATAATTATAAATATAAAATGCAAGATCTACATAACCAATCTGCGATTGCCCAAGGGAACGCTCGCACAGCTGCGGTGCGTGATTTAAATGATCGTATAAGACAACATAATACAGACATCGCAAATCAGATAACGTCAGCGAAAGAACAAGCGGATACTATGAAAACAATAACAGCAGCAAAAGATACGGCACAAGGTTTGTGGACTGGTGCTCATATGCCAGATAAAGTGGCAGCATTTAATGATTATATGGATTCTAGTAAATCATCTAATCCCACGACGCAAGCGGAGAACTCCCAGAGAGAAGCGGCAGCTAATGGTACGACAGAAACAACAGCTGAAACTGATGCGCAACAGGCAGCACAGACGGACGTTGGTGGTGAAGCATTGGCAGAAGGAGCAACACAAGCGGAAGGTGCGGCAGAGTCAGCAGAGCAAGGAACATCAAGATTAATGAATGGTCTTAAATCTACTGGTGCTTTCTCTGATGAAACATTAGATACCATGAGTCGTGTGGGTAGCAAGGCTGCTGCGGGCGCAGGTGTTCTTGGTGCGGCTGCTATTGGTGGTCTGGATGTATATAAGGATATTGAGGCAGGAGGTCTCGCAGGAAATAACAATTTTGAGAAAGCGTCAAATCTATTACAGATTGGGGGTTCAATAGCAGATATTGCTGGTGTTGCTTTCCCACCAGCAGCACTTATTGGCGGTATACTGGACTTAACCTCAGGGGCTCTCGAGGAAGTTGGAGAGGGTGAAGACACAACTGCAAGTGATAAATTAGACGCCGCGCAGAAAGCAGAAACAGAAGCACCAGTAGAAGAAGAACAGCAAGTACAGACAGCATCAGCAGATATTCAATAATATATATATAGTAGATTATAACTTTTTTGATTTTTTTTTATTTATTTTTATAATATAATTATAGTTATAAAATGTCTTATTGGAGAGCTGATGATGCTGTAAGAGTTGGCGAGACAAAAGTTTCCGTTCCCGCTGAAAATGGGCTTAATTACTCGCCTGGACAAAAGGTTCAGTTATTCGTAGATTCGTCTACTAAATTCATGGATGGTCGTGAGACATATCTAGATTTCAATTTTAAGATATCTTTACCATCTGGTGGAACACCAACTCGTCTACAATTAGATAAGTGTTCTAGTGTTATCATTAAAAATATTCGCATATACGATGGTTCAAGAGGTCAACTTTTAGAAGAGATAACTGACTATGCTTCATATGTAGCAGTAAAGTATGATTATGATAAGGACAAGAATATTGAGAATGTCCGTGCTCTCCGTGAAGGATGTGCGGTTCACCAGCCAGGAAACAGAGGAACAGAGGGAACTAGTCAGACACCCATGGGTAATACTCTAACTAATCCGTATTTCAAGAGGACATCTGGCAATCAAAATGCTTCGTTTACTAATTCTGATTTCCTTACTGCTAAGGTATGCCTTCCACTCCATACTGGTATTTTTGGAAATAGCGAAACAATTTTCCCTGTAATGATGACGCAGGGTCTATACATTGAGATTGATCTAAATGAAGCACCTGTAATCTTAAAGCAGTTAGAGAGTGTCTGCCGTGAGCGCCGAACAGCATTTGCTCCATTTTTCCATTCTCTTAATGGTTCTGACGCACCGAATTCCTGGGCTGATTCCTCACCTGCTCAGACATTTTATGTCAGCGATAAGAATAGTCTTCTTGGTGCTGACTCTGTTTCAAAATTTCCTTTTGTGGTTGGAGAAACCATTAACTTCTGCCGTTCTAACAATAATGGTAGTGTATCCACATTCTCCGCTGCTGCTGTTATATCTCAAATTAATTTATCTACTGCTGCTAATGGTAGTGAAGGATTAGTTGAGATTGTACTGGATTCAGCTATAACTAATAATACTGGAAAAGCACTCACTACTGAGGATTATGTCTTATATTCTACTGCTGTTGAGGGTGCTGCTACGTATGATGCTTCATATGAAGTTTCAAATGTAAATCTAATTGTATCACAGGTTCAGTTAGATCCTGGTTATGAGCGTGGAATGATACAGAAGGTAAGGGAAGGAAAAGCAATTGAGTTTGATATCATGACTACTACTAATTACAAACATAGTATTTTAGCATCTGACAGGCAGACGACTTTCCAGATTTTTGCAAATAATAGTCGTGCGAAGTCTCTACTTATAGTTCCAACTGACGCATCTGTATACAACTCGGCACAGCTGATATCTGCATCTGGTACATACTCTATTGTTGGTTCTGGTGGCAACTCATCTACTCAATCTACAAAGGATACGCAGGATACTAGTTTGAATAGTAATCGGTCTGGATACACGGGTATCTGTGATTTCTTATCTAGTGTTCAGTATTTAGTAAATGGTAAGCGTGTTCCCAGCCGTGAAATCTCCACAAAAAAAATAGCTACTCGCAACTCTATTGATGCGTTTCACATTTACGAACTCGAAAAGACATTAGATAATTCTGAAATTGCTCCAAAGTCTTTCTCTGCTTTCCGAGACAACTTTATATTTGGACGCGGATTCTCTGCTGGGTCGCAGAAGGGCGCCATGGACTTACGAGGCAAGGATTTAGCAGTTGTCCTGAAATATCAAGAGAGCACTGCGCCTGCTAAACCCAAGTTGTTCCAAGCATACGTATTCCATCTCCGACGCTTGATGCTCCGTGAAGGTTCTATTGATATTGTTTTTTAATTATAAAGTATGCTTCGCTAAAATGTAAATTTAGTTTGTATATTCTGCTGTTTACGTCTATCAATTTCATCATTTATAATATCACTATATCCTTCTGCCTGTGTAGCAAAAATATAATTATGGGCGAGGCACTTATACTTATTAGTGTCCCATAATTTATTCCAGTAGTGATCAAGATTATTGCGTGTTAATTTTTGCATTTTTCTGTCCTCAATTCCATTTTCTAAATTTTGTATCAAATCATTATATATGGTCTGATTTAAAATATGTCCTGAAGTCCAACTACATTTCTGAACACTAATGAATGTATTATTTAGTTTGGTATGTTCTTTAATTCGATTACATAGTAGAAAAATATCATATTTGTCTGGAAGAATCATATTTTTAAAGTTGTGTCCACCGACAAACATAAAATCATCTTCTAGTATAATTACTTTTTGTAAACGCCTTGCTAAGGCGACCTTTATACATAGTATATGAGATTTAGCACAACCAATATATCCATCATCATCCTCAATACCACTTACTCTTTCGTAGTCATATCCTTTTAATAATTTTTCCATATGTTCTCTTCTATCAGTTCTTTTATCAAGATTGATGTAGAATATTTTTGGTATTATTTTTAATGGTTTTTCATAAGTAGTATGAAATCCATCTTTTCTATCTTTGTAAACTATCTTAAATCCAAGTTTTAAGAATTCACTTTCTAGATAATCATAATTACAATAATCCGGTCTATCTTTCTCAATCATAATACATCTCAATTGAGAGAAAAATGCAGTATTTTCTTTGTAAAATGTTTCCAAGGAACCTTCACAATCTGCGACTAATACATTAAAAGGTTTATTTGGAATACTGAAATTCTTAACTTCGCCATTCCCACACTGATTAGAATAGCATGCCCAGTCATTTCCATCTCCAAACTTTCTAGTATCTTTAGATAAACTTTGTCTAGATTTAGATATACAACCTTTAATGATATTAAATTCACATCCATTAGCTTTCTTATTTTTTTCCAAGGCATCCCATACTCTACTATCTGGTTCAACGGAATATTGATGTGTCTTATTATCTAACTTTTTGTTTATGGCGCATGATACACCACCATATCTGGCACCAAGTTCTAATACATAATCATCTGGCAATATAAATTCATTAGCCATCTTAATTTCAGTAGTTTCATAGACATCATAGTTTACTGGTTTGCCGTGTTCATTTAGAAACATTTTTTACTTATTTTTATATTTAAAATTTAATATAATAATTACTATAAAATGTCAGGAACTAGTCGCTTCATTGAGATACGCCCGGATAACATCCCAGCTGATGGTAAGATATCATTTAAGAATGGGTTTCCTGTATTATCATTTACGATTTCGGCACAGCAGGGTCTATTAGACCCCCGTTCGGTTCGCATCGTTGGTGATTTTGCAGCTTTTAAGGATAACCTTGCTACACCAACCCCACTCACAGATGGTGATGGATTAACTATGAATAATCGCCTTGGTATTTACAATTTATTTGAATCATTAACTATTCGTTCTATGCGTTCCAAGATGATTTGTGAGAATATAAGACATTATGCTAAATATCTAAATACGTACCTTGGTTTAACTTCATCTCTACAAGACCAGATCGGGCATCTGGGAGAAACATGTCTTATTATGCCAAATGCTACTGCTTTCCGTAAGGCGGTAGTAGAAAGTCCGACTACTGACGCAGCACAGACAAACTCTTTCTCTCTTCACGTTCCATCTGGTTTCATGATGAGTGGAAATATGGTAGATTTGCGGCAAGACGCTTTTGGTGGTATCCAGATTGAGTTTAACCTTATGCCTGATAGTAATGTATTCTATGCTACCGATGGTGATTCTACTGGATTAACTGACGCTCACTATGAGTTAAGCAATCTTAAATTATGTTGTGAAGTTGTGGATATGCCAGCAGATCAAGCACCGCAGTCGCAGGGTGTAGTTGAGTTTAACACTATTACTTCTCTCTACACTTCCATCAACTCTACGAATGCCCAATTACAATATTCACTCGCACTCCGCAATGTCTTATCAGCATTCATGACTTTTGTACCAGTTTCCAATATCAATACTCTAACCGCCGACGGAAATGCTACTACTTACCCGAGTGGAACGGGTTCATCTGATGCAGCATTAGCCTTTTTCAAGCGTATTCAGTTTCTCAAAGGTGGTTCCAAATTCCCAGCTGATTTTGACTATGTAAATAGTATAGTAAAGGATTCTGCCACTACTCTACCAGACCCCCAGATTGTCAAGGGATTTATTGAGAGTGTAATGCCTGACTATGGTGATATGCGTCTAGCAATTTCACCTGTAAATGCTAATCGTGAATACAATATGACTACTGGAACAGCTGGTTCGTCATACACTAATATTGCTGAGGGTGGTGCTCTAACTGGTGTCGGAGTCCAGTATGGTCTTGGTGGTCAAGGTGAAGATTTCTCGACCGAGCAGTGGGGAGTATCCCTTGACACCCAACTAACCAGAGATAATCCCATGGGTGTATATATTTTCATCAAGTCTAAGGCACAACTTGTATTCTCTCCACAGGGCATTCAGTTAGTCCAATAGTTAAAACAATATAATTATCATTATCTATACTTTTAACTTTTTTGTTTTTTATTTTTCTGTTTTTATAATATAAGATATCTTATAAAAATGGACACACAGCCAGCATCTATGCCTCAACCAGCGGAAGAGAGTATCCCTGATTTCATTCAATTACAGCAAATTCCAGTAAATTATCTCCAACAGGTAGAAACAGATTTACTAGATCCTGTAGTATTTAATCAAGGTGGAACAACTACAGATGGTTTCTGTCGCTTCCAACTTCAGAACAAGGGTTTCCTTCACTCACATTCGAAGGTATTTTGCAGTATTCAGCCGTCGGCGACTAATGGTTCTGTTTTCTTTGCTCCACAAGTGGGTATTGGACAGCTAGTAAAGAAGGCAGTATTAAAGATTGGTAATAAGACATTAAATGAACTTGATAGTTGGGCGGGTCTTCATGCTGTGAAGTCATCATTAATTTCTAATGAAGTTCAGCTGGAACGTGAACTCTATATGACTGGTCGGTGCTTCTCTCATCAGTTCGATTATCAAGCAGAATCGTCTGTTGATGCAAGTAATTATGGTTTAGATACTGGGATAGAAGAGAATGCCGCTGCTGAACTAAAACTGCCAAACTGGGCTATCATGGATGGAACATCGGCAGCAAAGAAGGCAGAGTGCCCGTCGTATTCTATTGACCTTTCTGACCTTTTCCCATTCCTCAAAGTTAATCAATTACCTCTATACATGATTCGTGAACCAATTACTATTGAATTAACTTTCCAGCCAACTACTAAATTCCGGGCACAGATCGGTGCGGGCGATACAACTGATGTTGCTATGGAAATTGACAGAAATGAGTTAAAATTCTGTGCTGACTATATCTTCTATGGTGCCTCTGATGAGATGGAGAGATATGCTGCTGCTAATCGTGATATGAGTTTCAGTTTTGTAGATTACCGCCTTGTAGAGCATACGACATCTGGAACACAACTGGGCTCATCTTTGGTCCGTAATCTTGGTATGGCAAATCGTCTTGTTCCACGTGTTATCACTACTCTACCTTATGATAAAGATACATATAATGAAGAAACACTACTCGGCCAGTATGTCTCAATGGCACCATTCCTTAATGCTTCTGGTGTACAGGGTCCAGCAACTAAGTTGCGATACAACATTCGCTATAATGATAGATTTGAATACACTAGTGATGTTGATAATACTGCTAGACTATTTAGTATTATTACTGATAGTGAAGGTATCCCGTTCCTTACTCGCACAGAATATTCAGGCCAGTCCATAAATGGTATCACAGATGCCGTAGATTATATGGGAAGGCAACAGGAAGGAAATTTAGAAGGTCATTTCTTCAATCTTGGTTCTCGCCTCACTAATGGTCGTGTTGGTCAGCGAGGTATCGAACTTCATCTCACAGGTGAGTTTGCCACAAGTGGACGAGCAGTAGATCTAATGCGTAATTATTGCGAATATCTCCGTGTAGCACGTCTAGTAGATGGATTATTTGAAGTCTACAATGCTTAAAGTGTCATTATGACATTTTTGTATATTTACAACAATCTATATATTCTATTTTTCATATGACTTATCTAACAAAGTGTTATAATCCCACTTTTAATATTTTTTTTTAAAATTTGATATAAAGATTAATAATCTAATATCATTATATAACAATTATGGATACACCACTAAATGAACTACTTGACCAATGGGCAGAAAAGAAGGCAGAAAAAACTGGGCGCCCAAAGAATAAACCTTCAACCATGAAACAATACGAAAGTCAAATACTTAAATTGCAAAAAGCATTTGATACAACTGGATATGGATTCATAGAGAGGCCAGATGATATCGTAAAGTTAGTAAAGGATAAGGCACAATCCACACAAAGGAACACTTTTATAGCTGTTTACATTTTAGTTTCAGCATTAAATCATGATCATAAATACGATGATTTACTAGAAAAGTATAACAGACTAAATATAGATTTACAGAGGAAATATGAAGAACAACAAAAGAGTAGTGTTATTTCAGAGAAACAAGCAAAGAATTTCGCACAAGTTGACGAAATCCAAGAAATGCTAAAAAAGATGGAAAATGAGTTAAAAACTAGAAAAGTCAAGGATGGTGTTGGTGAAGACTCACAATTACAAAATACTTTGACCTGTCATTTAATTTATAGTATTCTAAATAAGTATCCGTTTCGCAATGATTTATCACAAATGAAGATAATTACAAAAACAGCATTTAATAAGCTAGATGATGAAGAGAGAAAAAGTAATAACTATATGATTAATCAAAAAGGAAAATTAACATTTGTCTTAAATGATTATAAGACAAACCGAAAATATGGAGAAAAGATGATTGATATAGATAAGGAGACAGAGAAGGTGATTAGAAGATATCTTAAAATCTTAAATAAGAAATCAGGAGATGTCTTATTAACATCATCTACTAATTTTCCAATATCTAGAAACTATATGTCTCAAATGTTAATGAAGTGTTCAAAGAAATATATGGGTAAGAGTGTATCTACAACTATGATTCGCAAAGCGGTGGTCAGCGATAAATTTGTAGATAAAAATGAAGAGCAGAAGGAGTTGGCAGACATTATGGGACATGATGTCGATACTCAAAATAAGGTTTATGTGAAGAAGACTAGAAGTGTTTAAGATATCTTATGATGGAACGGGTGCTTTTGTAAGAACTGATGCGTGTACATTAATGACCTTTCTGTATGTCATACCTCGTCCTGTTCCATAGTCTGCGGTCTGCTCTTCTATATAATATTCTGGTCCCTCAGCTTCGGGGTCAGTTTTTATTTGCCAATAATAATATTCACCAGATAATTTCCACACAATATAAAATGTTTTTTCAGGATGTCTTATAGCGTATTCTAATTTTGGGTAATCAAACCACAAACTAGAAAAGGTTGTAGTTCTCCCATTTCTACATTTATGATGAATTACATGATTCTTTATAAATGTATTTTTCCTTGTTTTTAATTCAACTCCCACATGTTCACTATAAAAGTCAAAATGTGCAAATTTGTCCTTAGATATGTCAAGATTTGTGTGGAAGATTTTGTTGAGGTCATCTAGACTTTCTAATTCAGATTTTTTACCTTGACTATATTGATTTCTAAATTGTTGTTGTGTTGTATTCATTGTTTACTCTATAAAAGATAATAATAAGACATCTTAAACGCACCGCTCCCATAAAAAAAACTAGTCTAATGTTTTTGTATTTTCTAAACATCATCTCCATCCAGCCCGCAGCATGTTAATTCTACTTTTGTGATAAAGATTTGCGGTCGCTTCCGCGGTACCGAGGATTTGAGTAGATTCAGTCTGGAATCTCTCTTCTTGTATATTGGTCCATCGATAACGTGCTGTGGTATAGATTTCGCATTGGGATTTCGCCTTAACCATCCGTATTGCCTGTCATACGACTTGCGGTCTTCGCATGGTTTCACACTTATAAGATGTTTTGGAAGATCGCTTGCTTCGCGTCTTTTGTAAACTTTTCTTTTCCGAGGTGGAATAGACGCGCAATCTGGATGGGCCGACAAGTATTTATACTGACGATTGTATTCTACTAGCTCATTTATATCAGCAGTGATGCGTGGGTCGGCTTGCCAGCGCGGTTTCTTGTATCGTCTCCTGCCATCCTTCCTGGGGTCTGGTGGAACGGACGTGCAGTTTGGATGCTTC
>Ga0181400_1000668_pt1 | contig 14727 bp, 15 predicted proteins | sample 23SPOviralmetaG_FD_130129 | JGI IMG/M metagenome (GOLD analysis project Ga0181400, IMG submission 130129) | Marine viral communities from the oligotrophic San Pedro Time Series (SPOT) site, San Pedro Channel, CA, USA - 23 SPOT_SRF_2011-06-22 | ecosystem: Environmental > Aquatic > Marine > Strait...
ACGATTAGATTCTAAAATTTCTGATATTGGAGAAAAAACTACTTCTCAATTATCTTCCACTACTTCTCTTAACACTTCTGTATCTGAACTTCTTAAAAAACTCGAAAATTCTTCAGCAAAAGGCAAAATGTCTGAAAATATTCTTGTCAATATTCTTCATTCATTATATCCTGCCTCTCAAATTGATCACGTCGGTCAAACTAAAGAAACTGGCGATGTTATTATCACTAGAAAAAATAAACCTAAAATTCTTGTCGAAAATAAAGATTGGGGTAAAAATGTTGTACAAGAAGAAGTTAAAAAATTTATCCACGATATCGAAACTCAAAAATGTTCTGGAATTTTTTTATCCCAAAACTATGGCATTGCTAATAAAGAAAATTATGAAATTAATATTCATGATGGCAATGTTTTAGTCTATGTTCACGAAACTCATAATGAACCTGAAAAAATTAAAATTGCTATCGATATTATCGATCATATTAAAGAACAATTAGATGAATTAGATAGCGACGAAGAAGTTGATTCTATTTCTAAAGATAAACTTGCTTCTATTAATAGTGAATTTCAAGCCTTTGTATCATCTAAACTATCTCTTATTAAACTTATTAAAGACTTCAATCAAAAAGCTCTCCGGCAGATTGAAGACATTAAAATTCCTTCTCTAGAAGAATATCTATCTACTAGATTTGCTACATCTTCTAGTAAATATGTTTGTGAATTTTGTGGATTTACTGCAAAAAATGCTGCTGCTAAAAGCGCTCATCTTAGAGGATGTTCTGTAAAAAAATCACAATTATTTAACGATAATGCTACTGTTATTACTATTGAAAAATAATAATTTTCTTATTTTTTATTTTTACGTTTTGTCTCATTTGATTTTTTTCTCTTATTTATCTTTTTCTTTGACTCATTTGTCTTTTTCTTTGACTTTTTTGTCTTTTTCTTTGACCTTTTTGTCTTTTTCTTTGATCTTTTTCCACCTTTAAATTTTTGACGATCTAAATTAGCGGCTGATACTACTAACATCAAATCAAATGGCATACCATCTACTTGACTCTTCCAACATTCATTAATAGGTTTTATAAAATTTTCTATTATATCTATTGCTCTCCATCCAATCCATTTTTCATTTAATGTTTCTGGATTATATAGTAATAAATCACTATCTGAAAAATTTGGAGCTAATATTCTTATTTCATCTCTATGAGTACTTGGAGTATAATCTGATTGATCTAAACGATTTATTGCAAATTTCTCTCTAAATAATTCTTTACATTCATTTTTATCAAGTGTATCTCTTATACTATTTCTTACAAGAGTTAATAAATCTTCTACTGATCCTTTTATATATCCATCTCTTGATTGTCCACTTTTTGAAAGACCAAAAAAATGAGAATTGCTTTTAAGTTGATTGCAACATTTATGTGATGGAGCAAATGCATAAAATGGTAGTAGAAATCCTATAAATTTGTAATGCCGAAAAAACCACGGTACCCATAAGTCCGAGTCCCAATTATCACCAATAAAAGGTTTTGGAGCTTTTAATGATTTATAGCTTTCAGTATCCTCTACTCCATATAAATCTTTTGCCACAGCTGATCTACCTATTAAAACCTGAGTACCTGCATCTATTACATGTTCACATTCATAAGCACAACTTATATATGGATCTGTTATATAACCTCCACAAATATAACACTTTAATTGTTGACATTTTGGTACATTTCCTCTGCAACCCTTTCCTGTTATTTTTGTTTCATAAAATGGTTTAACCGGTCCATCATTTTGGGTTCTATCTTCAAATACTTGTGGAGATTCTGTAAAATAACATACTGTTTCATCTTCCCAACTCCATGTTTTACACCAATGATTCACTGCATTTACTAATGACACTACTAAATATTTTGCTTCTCTAATTGGATCTTTAGCTTTTTTTGCTTTAAATTCATTTAAATATAATAATTCTAATTTATCAGTTAATTTTTTACCTTGATTCTTAACTGCTCTTGCCATCCTATCTATTCGTACAATACCAGCTGCACAAGATTCTTGTCTAGCTAGTAATTCTGCTGATTTTGCATAGTTACTAAATTCTATTTTTTTTTCATCTGCTGTTTCTGTTGCATAATATACATCATCTCTTAGATCAAATGAATCATCATCAATAACTGACCCATCAATCACATCAAATGACAAAGATGATGGTCCTGCATCTGATACTGCTGCAGGCATTGATACTGGTGGTGGTGGTGGTGGTTGTAATGGTGGCTGTGCTTCAAAATCTAAAAGATTTCCTACAGCTTGTAATCCAGCTTGGCCACTATTAGGTACGGCCAATAATCCATCTGCTGCTAATGATCGTCTTCTTCGCTCTGACATTACTATATATATATATATATAGTAATTTTATAATCTTAATTATAATCTTAATTCTAGTCTTAGCAAAATTTTTTTTCTCATTTATTTTTGTGAAAATATTAAAACAGCCAACTATGTTGGCATGTTGCAAAGCAACTGTTTTAATATTTTCAATACATATTTTTTTTTATATCATTTAAATTATTTAGATTACTTAATGATGGGCGCCAATTTATTTTTAATGGAGATCCTGGAAAATTATTAAATAATATTGTTCTTTTATCATTTTTTAATTTTAATTTAAACTTCATTTCTAAGACATTATCTAATTTTTTAAAAATATCATTATTTTTTGCTATAAAAATTATAAATTCATCTATTGTTAATCTATTATCTCTATTAATATCTGCATCTTTAAAAATTGTTTCGATATCTTTTTCTAATTCTATTTGAGAGAAAATATTTTTAAATTCTGTAAAATCTATACTATCACTATTATCACTATCTAATTTTCCAAATAATTTTATTATATCATTCTTATATTTTCTCTCTATCACTATCTTTTTATCCGCTATTATTACATCTATTTCTCTCATTTTTATTAAATTATATATATAATTATATTCATCATCTGTTAACCAACTATAATAAATTTTTATAATCTTTTTAAACTTTATTTTTCTATCTTTTAAATTTACATTATTTTTATTTTTATCACAAAATACATTATAAATTTTCAGTATTTCATCTATTCTATACTTAGGTATCTTTTTCATTCTTACTATATTTAATATTATAAATATAAAAATATTTGTATTTTTATATTTATGTCTATCGACATAAGTGTTTCTAATAAAACGCAAACCAATTGTAATGAAATTATTAATAATCTACTTAAAGCTGGCTTAGAAGCCAGAGTTATTGAAACAACTTCTATATTTAATAATCAAATGGAAAAAGGTTGCCTTATTACTGTGGGAAAAGAATACTCTGATCATAAACGTCTATCTCATCTATGGGATATTATATCTCCAGGTTACTCATGTTCCTATATTAATATTAAAAACAAATTTAGTGGATGTATCTATGATTATTTAGCATATGAGAATAAATATATTAGTAAAATACTTAAAGAGGATGGAAAATCTCTCTGTCCACATAATAAGTAATTTAGGAAAATCTATTTTTTATAAATTTTATTAAAATATTTTTTTATTTTATAATGAGTGCGGAAAATTTAAATTCTGGAGAAGCCGAAGCTCTTGCTACTGCTAGACTTGGCGATCTTCGCAAAAAAGTTAATGCTGATTCTTGGTCTGATAATATGGAAAACTTAATGAAACAATGGGGAGAGAAAGCTGCTGGTCTCCGTTTTATGCACGGACACGCTGGAAGCCAGTGGAAAGGGTTTGCTAATAAACTTGCTATAACTGGTATTGTTGTTACTGGGGTTGCTTCAACACTATCATTAGTTGCTACAAGCGTTGATGATCCAGGTGTTAAAGATGGTATCTTATTTGGTGTCGGTGGTATTGGTCTAGTATCTACTTTAGTTCAATCATTCAAAAAATTCTATAATGCTGAAGAAAAAGCTGCTGATCACGGATCTGTATCAAAACAATTTGGTTCTTTCTATAGATATATGACTCTACAACTTGGTATGTCAAGAGAGGATCGTGATCCGGCTGATGTTCTTACTACATGGGCTCTTAAAGAATATGAGCGTCTTCAACAAGAAGCTCCTAATCTTGGGGGAGGTTCCGTTGCGCTATTTAAAAAAACTTTCACCAATGAAAATCAAGCTATTCCAGATGTTGCAGAAGATGAATTTGTAATTAAAGTCTATCGACCAATGGATACTTTAGAAGTACCAATAGTTAATCTTAAATTACCAAATAGAGATGTTACTCTTGAATCTGCTAGTTGTGAAAATGTTTAAATAATAAAAAAATATTAATTTATATTTTTTTATTATGGGTTTAAGGGGTATTCCCTTAATTATTTATTCTTTATCATTTAAATAAGAATTATTACATAATTTCTTAATTACTTTCTCTTCTCTCTTATTTTCTTTTAAATCATCTGTTGTATTTTTTACTAACTTCATATATTCTTTTTGTAATTTTGGATCTTTTTCCCAATTTGGATTTTCATCTGTCCATTTTTTTAAGTGTTGTTGTTGAACTTTACTAATTTTCTGTAATGCCTCTTTTAGTTCTCGATTTTGATCATCTAATTTCCATCCTACTTTTTCTCCATCATCATCCGATTTTATATATACTATTTCTCCTTTTACATCTGTACAATGTATAGGTCTTTCATAGAGAGACAGTTTATTCATATTCTCTATAAATATATCTGATACTCCTTCACTTATACCTTTATTTTGTGTAGTCAATAGATTCGATAATGATACTTCTATCTTTTTTATAAATTCATTCATTGTTATCGCATCTTTGCATTCCTCATTCAAAAATATATTTATATTAAACTTATTTTTATTATTTATTGTATTATTATTATTATTACCTACCTTTGGTATTAAATCTGTTACCTGATTCATCAAATCATTATTTTGTTTCATCATTTTTAAAAACATCTCTTTATAATCTATATTTTCTGTCTTTTTAACATAATTACATTTTATCTGATGCTTATGTAATCCTTGTCGAAATTTATACTTTTTACCACAACTACATTCAAATTTATTTTCTATATTTGGCTCATTTGGCTCGTTTTTTGTCATCCATTTGTCATCCTGTAAATGTTTAGATGTCAAAATATGTCGGTCATAATTTGATTTTTTAGTTGTAATATAGTCACAACTTATACAACAATATTTTTTTTGCTCATAATGGCTCGTTTTTGTCATCCATTTGTCATCCATAATGGATTACATTAAACGAGCTTTATATTTTTTAAAAAACAAAATAATAAAAAATGGTTGGTCACACATTATTTTTATATTTTTAAAAATAAGACCTTTATCATCTAAACTGATTTTTTCATTTTTTTTATTTTTTTTGTTTTAATTCTATTTTCGAAATTTTAAAAAATTCTATCAAAAATATAAAAATTCTAATATACTTTTAAAAACACTAAAAAATAAAAATTTTCTTTAAGTTTCTAAATATATATATATATTTATTCTATCTTAAATATTAAATTGCATTTAAAATTAATAATTACTATATATATCAAATATATATATGGAAAAACCTTATATTTTTGATGGAATTATATATAGTTCTAATAAACGTTCTAGAACACCATCACCTACCCTATTTGTTAATAATCAATTTAAACGATTAAAAATAAATAAATCTTCTAACATTAAATTTATACAAAACAATAAAAAACGACAAGATAATTTACCTACATTTTCTATTTCTAAAAAAATTAAAATAAATTAATAATATATTTAATAATATATATGCAATCTACAAAAGTTGATTATCCTATATTAACTAAGGGATTTATTATTCAATCTCTTATATGGGCATCAATTAGTACTGCTACTATTGAAATAAGACACTCTATCTATTCAAATAAACAAAAACCTATAACATTTAAAAATAATTTTTTTCAAAATACTATAAATTATATATTTTATACTTTAAGAATAATTCCTTATCAATTATCATATCAACTTAATCTTTTAAATAAAAAAGGTGAAGTTCCAGAATATATTAAAGCATTATATACATTTACTATATCATTTCTTTTATCTTTATTTATCTACCATTTTTTTCTATTTGTATTAGGTTATAAAGATATTTATAAATACTTTTTTGGATGGACTAAACCTAAAGGTATTCGTATTAATAAAACCAAATAATTAGATTTCTCTAACTATTGTTCGAGTTCTTGTTACACCATTTTTTTTTTCAGTTATTTTTTCAATAGATTTACCATCTATAATGTGAACTGATTTAGATGTAAATGTAGTTTGTGATGGCAATGGTGATATATTAATATTGGATATTTCATTCATTCTCATTTGACTAAACATTGTCCTAAATAATTCTTCGGGATTTATCTGTCTTATATTATTATTTATTGGTTTAGATTTTTTGTTTATTATATTATTATAAGCATCTGATATTTTTTGAAATTTTTCACTTGCATCTGGTGTTTTATTTTTATCTGGATGATATTTTAATGCTAATTTCTTATATCTATGTTTTACTTCTTCATCTGATGCGTTACTATTTAATCCTAAAATTTGATAATTATTAAACATTTATATAAATATTAAATGTAATATTTAAATTATTTAATATTTATTAGTGATTTTTATAGCTAAAATTTATGGGGCGGTTACTATACCTGATGGGGCGGTAGCTAATGATTGAGTAATTGCATTACCAACTGATAGAGTACCTGGACGCCCTGGTCCATTACCAACAACATTTGCAATACCTGTACCGCCTCCATCAGGTATAGCAACTGTAACAGGTCCAGAAACATTTATCTGAGCTTTTTGATGTGCTGCATTAACTAAAGTTTTATTTTTGACAGGAGTAAATTTCTCACCAGGATTATAATAACTAAATGGAATAGAACGTGATGCATTTGGTGTTCCTCTAATTGGCATTGCAGGCCAAACTTGATTCCACGCATTAACACTAAGTTGCATTCTTGCTCGTTCAAGTGCATTAACACCATCTGCTGGTGTACGTGTCATACCACCAGTTGTACCACGACCAATACCACCAAGCTGATTAGCCATATTAATAGGATAAATTGGTGATGGCATTAGTCCTGCTTTCCAAGCAGCTATAAATGAATTTCCTGCAAATGGTGGAGCACCATGACCAGATGTACCATTAACAATTGCTCCATGAGTCCATTGATTTAAACCAACACGTGATGGAATTCCTGCTTTAGAATTGCCACCAAAATATTCTCTAGCATTTTGCTGTGTAGACACCATAGTACCTCTAGCATATCCAACTGAACTAGGATTACCTCTTCCCATTATATATATGCTAAAGAAAATATATTACATTAATATTGATATAATTGTTCTAATACAATACTTAATGCCCAATCTTGTCCATTTAAATTTACTAAATTTCCTCTATTATCTTTTAGTAAAATTTCTAATCTATCTATTTTAACTGGACCAAAATATTGTCTAGTTCTTATATTAGTATCAGTTGTTATTATATTTTCATCATTTCTATATGGAATAGATACCATAACATCAGTTATATTATTATTAGTATTGCTAATTCCACTATTTTGTTTTTTATTATTTGAATTTATTTCATTTAAAGAATATATTTGAGCCTGTGTTAATTTTCTTGGCCAACTAGGTACAAATAGTGTTGAATTTAAACTTATATCTTTATCTTTATAACATATTATATCTGCATTTATATCTAGTACTTGTGCAGCTATATCTGTTTCTGTAGACCACCTTGTTGGTTTATATGATGGTAATTGTATATCAGTTTCTTGGTTGGCAACAGTTATTATATTATCTGGTAATCTATTTTGATTAAAATCATTTATACAGATATATATATATTCTGATGCAACTAGATTTAATGGAACATTTGCTATACTATAAAAATCCACTTCATTATTTTTATTATATATTATATCTGCTATGTCTTGTGCATATTGTTGCATAGTATAACTCGATAATAAAAAAGGATTCATATGATTTTGAAAAGCAAATTGTGTTTTACCAGAAGGACAGTTATTTGTCCAAGGAGAAATACCAGCATCAGCACAAACTTGTGGAAACCATGATGGTTGAAATGGGGTCCCAGTGCTTTTATCAAATGCAAATAATGGTGCTAAACTACCATCTAAACTAGGTAGTAATTGGTATATTTTAGATAGTTTTATATAATAATCTATTGTTGACGCCTTTTCTAGTATAATTGATAATTCACTTCCTTTTGTATTTGTATTTAAAAATATTATCTCTCCATTATTATTAATAATACGTTCAATTCTATATCCAGTAATATATCCTAAATTATTTTTATAAGTACTTTTTTCAGGACATTTTGTTTTTGTTGTAGGTTTACATAATGAACAATCTATATAATTATCAAATGGTGTCGCTGTATCTCCTAAACCTACTTGTTTATAAAAAACTATTTTAACATGATATGAAGTACTTGAATTTATAAAAACTATGCGTGGCGATACTGATAATGGATCTAGTAAATGAGCTTGTAAACTTAAAAAGCAAAGTGTAATACCACTAGTATCATTGACATTCGGTGGGGGTATAACAGCACACGGATCCTCCGCAACCCACGCTTTCGCGCCGCTTACTTTAGATGCTTCAATCCCAGGACCAAGTAAACTATATTTACATTGTGTTTGACATCGGGTCATATCTAAATTTAACTGATTCACAAAATCAATAGGTCGTTTATAACTTCCAGGTGTTAAATTTACTCTAGTACAACAAGATATATCATCTGGATTTTCCCAATCGATTGCACTAAGATCTCTCATAGATATAAGTATCATCATAACATTATTACCATATAATGGATCAAATGTATATATGGTATTTGGAATGTTATATGATTCTACTTTCATTGATACAACATTTTTTATTGGATTATTTAAATTTACAACAAAATTACTTGAAGAATTTTTTGAATTTAAATTATTAATAAAAGGTATTGAATTATTACGTTGATTACTATTAATATTAATATACTGCATAACTGTTTGTCTAAGAGTTGGATTTAATGAATCTTGCGAAATATTTAATGGATAATTATTTGATATACCAAGCCGTTTTTGTGACATTACTTGTCGAATATTACCATCAAATATAGATGTATTATGTCTTCTGTCTGTTATTTTGTCTTCTTGACTATTATCTAATGGATTACGATATTGATTCTTAAGCCATTCTTCTGCTTGAATATTTTCATCTTTTTTATTGTCTTCTTCATCTTTTTTTGATAGATTATCTAATACTTTTTCTTTAGCATCGTGGAAAAACTGAGCTAATCTAAAATTTTTACTATCTAAATATTTTTTAACTAATTCTGTAAATTTATCATCTATAACTTCAATAGAGGCATCTTCAGATATTTCAGCAATATCTAATAATTCATTATCAGTATAATTATCAACATCATAATTAATATTAGTCATAATATAAATATATTATTATTAGTTTTTATTCTTAAAGTAATAAAAATAAAAATAAAAAAAAAATTGATTTTTATTTTTTAATTATAATAAATATAATACAAAATGAATAAAATATGCGACATCTGCTGCGAAAATTATAATCAAAGTACGCGTGCTAAGATTACTTGTGAATATGCAGACTGTCAATATACTGCTTGTAAAAGTTGTATAAGAACTTATCTAGTTGGAACAACATCAGATCCAAATTGTATGAATTGTAAAAAAATATGGTCTGATCAATTTCTTGTTAAAAATTTAAATAGAACATTTTGCGAAAAAGAATATAAACAACATCGCAAAGATCTATTAGTTGATCGTGAAATTAGTAAACTTCCAGAAACAATGATATTTGCTGAACAAAGTAAGAAAATTAAGCGTGAAGAAAAAGAAATTTCTGAAATTCGATCAAAAATATTAGAGTTAAATAAACAACTTAAAGAACTGAAGATAGCAACTGCTGTTCATAATAATAACATATATCATATTAGACATGGTACTGATAATAATGGTAAAGAACCGGAACGGCGTAAATTTATTATGAATTGTCCAAATGATGGTTGTCGTGGATTTCTATCTTCTCAATATAAATGTGAATTATGCGAAATGCATACTTGCCCTCATTGTCTAGAAGTTATTGGAATTTCAAAAGATATTCCACATACTTGTAATCCTGATAATGTAGCTAGTGCAGAATTTATTAAAAAAGATTCTAAACCTTGCCCACAATGTGGAATTCGAATTCATAAAATTCAAGGTTGTAATCAAATGTGGTGTACACAATGTCACGTTGCATTTGATTATAATACACTTAAGATTGATACTGGTCGAGTTCATAATCCAGAATATTACCGATATATGCGAGAAAATAATCAAAATGGAGCTGCACCAAGAAACCCTGGAGATCTTGTATGTGGAGGTATTGTTCAATTGCACCATCTAACACGAACTATTCTACCAGTTATTAAAAAATGTATTAAACAAAATAATCCAGATATGATTGCTCTAGACTTAGACACAGAATATGGAGTATTAGATAACTATCTTCGAGAGATTCATAGAACTATTTCTCATATTGCATATTATGATTTACCAAGAATGCGAACTACTGTAGCTAGCCTTGAAGATAATCGGGATTTACGAGTTAGTTATATTTTAGGTGAGATTTGTAAAAAAACGTTAGCTGATAAAATATATAAAAATGATATTAAACGTAAACGTGAACGTGAACTACTTCATATTTATGAATTATTAAATCTTGTAGTTACAGAAAATTTTAATACTATTTATAATGATGCACTACAACATCTGCAGCCAGTTTATAGAAATCTTATTAATCAAGAGACATTACAATTTATGAATTCTTTAAATGAAAAAATTACTACATTAGATAATTTAAGAGACTATTGTAATAAAAGACTAGCAAAAATTTCCGTTACTTATAATACAAGTGTAATTTATATTAATGATACCTGGCAACTTACTAGACGTAAGTATAATGTTTCGGAACTAGTAAAAGAATAATTTTACATTATAAATTTGAACTTAAATTTGGAGTCATGTCATTAATAAAATTAAAGATATAATAATAAATTAACAAAATACAATATTATATAAACTTACTATATAATTTTGAAATTCTTTTTCAACATCTTTTGGAACTTGAGCTATACCTTGAGAACGTTTTAAATGTTTTTTTCCTTTAAATAGTCTCTCTTCTAAACATTCTAATGTTTCAGTATCAATTAAAGAATAATCTATCCATTTTTTACCCAAATATGTATACCGATTATAGTTATTATCAGAATATATTTTATTTTGTTTAGGATATATTCTATTTTTTATTAATCCAATTCCAATTACTTTATTTGTTTCATTATTCATTTCAATTACATATATTTTTGAATTTATTGGTATTGATTCTTTAATCCGAACTGGACAATTATATATACAACCTTCATATTCTTTATTTTTACACCAACGCCTATTTTCACTATATGTTAAATTATTAAAATGTGTAACTGCTAATAGATTCATCTACACATTTTAATAATTAGAAGATTTACATTCAATTTTCTCTCTTAATAAATATTTTATCATATATTTCATCTATTTTATCTATTATCTGTTTTTTTTCTGTTGAACTTTTCATAATATAATTAATTATTGCCTGATTTATTTTATCTTGAAGTTCTTGAAGATTTACTCTATCTGACTCCCCATATTTATCTATTAATCTTTGTATTTTTAACATTTCAAATTCATATAATTGTAGAGGCTCTCCTGTTTTCCCAACTACTCCTCCTATAATTTTTTTTGTTCTATTATATTTTTTTTTATATTTTCTTGTACGCATATATAATAATTAAATAAAAAATTTATAACTTTTAGTATGAAGACTATTTATAGCTTTCTTATCTAACTCATCAAATTTAAAATATTCTGCTATTGTATCATCATTTATCTCTTCTGGAAAATTTTCTAATTGACTTATATCTGGAATTAAATCAAATGCATACTTTTCTAAATATTTCATTCTATATCTTGTTGTTTCAAATAAGTATAAAGCTGTATTTGTAGAGAGAAATTTCTGAATTTTTATTAAATCACTGATATTATCTTTAATTATTACATAATTATCTCTATTTGATATACCATAATTTCCTGATATATCTAAATAAGGAAATCCATACATTTTATGTGCTAATACTAATTTTGGTATATCAGCATATTTTAACTGTTTATTACTATAGTCTATTACTAATTCTGGTATATTATTTTTTAATTTACACGTTCTAATATTAGAAAAATAACCCTCTTTTTGAAATTCTGATATAATACTATTTTTGGGTGGCATATTTGTTTTTATTACTTTTAAAGTTTCTAATCCTAAATTTTGTATCTTTTTACAAACTTCTTGACCAAAAATTGGTATTGGTTTGTTATTAATATGTCTATAAAATATATATTTTTTTATATTATTATCATATATTGTTATATTATTATCATCGGTTATTTTCTTAGTTAATAAAAAAAAACAGCTAGGAGTTTGTGCTTTACCTTTAAATATTTGATTTGTTAATGTATTAGTAAAACAGTTTAACCATTCTATTTTGTATTGTAATAGATAATTATACATCATTTTTTTATCTGGCTTTAACCAAATAGATGGTATAAAAACACATAACATTCCTGTTTCTGGCTTTAAGAGAGAAATACTTTTATATATAAAATCTGGCCATATTGTTGTTCCATCATTTTTCTTATTATTATTACTTGTTGGAACTTTTATTTGTCCCATAAAATTAAATGGAGGATTTCCTATTACTATATCAAAATCTTTGTCATCATATTCTAAAAAATTTTTATAATATATATTTGCATTATTACCAAAAATAGATTTTAAAACTGTTATATTTTTTGGCTGTATTTCTACCATATAAATCATTTTTTCTATTATATGCCTTTTTCTCTCTCTACTATTTTTTATTACATCTCTTAAACCATCTAATAACTTATAATATAAAATAATAGAAAAGTTTCCTGTCCCACATCCTGGATCTAACCATCTTAAATCTGGATTTTTATAAAACTTTTCAGGAATTATTGATAACATTAATTCTATAAAACTAAATGGTGTATTTACTTCTCCATAAAAAATATCTTCATTTTCTGGTAATTTAATAATATATTCTAAAAAATCTTGTTTTTCATAGTTTCTAATCATATTTTTTTAATATTTCATCATATTTTTTATCTACTTTCCAAACTATATCTGTAAAATAACTTCTAAACTCTGAAAAATTTTTTAATTCATCTATTGTAAACCAGTCTATAATATCTTTTTCATATAATCCATTATCAAGCTTATCTATTATATCTGGTCTATTATCTTTAATAAAATAATAATTATTTGTCATATATATAGGTAATTCTTTATTATACTTTATATCTATTAAGTAACAAGTATGTCTATTATCATCTGTTTTAAATTGAGGTAAATTTGATTTTATTATATTTTGTTTTATTTTCTGTTGACTACCTAAAAATCCATTAGTCTCTTCATACCCTTCTCGTGCGGCTGTAGTTAATCTTGATTCACCTCGTTCTGATTTTCCACCAAAATCACTCCATTTATTATATGCTATATCTCTACCTAATAAGAAATATAACTTATTATGAAATTTTGAAACAGGAATTAATCCTGCTCCTAATATAACCATTGTATATATATTTAAAGTGACGAATAGCATTATGTATTATTTATTTAAAATATTTTTAAATGCAATTTTTTTTCATTAGGAAAAAAATAATTTATATTATTAATATATAATGATTAGAACTCAAAGAGAAAGAAGAGGTAAAAAAAAGTCTAGAAAACCCCAAAAAAAACTTCATAAAAAAACATTAAAATATAGTAAATTACGAAAGGGAGGAACTTTTTTTGACATTGAACCTGGTCAACTAGATGAACTTCAACATATTGGACTCCGAAACAACCCGGGAGAGAATATTAGTTGCGGAGCATGCACTCTAAATCAAATTGGTTTTCCTGAAGATTTAGTAAATGCTGTATCTACAGCGGTTAATAGACCAGGCGATGATGGGTTTACCTATAATAATATGACAGATAAAATAAATCAATTACAAAATCGACAAAAGCGGGGAGAGCCACCAGCGAAACTTTATTACTGGTCAAATAGGGGGGTGGCGGAAAATCCGGGACCGCCATTCAATAGTTTGGACGAGACAATGAATTGTATAAAAGATATTATTGAAATAATGCCTGCTGGAAGTTCCGCTGTTCTTGGTATGACGTGGCATGTAAGGCCAGTAGGTCATTATGTAGTTATTGCAAAAAGTATTAATGATACTCCTTATATTATTGAAGCACAGAATGCCACGCCGCCTCCTGGCTATAGGGGGATACAAGGAGCTTATAGAGGTTTTGATAATATACGGAATCATTATTTTGGGAGGCTCGACCAGGTAGGCAATTTTATTACATGGAATAATAGTAAACCATATTATGATCAAAGTAATCAAAAATGGAAACTACCCAGACCTGATTCACAAATAAAATTACACCCCATAAGCAAACGTCTGGCAGACAATATGGCTAATAATGACAGACGTTTAATACACGCTGAACCAACAAGACTTGGGCGTTTACTGATCAGACAAGCA
>Ga0181400_1000669_pt1 | contig 14721 bp, 10 predicted proteins | sample 23SPOviralmetaG_FD_130129 | JGI IMG/M metagenome (GOLD analysis project Ga0181400, IMG submission 130129) | Marine viral communities from the oligotrophic San Pedro Time Series (SPOT) site, San Pedro Channel, CA, USA - 23 SPOT_SRF_2011-06-22 | ecosystem: Environmental > Aquatic > Marine > Strait...
AGTGGAAAATATTTAACAGAGTTAGGATTTGATGTTATTCATAAAGATATTGATTTCTTTGAACATAATCTTGGAGAGATTGTTGTTAGTAATCCTCCCTTTACTAAAATTAAAGATATTATGTTTAGACTTATTAATCTTAATAAACCATTTATTATGATTATGCCCGTGAGCAAGATGTCTACCCAATACTTTCGCAAAATAATGGAAACAACCCAAGAAAAAATACAGATTATTATCCCAAGAAAAAGGATTAACTTTGATAAAATGGTCGATGGTAAAATTATCCCAAGTCCAGGAGCTAATTTTGATTGCTATTACTATTGTTTTCGTATGAACTTTGCTAATGATATTAACTTTCTTGGAGACGATGAATGTATTGAAATGACCAAAGAATATAAAGAAGCCAAGAAGCAAGCCAAGAAAAATCAAGAAATTAGAGCCGACAAAAAATGAAAATTGAAAGCTTTATTCATAATATAATATCCACTATATAACTTTCTTGACTTAAGTATACACACACTATGCCCAAATCAAAATCACGAACTTTGTTTTATGACGCTGGATTTACTTGGACTTGCGGAATATGTAAGCATTCTATAAATAATAAAAGTGATAGAGGTATTAATATGATGAAAAAACTTCATTTTAGAGCCAATCCAGACTGCAAAAATAAAGCAAGTAAATGTGAAATGAAAAGAAAAATACACGGAGCTGGTAATACTATCGTTGGTGGAGCTTATCAAGAGGCTCAAAAGCAAGATACTTTGCTTACTGTTGGAAAAATAGAAATTAAAGAACCAGATGCTATTATAAATTTAACTGTTGAACATAAAGAAAACAATTAAAATTCTCTCCAAATAATATTTTATAAAACTATTTTATTTTAAAATTATTATCCTTCCTTCCCGTTCCATATACGGATACTAACATATTCTCTATAGCCTTACTTTTTTTATCAAGTTTATCAAAACATTTATTACTGCAAAACCCCAAATATGCTTTTACATAATGTTCCATTTTTTTACTATCCTTATGATATGGCAATTCTTCATAAGTCTGATTACAACTTCTACATTTAATATAGTTCATGTTATATTAAATGGAGAGAAAAATATATTATCTTTCCTTTATTCCTTCTTCATCTGTTTTTGGAGTTTCATATCCTCTTTTTGTTTCACCACGACCAGGTTCTTGGTCTACAGTATCTTGAGCATCTCTATCACCTCTTTGTCTTGCTAATCTTTCTTCTACATAACTCATTTCCCTCACATCTGGTCTTGAATAATCTCTTTCTGTGCTATTAAATGTTCTCATTTCTGGATTACTTTCTATTTGCATTATTGTTGATTGACCAAGTGGTTGTGGATTTAATATTTGTCCTTGAGGGTCTGCTAAATTTATTGTTCCACTCGACATCATATTAGCCATTACTTGAGAAACTATATCCAAATCATTTAACCTCGCTTGCTCCGCCAAGTCTTCGTCCTCTGCAGTCATTTTCATCTCCGCCTCATTATCAGCACTTTCAAAATAATTTACATATACTGATGCTATTCTTTCTAATGCTGTTGAATTCATACCCGTCATGCTAAAATTCGCAAAGTTTTGAGGAACTTCTTCTCCTTGACGCAATCGCTCACCTGTTCTTGGATTTATATTTATATCATTTAATAAATCTACTAATCTATCAAATCCTTCTTGAGTTCCCGCATTATTCATAAATGTTTCTAAACCTCTTATACCTCCAAATTCCTTTAATCTTGATGTTAAATATCCTTGGACTTGCTGTGCTAAATTATATAATGACGCATTATTTGGTTGAATTATTTCTCCTGTCCTCGTCGCAGGCATTACCATTCCTGTTGCAGTATCTACTTGTAATTCTACGGGAAAATCTGCTATTAATCTTTGTATTATCGTTCCCATTATTGTATATTGATTTTTTGCTTCAGGTGATAAATTCTGATTCGCATCTATTTGTGCAAACATCTGTTCTAATGCTGCCGCTTGCCTTTCTCCTTCCACTATATTTAATGTCGCACCCGCGTGTTCTTGTGCTTGACCTACTAATGCTTCTTGTATTCCTATTATATTTCCTCCACCTCCTCCTCTTCCTCCTCTTCCTCCTCTTCCTCCTCCACCTATTCCTGCTCCAAGACCTCCTCCACCTCTACTTGTATTGCTCTCTGTATTCTCTACTATTTGTTCTAATAATCTATCCGTTCTATTAGGAGGTTGCTCTTGGTCAAGTGGGTTGCCTAATGCATCTGTTTGCGGAGGCAATATTGTAACATCTCTTTGAATTTTATATATTATTGTTGAATTACTCGAACATTTTTGTAATCTTCCCGTTATTGGGTCTCGCAAAGCTGTATTCACTAAAGACAACATTCTATCTTGGTTTGCTGTATGAGTATATGATGACCCATATCCATATATAAAACTACTCGCTTGATAATTTTTCATTAAATAAAATAATACATTTTGCTGCGTCCTACCACTCCTATAATTTGTTTGGCATATATCACTTTCTATTAATAAAAATGGTGATGTTGATAATATTGGAGGTGCTGTCGCTGTTAATGCTTGATTTACTAATTGTAAAGATACACTCTCATCATTTAAAAATCCATTACTATACATAGGAATTCCATTCACTCCTGATGCGTCTGGTGCTGCACTATAAAATGTATTCAAAGCGGGGTCTATACTATTATCTACTGCATTACATAATATTAATGGTTTTGTTCCTCTTGCTATTTTATCTGGTCTTGTTTGATTATATGTTGATGGATTAAATCTATTTTCTTGCTTACCATAAGCTGGTAATAATTCTCTATGTGATTGAAAACCTAATCTTGAAAATAAAGAATTCTCCCAATTATCCTCATCTGCTTCCACACAATCTTTTATTATTTTATCTCTATTTATTTTTGTTTGACCCCAATATGATATTTCATTATTACCTTCCGCATTTTCTCCTGATGCTCTATTATTCCAATAACTGGAGAGATTTATATTATTTGGTGGCTCATAATTTTCTGGACATAACCATATTTTATATACTCCTATTCCTGATATTTCTGCTCTCACTCCCGTATTTCTACTTGGTTCTGTTTTCGCATTTGCTTGGAAATCATCTATTCTATTATTACGACTAAAAACCGCATCTTCACATGCTGTATTTATTATACCTGCCTTTGTCCCCGTTGTTGATGATGGATTAATTGTTGAACTTGAATATGGTATTGATTTTTGATTTAAAATATTATCTTCTTGTAATTGTGTAAATTGTACCCGTCCTCTTTCACCATCATATTGAAATGTTGGCTGTGTTGCTCCCGTCCAAACATAATTTACTTTATTTTGTTCTAAACCAAGATTTACTGGAACTGGAGAACCTGATGTTGTTGTTGGAAATTTATAAACATATAACTTTGCTGCTGAATATTGTGCATAACTATTATTCTGATTCCCAGTATATTGACCATTCATAAATGCTCCAGGCTCACCTAAACCTTGGCACTGGAATACTCCTGGAATTATTGCCGTTACAAAAGGAGGACTTGATACATCACTTACTATACCTGTTCCTGTTGTTAAAACCCAAGTATTCGTTGCTGATAATAAAGGATTTTTATATAATCCCGTAAATCTACCTCCTGCTGGAGTTGATGATGCTGTCCAAGCTGGGTCATCTGCTGATATTAAATTAAATCCTGTTACTGCACCTGCCGTTAATAAACTACTTTGTTCCCATATTAATGTTGATGATTGACCCCATTCAAAATTATCAATAAATTCTAATTTTAATCTATAACTTCCTGCTACATCAGGATTTTCATAAGCTGGATTTGCTGGAAAATTTGTTGTAAAATCCCATTCCGTCTTTGGAATACTACCTATTCCTGTTGTCTGTGTATAAGCATTCGCATCTGCCAAAGGTGCTTGATAAGCATTATCTGTTTCTACTCCTAATGTTTCTTGTGTTCCTATTTCTACCCATTCACCTGCTGTTACTACTACTGTTGATAAAGGTTCTCCTCTTTTTACTTGGTCATTATTTACTGGACATATTGCGTGATTATCATAAAAACTATTCGATATTCCTATACTATTTCCCCAACACATACTACCAAAATTTATTGTTGATAATTTTGATTTATCAGGAGTATAATCTGTTCCAACCATTATTGCACAAAATGTCTTTGTTATACCTCCACCAAGATACATTGTATACGGATAAAAACCTAAATCAAGACCCTCCATAAATGTTGTATCTACTTTGAAATCTGGGTCAGGAGGATTATTTGCTGCTTCAAAACCTGTATCATGAGGGTCAATTATTAGTGGTGGGGCTAAATTTATTATTTTATTACCCTGGAAATTTTTTGCTAATTTTAAAAAATCTTTTTGAAATCTACTTTTCATTTTTAATCTTCCAAGTTCTTTTAACATTCTAAATTTCTCTTCCTCATCAAGATTTGAACGAGCTGATATACCAGCAAATATTTCACTTGTTGTTGTTGGACATATTAATGTTCTACTCACATCATATACTTGTGGTCTATAATCTGCTGTTGCTTGACCTCCCGCTGGGACTGGTAATACTAACGGTTGAGGTAATCCAAGTGATGTACCATAAACTGGGTCTGTTGAAAGCATCGCATTTGTATCAGGTTGATTTAACCAATCATAAATAAAAGGTCTATTTTGTTGATATTTTCCTTGTGGAACGCTACTTGGGTCTTGCGTCCAATTAGGTGGTGGATTATATGGGTGATTTGGTTCTGTTAAAGGAGGAGGAAAAGATGTACTACCATTTTGTGTCCTTAATTGGGCTGTTGTTCTATCATCAGTCATACCTATATCACCGTCAAATATCCAATTACCCACATCTTTCCTTTGATTTTTATAACCTACTGGAGGATTATTATTTTTATTATAATATGTTTCATAATTTCTCATAGCCTTCGCAAACTCTGCCCAATTTTTCTCTCCATCATCTGAATTTGGAAAAGGAATATTTGTATATAATAATTGGTTCTCATGTAATTTATTACATATTAATGATAGTGGTTTTTCTGTTGGATATTTATTTAATGGTGCAATATATTCATTTACTCCTTGAGGAAATGTAAAATCTAATACTTCATATTCTAATTTATTATTTAAAATTATTGTTTTTCCTACTTGCCGTGGTATTGCTCCATCTGCTCCTGTCCAATTCACTTGGTCACAACTATCTACTGGTAAATTTGCCCATCTATCACCTAATTGATATTTATATAAATTTGATGTCGCCATATTTCCATATATTGGATTTCCCCAACCTTGGAAATTTACTTCCGCTAATTCATCTGTTATTGTATCTGTTGTTGATACACTTGTTGTATATGTTGCTGGAACTGGTGGCGTATAAAGGTCAGGTTGCGGGGTTACTAAATCTGGCTGTGGCGTGTAAAAACCAGGAACTGCTGGAATTAATGGAGTATTCACTTGACGAGCTACTAATATATCCCAACCTGGCTCTGTTGCACTTCCATCACTTTTAAAATAAAATCTCACATAACGAGCATCTATTTCATACCAAGTATTTATCCAACCACTATTATTATTTCCTTTACTATCCGTTCCTGATGACGATGGAAATATCCAACCATCTCCTTGATTTCCTCCATTTCCCCAACTATTTCCCCATATTGTTCCAGGACTTTGTGATGATGATTGATATAAATATTGTGATAATGTTGAATCAGAATTTGATAAATTTCCAGAAGATGTTGATAATCCTGCTACTGTATTACTACAAGTTATACCTAATCTATCGTACATAGAATAACTTGAATGTTCAAATTCAAAAGAACGAGGATTTATTAATATTTTATTTCCCGCACCAGCATCATAAGTTATATGACGCGAATGAGATGTCGAATAATCACTACCAAGTCCTCCATCATCTGTAAATAATCTTGCCCCATTATTTAATACTAATGGTATTACATTATTTGCTACATCAAAATCACTTACCAAAGCATTAAAACCGTCTGCTGTCGTATTATAATTTATTGTTGTTGCTGGTATTTCTGGAACTGGTGGCGTATAAAGGTCTGGTTGTGGTGTTACTAAATCAGGCTGTGGCGTATAAAATCCAGGCACTTCTGGCACAAAAACCAAAGATGATACTGTTTCTGTTGCCGTTGTCTGATTTTGACTACTTGTTTCTATCTCTCTCAAGTATGTCGTTTCTTTTATATTATCTAATTGTGCTTGACTTGGTTTTACTGTATTGTCTTCACCTCGTGGTATTCCACCATACTGTTTACCATAAGATTGAGCCAAGTAATCTCTTCCAGATGTAAAATTTGCTGGTTGCACTTTCACACAACCCCCATTTTTTATAGGTATTATATCCGTTATTTCATTACGATATTGAGCATTTACTGGTTGTTTCATCAATATATTTTGTTGTTGTCCTGCTGTTATTTCCGTCACAAATCTATCATAAAAACCCACTCTATTATAATATGGTACTACATTACTTGCTGGCTTTCTATCATCTGGATTTTCTATTGAATTTAATAATATTTTATTCGTTTGCTGTTGTGTTGTTCCTATTCCTGTTAATGTTTCTCTTAATCTTTCATTTATAATTGCTGTTACACTATTAACATCTTGAAGTAATTCTTGGAGAGAAATATATATAAATGCCGTCATCGGTTCTGCTAATGGCATCTTTTCATTATTCATACCTCTTCGCCCACTACCAAAGTGGTCATTTCTCATAAAGATATATGGGTCATTATTACATTCTTTTACTATATTCGCATTTCTATATCCAAATTGTGCTGTTGGTTCAAGTTCCCCATAATCACCCGCATCTGCTGTAAAACTTGCTGGCTCAAATACTGTACTTGGAAATAAATTTAAATCTTGACTTTGTCCCGTCTGTGGTTTTCTTGTATTTCTTGAATATAAAAACATAGCATTATCTCCTCTCATATAACCATTACCCGCAAATTTACCTGCTACTGGTGATATACTTGCTAAATCTAAATTATCATAATTCATTAATCCCTCTTGACTTGAACCTGGTTTTATATCGAATAAAGGCTTTCTATAAAAATCACCATCTAAATATGTCCCTCCCACATATACTGCACAATCCCCGCATTCACAATCTATTTGACGACCATAAGCTGTATTTGTTATATCTAATTCTAATTCTAATACTCTCACATTAAAAGCAGGTGTTCCTAATCCTGCTGTTCCAAATATTCTTACTATTGTTCCTATCCAATCTACTTGTAAATCTGCTTCATCAGGTTCTGTATTATTATTAATATATATATGATTTCCTACATAAAAATTATTTTGATATAAATCTCCTGTTCTTCCTTTTATTACTCCATTATCATAATCTGTAAATAAATTATTTGAGGCATCAGGTAAAGGTGTCGTTTGACCAGACATTTCACTTGGTTGAATACGAACTCTTGATATTCTTCCAGGGTCACCTTGAGCAAATACTACACCAGGAGCCAACCAAGTATAAACACCTACTGGATTTTCTATTTGATATTGATATATTCCATAACAATATTTTTGTGGCACTGGAGCATTCACACCTGATATATCTATTCTTGAATTAAAAAAAGGTAAAGCTGGAGTATTCCAATATCCATCATATAATGGAAAAACATAACCATATCCCATATTTACCTCTCGATAATTTCTTACTTGATTTGTTACAGTATTTTGAGGTATTCTTGGATTTAAATTATATGGTGATACAAGATTTGTAAATCCACTCCCTGTTGTTCCTCCATTTCCATTTATTCCTCCATTTGGGTGAATCAGAGGTAATCCAACACTATATGTATTATTATTATTCATATAAAAAAATACTTCAAGCATTACTTTCGTATCACAATATTTCTTTGTTTCTCCATTCACAACCACATCTTGACCGCTAAATTCTATAGTCGGTGCAGATGTTCCAGAACCTCGTATATTAGCACACACCATTTCCACGCTAATTTTGTCGCCTCGCTTAATAACAAAGTCTGTTTCATTAGCCCATGACCCATTAGTATCATCATCGTCATCGATATTTATTGCACTATTTTCTCTTGAACATTCTATTAAATATGTTTCTGTCCCTTGGAAAGTCGCCATTTAGTATAATAAGATATTATAAAATTACACTAAATATTTACTGACCACTCATAAAGATATTACCAGATTTTATCATCATCATTCTCTCAACCTCTGCCCAAATAAGAACTCTGATTTGACCAACATCTGTGGGAACTCTGGTTCTATTAAGAGTTACAATTACAGGCTGGCGACCAATTTGTGTACCATTGCCAACATAATTCATACCAGCATCTTTGGAAAGATTTACACCAAGATAATTAAGGGCAAAATTTAGTTCTGTGTTTGGAACTCCATGGAAGAACTGTCCAGCATCAAAGGCAGTTTGATTAGCATCAAGAGCATAAGCACCTGCTCCTGTTGTCTGTCCATCAGCAGAGTATAGACCTCTATTTACTTTAATAGGAACATCTTCAACTTGGGACATTTCATTATATAATTTTGATGTTGTATTCAAAGGTGAAGGAAAGATATTCTCATTATTAATACTAACCTGTAAAGTCGTCCCAACATTACTTGCTTTTGATAAATAATTACCTAAAATTCTATTAGCAGGAGTAGTAGGAGCAGCTCCAAAATTAGGAGGAGGAGGAGTAGCAATTAAAAGATTACGAACAATCTGGTGGTCAAGACCAAGAAGAACTGATAAAGGCTGCGATGCATTTGTTCCTGCTGGAACTGCCTGGGCAGGCAGAGTAGAAATAACGTTTACGTAATCAGTCATTACAAGACTTACACCTTTTTCAAGCTCCTGTTGAATGCGGAGCATAGGACTTGGAACACCAACCTGGTCTTCATAATAAATTAAATCTGTTGATAATTTACATGATGATTGAAGAATATTATTACCAGTAGTAAAAGGAGTTGCTCCGCCTCCCGCTGCAGTATTACCAGCAACACATCTATTGCCTGCTAAATCAGCAGAGAAATGAAAGACAAACCTAACACGCTCTTTGAGTGCGAACAAAGGTAGTGGAATTTGGGAAAGTACTGGAAAAATTTCTTTGAGTTTGATAGTCCAAAAAGGCGTTGTTCTATCGCTTGCTGTAGTGCGGAAATGGTCTAATTTATTACATTCTGTTGCTGAAGTTTCAACTAAACCAAGAACACCTTGAGTTGCTCTCGTAGATGCTTGGGGAAATGTATTTAAAGCATTAAGAGCTAATTTACCCCAAGCATTTGCTCCTGTTGCTCCCTGAACCGCTTTCATACCACTAAAAGCACCAAGATAAACATTATGAGTTTGGTCACGAATATCTTGGTCAACCAAGCAATTCTTCATCTGCATAAGATGAGGACAATTCTCAACAGCATTAATCAGAGTTGTACCAAAAAACATTTCAACTCTGTCTAAACAACCAAGAACACCAGCCATTAAAGGAAGGTCATTTCTCTGATTTACATTCGTTTGACTTGTAGTAAGCTGGAGCTGTAAAGCCACATCATCACTTAAAATACCTTCTTGGGGTAGTTCAAAGACTGCCTGACTTTGACTAAAAGAACGGGGTTCAATTAATCGAGTTTCAACTCTTTGTGATTGACTTTCTGCCGCCGATATACCAACCATTTGTGCTAAATCGCTTTTTACCATTTATATAATACTAAAATAAAATAAATTTTAATATTATTTTTAAAATATGCTATTTTTTTTACTAATTTACAATACTTACAAGACCCCTATCATCATAGTTAATAACTGAACGATAAAGGAAGAAAGTATATGAAGACATAGGAGAAGCCCCGTCAAGTTTGGATATAATCCTGGTTGAATATGACTGGTTCTTAAAGTTTGCAGTATTACCCACTCCAAGCATATCACCAACTCTAATACCAATACCATAAACATTCTGAAATCCATTCTCTGTAGTATTAATATCCAAAGCTGTAACCGCATTATGCTGCTCATCACCATTAGCTGTAGCCAAGTTTTCACTATTCTGTCCTGCCAACTGGTCTGTTGCTTTACTGGTTCTTGGTCTTATAGCCATAGAATAATAATATTGACGCTGGGCATCATAAGAAGAACCAGCATATTCATCACCAACAGCAGGATTACGAACAATTACCTCGTTCTCATCGAGCTGGAACTGTAATGGATACAAAACCCCCCCACGCATGAAGCTTGTCTTTGTAATTGGTGCTAAAAGGTCATAAGCACCAGTTGCGGGATTTTTATTAAGCAAAGGTGTTGTTTTCATACTATCTTGACCATAATTAGCAATATGAGGTGTAGGTAAGAAATTAGTAAAGGTAGACACAACTGCGGATAAAGCAGGATTAATCTGCGAGGTCTGGTCATTATTATTAATTACAGAATAAAAAGAACTAAATCCACTAAAGGGATAAGAGCTAATGTTTGGCAATGCTCCACCCTTTGGCATCGCATATTCTCCCATAAGACTAACATTAGTAATTTCATAATAACTATTAGGAGTAGTTGCAGTGCCTCCAAACAAAGCTTGAATACTTGACTGGAGAGAAAATTTAAGATTTAATCCACCAATACCATTATTCATAGATAAAGGAATATCAGCACCTTGAAGAAATATACCAGCCATGATAGGCATAGCAACAGACATCTTACGATTTAAATAACGACCCTGGACTTGTTCATTAGAACTTACACCAAATTCATTAGAAAGATATGTTGTATATTCATTCCAACCCGAACCACTTGGTAAAAGACTTGCTAAAAGACGCCCATAATGACGAATTGTTTCAAGATTTTGGTTCATAGCATTATTAATTTCTAATTGTTGAAATAAAGATGCAACTCCCACACGAGAATTAAGGCGAACTTCACGCTCACCCGTACCATCTTGGTTATTATTATTAGGAAGATTTCCAGCACTATCTTTCAATACAACATCAAAACAAAGTTTTAAATTCTTGGAACGGACATAATACTCCTGGGGAGCTATGCTAAAGGTAATGATTGGATTACCCTGGCGATATGAATAAACAGAATTCCCAGATGTTTGATTGTCTGGGGCTATTTCAAATTTACGGACTGCAGAGATATTCGACATTTATATTTACTATATAAAATAATTTTTGGAGAGAATTATTAATTTTTAAATTTTATCTTGTATTAATTAATATCTAAATCATAATATTCTGTTACTAAATAATGAAACCATTCATAATCAAGTTCTGTATATTGCTCTTGGTCAAGAGCCTCATCATTTAATTCTATTGTTCCTGAACAGTTTTCCATTAACATAGATGTTGTTATTGGTCTTATTTTTGCAGCTTTAAATGCTTTACAAGATGGCGTTTCTTGATATAAAAAAAGCTTATTGACTATATCCTGTGGTAAATTCTTCCATATTTTATTATTCATATATATATTATATCATAAATATTTTTGCTTGACGCCTAAATTTTACACCCGCTTTATTTATTTTTTTTGTTTTTAACATTTTCCAATAATCACCTTTACATTCACATATTTGAAATCCAAATTTACTATAAAATTTTATTGCTGCTTCATTAGATTTTAATACTTTTAATTCCACACTTTCCCACCCTTTTCTTTTTATTTTTTTTAAGAATAAATTCATAAGTAAAGTACCTATTCCCTGTCTGCGTTTGGACACACAGATTTTCTCAATCTTCCAGCGTTTAGGATTTCTTTGTCCCTGCCACCAGCTAAAGTAAAATCCTTGGTCACTATTCATAAATATTGTTCTTCTTGTAATTTCTTTTTTTAAACCACCAGCCAGAAATCTAAAATAACCAGGGGGGAAGATGTCGGGGTATGCTTTGAATAAATTCTGCATTTCCTTGACCTTTGCTTTGATTTGTTCGGGAGTTCTGTTCATTATATAGTTAAAAGTCAAGATATTTTTGTGTTGTAATACCAAAGTCTTTGTTCATGGAAAAAAAAATCAATTTTCTTTCTGCTCTCAAAATCAGTACACTTTTTTATTCCTATTTATAGCTTAAGAATGCCTTCAAAACCCAAGTTATGACGACAAATGCCGTCTTGACTTTTGCTTGCCTTTATATCCTTTTTCTCTTGCCTTTGGTTTATAACCTTTGTGATAATGACCTTGACTTTAAAAAAAATTTATTATATCTTGGCTTGGTTTTTCAGTTGGCTAAATTACTATCAATAATTTTCCAAATGGCTTTTTCACTCCAATTCTTTTTACCAAAACCTGAAAGATTATCACATTTTACATATTCTAATATAAATTCCTTTGTTAAAATTTCTGATAATTCCACATATCCTTTCAAATCTCGTGGAACTAATTTATTATCTTCTATGGTATAAGTGTGTCCTTTGGATTTCCAAGTCCATAACTTTGTCCATTTTAATAAGTTCATAAAATAGGTTTCGTTGCTTTGTTTTGAGGTCATATTCTTAAAAGTCAAGATGTTTGTAATGGTGGATATTATATTATAAAAAAAGTTTTCAATTTTCAGATATTAGTATCTTGACTTTCAAAATATATCTTGGCTTGGTTTTTATGACTTGGTTACTTGACTTTTTTAAATATTAATAAATATTGATGTACCTTACAAGAATATCCAAACTTCTTGGCGTTATATCCCATTCTCAAATAATTATATATTTTTTTTGATTTACAATTACCTTATCCCAAGTTTCAAAGCCAAGACTTTTCATAATTCTCTCCGTTTCAAAACTCAAATTATAAAATTTATGCTTCTTCCTCCAATCCCCAACCATTATACAATATGTTGCACCTATCATCGCTTTCTCTGCCGCTCTCTCAAATATTTTTTTATAAAATATTAAAAATTCTTCCCAACTTTTTAGACTCGATAATCCTCCTCCTTCATATTTTTCCAAGTTCCAATATGGCGGGCAGGTTATTAATCCATCATGATATGGTATTTCTTTTTCTAAACTATCGCCTAAATGATTTTCTACATTAAATTTCTCTTTGGCATATTTTATTGCTGCTGGACTTTTATCAATTCCGTAATAATTTCGTGATGCGTCTACACAACATTTATGTCTTTCTCCCCAACCCGCAAAGGGGTCATATATAAGAAATGTATCTCTACAATAGAATTCTGCACATAATGTACCTATTTCTGTTTGAAATGGAGAGAATTCTGTTCTACTACTTTGTGTCACCCCGTTCTTTTTTTGACTACCTCTCATTTTATATTTTGGCTTCGCACAATCTATTACGCTTACTGGGTATATGCTATATGGTTTTTTGCTCATTTATATCACTTTAGATTTTAATATTATTGATTATTATTTATTATATAATTAATTATCAATATAATATTTTTCAATCAGAAAACCTTTACCATAATAAATTTAAGGCAAACCAAGCTCTTGACCGTTTTCCATCTTTGCTCATAGGGTCATTTTTATGTCTTGACCTATATGCTTTTCGTCGTTTATCAGCATATTCCTTACCCTTTGTTCTTATAAAAGTTCCGTAATCCCCATATCCTAATGCACCCACATCAGCTAATTTTACTTCTTGAACCTTACCGTCTTTTTTGATTTTTTTAAAGATTGCGATTTTTTTTCCTTTATTTTTTGAAGGTCGCACAATATATCCGTATTTTCTGGCTTGACTTCTTGTATGAGAGGTGATTTTATACATTCCTTTTTTACTTTATGGAGAGAAATTTTATCTAATCTTTCCTTTGCTAAATTAAAATGTTTTTCATTTAATTCTATTCCTATAAAATTTCTATTTAATTTATTACAAGCTACTCCACAACTACCACTTCCCATCGTCATATCTAAACAAGTATCTCCCTCATTACTAAAATATTTTAATATAAATTCTAATAAGAATTGAGGCTTTTCTGTTATATTTTTTATTATTTTTCCTTTCCTTACACTATATTCTTCAATTACATTTATTGGTAATATTGGCTCATATACTGCTTTTTTTGCGTGATACATATTTTTTTTTCCTATTATCAAAGGTGTATTATTTAACTCATGATTCAGAACATTCGTTGGCAATGTTGGTTCGTAAGATATTCTTGGTATTTTTATTTTTTTATTTTTATGTACAATATTTAATCCCGCTGATGTATTATTTGTTACTACATTTAAAGGCAAACTTGGCTCATATACATTCCTTATGCTTTTTTCATAATGAAATTGCATTCCTTCACCCTTTTCTACCTTTTTATTATTACACTTTCTTGACCCTTTTATATGATGATATTTCGCATAATTATATATTGGTTGATGTTTATAAAATATAAATACATATTCTGTTGCTTTTCCAAGTCTTTTCCGTGATAATAAAGGTGTTGTTGTTCTCTTTTTATTCCATACTATCTCATATCTAAAATACTTGGGACAACTATTTATTAATTTTACTCCAAATTTCATATCTCCAAATAAAAAAACAGGACAATTCTTTTTTCCTATTCTCCAAATTTCTCTCCACATTTTTTCTAAATCTATTTCATTATCCCAAGATAAATGTTTAAATCTGCCATAAGGTAAATCTGCTATGACTATATCTATACTATTATCACTCAAGTCTTTCATTTTTTCCAGACAATCTCCCTGATATAACGATTTCATTTACATTAGCTTTAGAT
>Ga0181400_1000670_pt1 | contig 14718 bp, 13 predicted proteins | sample 23SPOviralmetaG_FD_130129 | JGI IMG/M metagenome (GOLD analysis project Ga0181400, IMG submission 130129) | Marine viral communities from the oligotrophic San Pedro Time Series (SPOT) site, San Pedro Channel, CA, USA - 23 SPOT_SRF_2011-06-22 | ecosystem: Environmental > Aquatic > Marine > Strait...
ACAATTGCATTTCCGTCTATAGTCATATTTTTCTGAGCAATTATGTCTTGATGAGCCTGTATTATTTTATCACGGGAGAACGTAAGAATCCCTGTGTGACCATCTTGTAAAATTTTTAAATTGCCCTCACCACTATAATTTAAATCCATCCCTCCACCATTTAAAAGTCCAATAGAATACTTATCTTCAGGATTTGAAATATTAGTAGTATTTATAATGGTAGCCATAGCAGTATTATCACTATGGCGAGAATTTAGTCTTATACCAGAAGTACCATCATCACCTATTTGTAAATAAGCAAAATCTGACGTTGCAGCTGGGATTGTAAAATTTGTTGGAACACTTAAAGTAAATTCAGAAGTACCATCAAAACGGACGTCTATTTGTTTATCAGTTCCATTTATAGTTAAAGTATCATCGTGAATATCAAAAATACCACTGTTAGTACCAGAAGCCATATTAATTGTTGTAGCTCCAAAATTAGTAGAAGAAGAAACTACCCAGTTTGTTCCGTCGTACACTAGAATATCATCCACGGCAGCTCCATTTGTAGATACATTATATAAATCTCCTATATCGTGATTGTCTATATTAGAAATATAACCAAGAAAATTAGCAGTAGTATCTTGAGCATTAATATTAATAGGATCAACTGCTCTGATTTGAAATCCGGTGGCTACAGTGGAATCTTGAGTAACACGCAAAGCATTTGTACCCTTTAGAGTTACATCAAATCTATTTGTACCATTAACATAAAAGTCTAATCTATTATTTTGTATATTTACAATATTCTTAGTTGTCATTATTGTAAATATACAAATTTATTTTTTTTAAAAAAATTATTCAATAAATTTAATTAGCTTGTCATGAATTTTTCCTACTGCAGTAAAATCTCTAGGTGTAAATCCTCCTCGCTTAGCAATAACATCGATGAGACTCATCATAAGCTTAACATCTTCTATTGTAAGTTCTATCTTTTTATCATTTCCCATAGGGGGGAAAGTTGATTCTACTTGAGATTCCATTTTATTTTGAATAAGTGTTTCCTTTATATTGGTTCATGAAGAATCTTCTAATAAATTTCCAAGTCTCCTTACAGATCTCTTCTGAACCTTTTTCATAACCTTTGCTACTCTTATAAGTTCTTTACATTACCCATAATTTATAATAAGTAAATATTAAAAATCATCAAGTAAATCAAGAGTCTTATCTACGATCTGTTCTGCTCTATTATAATCTGTTACACGTTGTTCAAAAAAATTACTTTTACCATCGAGTGAAATGGTATCCATAAAATTAAATGGACAAGATACATTATAAATCTTTGAATAGTTTAATTTTGATAGAAGTCTATCAGCTTGAAATTCTATGTATGTCTTCATTTTTTCAGAATTTATACCAATTAAATTACACTTAAAAGACTCACATATGAATTCTTTTTCGATATCAACAGCTGTTTTAAACATTTCGTGAATCTTTTCTGTACTTAGCTTATTTTTTACATGGGAATAAAGTAGAACGCCGAAGTCTGTATGTAGAGATTCGTCGCGAGCTATAAGCTCATTACTTTTTCCAAGTGCTTTTGTCATTAATCCTTTTACATACTTTAACCAAAAAATAGCGCAGAAAGAACCAGCAAAGAAAATACCTTCAACAATTGTGAATGCTAATAGTCTTTCTGCAAAAGGATGTTCTTTATTAAGCCATTTGCATGCCCAATCCGCCTTTTTTTTAACACCTTCCATTTCCTTAATACCATTAAGAAGTTTCATTTTTTCTGTCGTGTCTTTTATATAAGTGTCAATCATTAAAGCGTATGTTTCAGAATGAATAGTTTCCATAGCGCCTTGCCAACCATAGTAAGCTCTAATTTCTGGAACCTTTATTTCTTCTATGAAATTAATTGAGATGTTTTCAAAAACAATACCATCGGAGCCGGCAAAAAATGAAAGAATACAAGAGATGAAGTACTTTTCGTCATCATTTAGTTTTTCCCAATCTGAAATATCTGCGGCAAAGTCTATTTCTTCAGCCGTCCAAAAAGCTTGTTGATGATCTTTATAAGCTTTCCATACATCTTTCCAGACAATAGGAAGAAGAACAAAACGATTATTCACTTCATCCAATAGAGGCTCCATTAATATTGTATTATTTATAACTCTATATATTTTTAAAAAATTAATTCATGCATGCAGCACATGTTCCAAAACCACACTTTTTACCAAACGAAGACTTTAAAACACTTCTAGATGCCTTACCATAACCTAGTACAAGTGGTTGTAAAATTGGTCTAATTTTTTTGCAGCGACCACTTTCTGGGTCGCGATAGTATCCCGGACGACAAATTTTACGCTGTTTACCAGTAGCTGGATTAAGTTCATAACCAGGCTTCAATATAGTCATGTTTCTACACCTGTTAGTATCTTCATTTCTCATCTGGTAGAATCCACATTCCTTTAGACAAATTCTCTGTCCGCGTTTACCAGTCCATTTTTTATTTGGTTCTAAACCTTGTGGACATTCAACCTCTCCAAATTTAGAACGAACTTCTTTCCAAGCTTTCTTTAGAGAAATACCCTTTTCGTGTTTTAGTTTCATAGCCTTCTTAGCATCACGTTTGGCTTTCTTAGCGTCAGTCTTCTTCTTTTCTTTCTTTGGTTTACCTTTATTAACTTTTTTCCACGCTTCCTTTAGAGACATACCTTTTTTATGATGAAGCATCATAGCCTTTCTGGCATCGCCTTTCTTTCCAAATTCCATTAATTAATACAAAGATTATTTTTTAATCTCGATTTCTTTCATATTTTTATGAGATCTGTAAGTTAACTTTGACTTGATAAAGAAGTCTTTTATTAAAATACTCTGTAGTAGTTCTTTGTGTTCTTCTGAGTCTGCCCAAAACTCCATTCTATACAAAACACTATCTAATTTAGTTAGATCTACAACTCTTAGTCCTGTCATAAATTTATACTTATCTGATGATATAATAGTAACAAGAGAGTTTATCCAATCTTCTTGAAACTTTCCAAAATTTTTACCACTTTTAATAGAAAATTCAAAACCATTGTTATTCTTTGGATCTTCCCAACATGGATTTATACCTTTTCTAAAAAAAGAATAAGCACAAGGAGTAGCATTTGTTCTTTTCATTTTCTTTACACCATTTCCATTTGAAAATATTTCATATGTCTTTGGAATATTATTAATAGTTCTCCAGAAAAGTTCGATAGTGTTAATTTCCATTAATTTTTCTAAATTATCATTATAACATTCTCCAAGATCTTTGTAATGGAGATAAAGTATCCATGTATCGTCTAGTTGATGGTCCATTATAAATTTAAATAATCTAAATTTTTATATTAATTATTAGTAATGGAAAATCATATTTCACCAAAAAATAATATTAAACCTGTAGTTTGGGGTCCTCATTTTTGGAAAACGTTTCATTTAACTGCTTTCGCTTATCCCGATAATCCAAATGAAAAAGACAAAAAAGTTTATAAATCGTTTTATAAGAATTTTGCTAATATTCTACCATGTGATAAATGTAGTCTAGAAGCAAGAAAAATGAATGAACTTGTAGATTGGGACTCTGTGTTGAAAGATAGAGATTCTCTTATAAAATGGACATACGACTATCATGACACTGTAAATATTCGTCTTGATAAAACTTCGCCTAAATTCACTGACTTTCTTAAAAATTTTATTAAGAACGTCAATAATTTTGTATGTAAATGTGATAGAAAAATAGAGTATATAATAATTACTATTTTAATTCTTTTTATTATGCACCGCACATTAGGCATTCTTTAGTAGACTCCTTAGAAGACTCAGTGCTAAAATTCTGAGATTCAAGAACTGACTTTGTTCTGATGTAATAAGAACCAGTTTTTAGACCGTTTTTCCAACCATAAAAATGAATAGAATGAATTACTTTAGGTTGAGGAGGATTAACAAAAAGATTTAAACTTTGACTCTGACAGATAAAAGGTCCACGATCTATAGACATGTTTAGTATAGACTTTTGTGGCAATTCCCAAGCAGTCTTATAAATCTCTTTTAGATCATTTGGTAGATCTAAATTTTGAATTGATCCTTTGTTTAACATGATTTGTTCTACAATTTTGCGAGAGTATAAATTACGTTCTCTCAAATCATTAATGAGATGATTATTTACGATTACATAATTACCAGAAAGTACAGCACGTGTATAAAGATTACTTGTATAAGGTTCAAATGACTCGTTATTTCCCATAATCTGTGCTGTAGAAGCAGTTGGCATGGGTGCGACGAGTAGACTATTTTTTGTTCCGTGTTCCTTGATTTGTTCTTTCAAATCTTTCCATTTTTCTTCTGAATAAAACGTGGGCTTAATGTTCCACATGTCAAATTGAAGAATTCCTTTACTTAGAGGAGAACCAGAAAATGTTTCATAAGGTTTGTCTAACATGCTTAGAAAACAAGATCTCCTTAGAGCATTGTAGTAAATACATTCGAAAATATTTTTATTTAGTGTTCTAGCTTCTTCTGAATCATATGGAATCTTGAGAATCATAAATACATCTGCTAGACCTTGTATACCAATTCCAATAGGCCTATGTTTCATATTAGAAAGAAGAGACTCTTGAGTTGGATAATCATTAATGTCTATGATTCTATTAAGATTGCTTACAATTTCGCGCGTCTTTTCTCCAAGAACCTCAAAATTAAATTTGCCATGTGAGACGAATCTTGGTAAACATAGACTAGCTAGATTGCACACAGCAGTTTCTTTGGAGTCTGAATATTCAACAATTTCTGTACACAAATTACTACTCTTAATCATACCATAGTGTTTCTGGTTAGACTTTTCGTTTACGGAGTCTTTGTAAAGAATGTAAGGAGAACCGGTTTCAATTTGACTGTTAATTATCTTTTCCCAAAGTAGTTTAGCTGGAATCACCTTTCTATACATCTTCTTAGATTCATAATCTAGGTAAAGCTTTTCAAATTCATCTGAGTAAACATCGGTAAGACCCTTACATTCATTTGGACACATCAAAGACCACAATTGGTCATTTTCAACTCTTTTCATGAAAAGATCTGGTATCCAAAGTCCATAGAAAAGATCGCGCGCCCTCATCTCTTCCGCTCCGTTATTCTTCTTAGCGTCTAGAAAATCAAAGATGTCTGCATGCCATGGCTCTATGTAAACTGCAAATGAACCATTACGTTTTCCACTTTGATTAATGTGTCTTGATATGTCATTATACACCTTTAAAAGAGGCATAATACCATTACTGACTCCACCAGTCTTATTAATGTAAGAATTATTTGCTCTTACGTTTGAAATATGAACTCCGATACCTCCAGCCCACTTGGAGATAAGAGCCATATCAGAAGCTGTCTTATAAAGACCTTCTACAGAGTCTTCTGTTCCCGTTAGAAAACAAGAACTCAGTTGTTGATAACATGTTCCAGCATTAAATAAAGTAGGAGTGGCATGTGTGTAATACTTTTCGGAAAGTGAATGGTATACATTCTTTAACATATCTGTATCATTTTCATACATGGCCAACGCTACTCTCATGAAAAGATGTTGAGGTCTTTCAATTGGGACGGAATTTTTCTTTAGAAGATATGACTTTTCAAGTGTCTTAAACCCGAAGAATGTTAGAAGATAATCCTTATCGTAATTAATGATTGAATTTATGAAATCTGAATTTTTAACACATGATTCAAGAAAAGCATCAGATACAATTCCAGATTTATTTAGTTCAGTCATAACTTCTAAGAAATCTGACTCTGTATTTTTGTGATGATTGTTAATAGCTATTCTTCCTGCTAAAATTAGATAGTCAGGATCTTCCTTAAAAAGTGTGGCAGCTAGACTAGAAGAAAATTCATCAAGTTGGGAAGTAGTAATCCCATCATGAATGAGACCACAAATGTTTCCAGCAATAGATACTGGATCGATGTTCAGCTTTCTTCCCCAAATTTTATTTTCAGAACTCAGATATCTAAGTTTATCCGTTATAAGATCAAACTTTACGTCTTCTTCTTTTCCACTACGAGTGATTACCTTCATTCTTACCATTAAATATATTATTTCTTAAAATATATTTATTGGTAATTTAATTTTTTTTTTAATTTACTGTTCTTTCCAAGATTTCTTTCTACGGCGATGTAAGTAGCTATCGAGTGTTCTTATTCTTCTAATTTCGTTGAATTTTCCGAAGCCTATTTCCATGTTGTTTCTATTGAAGGGCCACCAGCCTAGAAACCAAGATACTACAAAGTAAATTAGAATTGCTGAAATAAGAGCCTTTATCCAAGGATTTCCACCTGAAATTACATTTGTTACCCCTCCTATAATTTTTGGTCCAAACATCAGAAATACAATTGCAACTACACCAAATATTAATGCACCAGATGTTAAAAAGCTTGTAAGATTTCCAAAAGCACTTTGACTAGCCTCTGTTACATTTTTAAGACCTGTAAAGATTTCTTTCAACGCAGCTTCAGCTCCAGCTGTAGTCTGATCAGCAGACATGCCTCCAGCAGACTGAGACATTATATCATTAGCTACTTCTTTACCCATGTCTGTAGCTATAGTCATTATATTCTTTGTTATAATTCTAGACTGAGCATACTGATCTATTGTAACTCCTTCTATATTAAGAGGACCAGCAGCCGATGAAATAGTAATTTCATTTTCAGCAGTCTGATTAACTTTTATAGAGTTTACTGTACTATTTATACTATTAGTTATGCTCTGATTTTTATTATTAATGCTCTGATCTACAAGCTGTTTTACTTGTGGAACTTTGCCACCTACACCTGTTTTCTGTTTTAGTTCATTCATTGCAACACTCTTTGCAACAGTTTTAACAGACTCAACTAGTTTTGTTGTAGTAATATTCTGCGTATTAGCTATGATCTGAAAATCAGATGTAGCTTTATTTCTTATACTACTATTTTTAATAGTTAAAGATGGAGGACCAAATAAAGCTATTCTTTGGTTATAAAGTCTTATAGACTCTCTATAAGCATTTATTAGAGCTATACTAACAGCCTGAGGAATACCAGGTGGAATAATTGGCTGTTGTGGACGTTGAGCAGCTAGTGCTGTTATAGCTGCCTGATTAGCCTTAATCTGAACTCGCGATGGTGGTATAGTTGTTATAGTAATTTTAGATCTTGCACTGCCAGAAATTTGTGATGTATTACTAGCATCATTGAGAGTACAAAGAATATTTTGCTGCTGGTTTAATTGTGTTAAAACATTTGCAAACACGCTTCCACAACCATCTTGAGTTAAACTTTGATTCATCTCGTTGTTTACATTTGTATTGTTTGCAAAACCAAAGAAAGAAGGACCAAATGCAAGACCTGTTTGGCTTGAAACGGAATTCTTTGTAGCTAAATCAAATTTAGCTTTACATTCTTGGCTTGCGCCCAACGAATTCAATATCTTATTTGATCTATCAATTAATTCTTGATCTTTAGGCTGCGGAGGACACTTTGATTTTCCAGAGCTCATTTATAATTAATAAAATATTTATTTTTTCCGATTAAAATATATAAAAAAAATGACAAGGAAAACAAGACCTCCTAATATCATATATAGATACTCGTCTTCTAAACCAGGTATTAGAGAATCACTAGATTGGACATCTGGTTCTTGTGTTGGATGAGGTGTATTTTGATTTGGAATATCAGGTAATTTTGGATCGTCTGGAATTGGACTATCAGAGTCGGGTATTATATCTGTATCACTCTTAGTTTCTGGTTTACCTCCACATTGATTTTGAATTGTTGTACCGGATACATCTATTTGGCCAGCAGAATTAACTATTGTACTACATTGGTTAATTACTAAATTTCTTTCAGGACATGAAACAGCATTCTTAGAAAGTCCAGGTGCATTATTCGACCAATCAGAAGGTAATTGAATATTACCAGTTCCGTGTATGAATATTTGAAAATTTGCTAATTGTCTTAGAAAAGAAGTTGAATCTACTGGAATTAAAAGATTTGCTACATTTCTTGTAAATAGAGAAGGACTATATCCAGAACCACGAACACAATAAGGATCGTCTAGTCCTAGAGATCTACTAAAACTTTGTGCTATTTCATTAAATCCTTGAATTCCTCTTGGATAATAATCTTTCTTAAGAGACTTCTGTGTTATGTTTGCTGCAAGTATTAAACTAAATTGTGCAAGTTGATCATTCATTATTAAACTACAAGAAGGGTCTGCATAATGATAAATTGTATTACCAGTAAACTTACTCGTATACTTTCCTACTCTTAGTGCATTACAGTATTTTTTAACTGTAGTAAGATAACTTGTATTTGCTCCTAAATAAGTCTGTGTACTAAATGCTTGACGAGTCTGATTTAGAATTTTAGAATATATATCTTGGAAGTTTTTTCTATGAAGTGTATTATAAAGTAAGACATAAACTGGCGCGTCATCTTTCGAAGGTTCTCCGCCTTTAAAATTCCATTTAGAATCACTTTTTACATAAGACTTATTTGGTAATCTATAAAGAATCCATTTAAGATTTGGTGAAAAAAGTATATTTTCGTCATAATAAAATGTGGTTCTATAATTATTTATAACTCGATTATATATCGTGTCTGAAACTGATATTGGTTTAGAAACTCCTTTTGTATTCTTTTTGGCTATAGGATTAGCTATAAATGTAGTTGCTATATTATTAGAGTAACCCAATGCAATATGTCCTTCATCAGAAAAAGCTATATCTCTTCCTTCTGCTATTTTAAGAGAATTATTAATCTTAATAGACTCTTCCGCTGTATAATTATATACTGATAGAAAAGCTATAGAGGTTTCTTTTCCTCCTTCAGTCATAAAACTTGTTGGAATACTAATCCAATTCATGGGTCTGGAATTATCATAAGAATATTTCTTAGATGTGAATAAATTATATATAAAAGGATCATTTTGGATACTTTCTTTAATATCTTGGGTTGCCATTATTATTATATAATTTATTTTATTTTATATTAAAAACTAATCGGCATGACGATCAAGTAGACCAGTTACTGCAATATTGTCTAACTTTCTTGCTTCTAGCTGCATACCTAATGTATCATAAATATTTTTACGAGAGCGCTCACTCTGTTCACGTTCCATCGCGTGGCGACGCTCTAGAATTTCTAATCTAGAGTTTATCTGACGCATAGTTGATAGAAGTCTACCTAAAGTAGCAGAGTCCGAACCAAGCGCAGTCTCCCTGTTATTTTTCATCTGTACTATAAATACTACGCCTACGGCGGCGGCTAGTAGTAATCCCATTGATAATTTGTCTAACATCTTTAATATTTAATAATATATTTTTTTTTAGTATTTCACAAATAATTTTTAAAATAATTATATCTAATTATTTATAAGTAATGGAAAAGACATTATTAACATTATTTTATATAGCAACATTTATATTAGTATTATCTTTTTTAAGCAATAGAGACAATTTTGAATCAGATGATACAATAAGAGAAATAGTAGAAAAAAATATTGAAGATTCTAATTCTAAAATGCAAATAGAAAATATTGTTTTAGATTCTGGAATTGAATCTTATAAAAAATTAGAAGATCGTAGACATGGTATGCTCCTTGATCAAATTAAGAGATTATCAATGACAAACGGTCATATTATAGAACAGCAGAATAAATTATCTAAACAAAGAACTACTTCATCTAATGGTAGCGGTAGCAGTGGCGGTAGCAGTGGCGGTAGCAGTGGCGGTAGCAGTGGCGTTTCTGAAGTTGAGATGAATGAAGTAGGTCAAACTTTCAGAAGACTTTTAACAGAACATCCTTACAGATTTAATAAAGTAAGTTTAACTAACTTCAGTACAAGAATTCAGATATCTTGGAATTTTAATGATATTCTACCTAAATACGACGATCTAGATATAGTAGCAACACTTAACTTTTTCAATGTCGATACTAATGATACAAGAAGAAATTTACCATATATCAAATATATAAAGGCGCAAGTGTACTATTCAGGTACATGGTATAATATACCTTCTGAACTATTAGAACCTGATACACCTTCTCTTACATATCATGATACAAATGGAATTGTACTAAATGGAAATATAGATTCATCTGAAGCTAAAAATTTAAGAATTTTAAGAGCAGGTGTGGGTTTACCAGGTGGTCCAAGCGGTGATCTAACTCAAGATGTATATGATATATTAAACGGAACTGATAACTTTGTGGTAAGAGTTTATGGTATTAATAATGCACCTGAAAATGCTCCACCTGTTCTTAACAATTCAAATATTACAGCAAATGACGATCGTGTATTAATATATAATACTTCTTTCTTAGTTGGTAGTCCAGCAGCCGACCCAACTCTTATATCCGGGAGTGTTTCTAGTAATTCTATAACAATAACATTACAAGTAAGTCAGACAGAATCCGGAGATGATAGTTCCCCTGCTAAAATATCTTCTTTAACTGTTAAGTATGTAGAAGCTGAATCTTTAGGATATAACATAACTCTAGATACAACAGAACAGACTTTAACTCAGACTTATGATCCCGTAGTTGCTAAAAATACTAATTTTTCAGCTACACTTTCTAATTTAGAATATGGAATGAAGTATAATACTGCTTATAGCACCCTTAATACTCTAAGTGCTCAGTCAGACTATACAGATTTAAGCTTAATAAAAGATAGTCCTTCAGGAACCGCATTAATAATACCACCTCCACCTACAGTAGACAATCCTAACATTTCTATATCGTTTACTAATAGTAAAACAATGGTTATTTCTCCAAATAATTCTGCTATAAGTGTAATATATTTTAATTCTAGAACATCTGGTTCATTTAATGTATCAAATACAAGTTTACAAATATTTGAGATAAGTAATCCTGTTAATTCTCCCACTTTTGTAGATGGAAAATTTAAAGGCATTGGTGCATCATTCAGTGAAGTTTCTGGATCTTGGGTCAGAATAACCCAGGAAATAAGACGGTCAGACGTGTCAGGAGTTAAAACTAACGAAGTATTATACTACCCAACTAATCCTATCGGGTCTGTTCAACCTTTATCTACAACCATGTCTAATACCTCCAAATCTGATCCTTATTCAGGTGTTTCTGGGGAAAATTTTAGACTTAGGGGTCAAATTCAATACAATAATATCGATATTTCAAATATACCTACATTTACAGGACAATCTGTACCTATCGAAAGTGATGAAGTTATCTATTCTATTAGCAATATTTTTGCGAGAACAACTGAAATCAGCGATTATTCACCAGCAGGTTCATACACTCAAGGCGGCGAAACTATAGAACTTAAAACCGAAGATAATTTTGTACTAGACGAACTAACTGGTAATCCTACAATTAGTAATACAGATATTGCAGTATCAACAAATGAAGTAGTTTATACTATGGGAATTTCAAGTGTAAAAAGTATAGATATAACACCCGCGGATAGAAATTACACAAATGTAAATTCAACAAATGGATTTGTTTTCAGTAATCTTAAGATAGCAGACTTTGCTTTTACAGGTGGAGATACTTCTCATTTTAATGGAATAAATACCAGTGTTGTAAATTATACACTAAACAACAGTTCCGAAATAGATAGAACAGGTGATTATTCGTCTTCTACACAATTTGATATATCCAATGCTGTAGTTAATTCTGCAGAAACTGGTCCTATAATATCTTCTACGTTAAACTACAGAGATAGAGTTTATAATCTTAATAGTACAGCACAGAATACAGGTAGTAAAACATTCGATATTCATTGTGATAGATCTTCTTATGACTCAAATTTTAATAGAAACTGTCCTGCAAATTCATTGTACCAGGTAGATTCTGTAGACTTATTTAATAGATTACAGATAGAACCTACTAATGAGTTAAGTATTTATACTGATCATACAACAGCTGTATTAGCTCATACGATGTTATTCTATAAAAATACTTTTAATGTTGACACCAACAATTATCCGACTGCGGGAGATTTTATTACAATGAGTTATTCAGATGCCACTAATGGTTTAGACTTATCTTTACCTACAAGTTCTTTGGCCGCGGAAAGTAAAAGCGGTACACTAGCAAAATATAAAACTACAGCATTTGCAATAACTTCATCTGAGATAACTACATTAATAAATAATAATTCCCTGTCGCCTAGTGGAGCAGGCGGAGCTAATCTCTCATTTGAAATAGAAACATATCTTACAAATAAGAAAGTAAAAAGTTCTATAATAACAGAATGCAAGACAATTTACAACTCTAATTCTTTCTGTTTAATATTCTCTAAATTCGCTGGACTATCACCCGTTCCTCCTCAGTGGAGTGTTGCACATCCTTATATCTCTTTCACAGGTGGTCCAAATGCTTATTGGTATAAACTTTACGAAAGTACTTCGGGAGACACGGATTTATTGGAGTTTTTTTCTGATTCTTATAATATTACCAATGGCTGTAAAAATCCAGATGAAAATAAATTGAGTATAGTATATAAACAAGGATCCGCACAACTAGATCTTAATGAGAATATATATGTTGTTATCGCATCGAAAATATAATGTTTATAAATATTAAATGGGAGATACAGCTGGTATTGACCAAGCTGAACAATTAAACGTATTGTATAAAGATTCTTTTAGAAGATCAGCTACAAAGGACTATTCTAAAAGAATAGAATCACAAGAGACATTTCCTTACAATGATTATACTCTTGGTCAAGAAATATTACTAAATACTATTAAAACATTTCCCGTAGGTAATTCTTTACCCAATGGAATAACTCCTAAGATGAATTTAGATGATAAATTTTTAATAGACGGAACAAACTTTGGAGGATTTGTAGGATATTTTGACGGTACAAATCATGTAGGATTTACTCTTAAAACAATAGGTTCAGGACCAGGAGAATTCAACGATATATTAGATTCGGATCCTAGTTCTCAAACTACAGCTTATAATTCTGGAAAAGTAGGTACATCTTACGAATATTCTTCTAGAAGTTCTGCAAATGACTATTATCTAGCACAATTGGCACCTGGTGGATTTGTAAGAGACTCTGAAGATGGAAATATAAGACATTTTCACAGGTTAATACTTTCTCCAGTTGATTTACCATCTGTTGTAAATAATATTACACCTATAGATACTACAAATACAAATGAAGATTTAAGAACGTATGCTTTTGCAGCATTTGATAGAGACGGAAATAATATACTATCCGATTCTTTGCCTTCAAATATAACAGGTAGTTATAATTATACACAAGGATCGTTATTTAGAACTGTAGAGAACTATCCAATTTATATAAGTTCTTATGGCTATTCTATTAGACAGTTTAATAATTCTAATATTTCTATTGTAACACAATCTACAGCATCTGGAACGAACACTGGAAATTATGTTTACAATTTTAAAAATGGGTTATTACTTTTTCATGATATTCCTGTAAACGCTGACTCTGCTACTTTTTTCTCAGATTTTCCACCTGTGATTAGTTTTTTTAAGTATATAGGACCAAAGGGATTATCAAATATATCTAATAGTGAAATAATTTTTTCTTCTTCACAAAGTCTTGTAACGATAGTAGATGAAGATTCTTTTACAGTTTTAGCGAATGGAATAAATACAAAAGATATTAAAAGCGCTGATTCATTATCATCCGGTGCAGTTTCTTCGCTTACGTGTCTAGTAGAAGATTCAAGTGGTAATGGATATCTAGGTAAATATACACATAGTAAAATTAAAAATGATGATATATTCTCAATAGAACATGAAATTAATAATTCTAATACATTTAAAGCAACTTTTATAACAGAAACTGGTATTTTAAAAGTTACTAATTTAACAGGTACAGATATAACAAATTTAAGTATAACAGCTAAAAAATTATTATTAGCATAATTATAAATCTGGCATTTGTGCAAAAACTATGCCCCAATAAATATCATTTAACATTGTAATGTATCGCGGTCTTAACCCATTATTAAATCTTAATTCTAGAAGTTTTGTAGTCCAACAATTTGGATCTTGAATGTATGAATAACACAGATTGTGCTTAGTATGAAAAATAAATCTTTCTATGTATAAACTATTACACCAATTACCAGGAACAATACTACATAAATGTAAAAAAATCATACAATTTCTAGCAACTCGTTTTAAGTAAATATTAAGAAGTCTATCTTGAATAATTAATCCAGCATGATTTCTTATTTCTTTCCATATAATCTGAATTAAATCTTGATTAAGATGCTTATCCAAAGCTTTAATAGTATAAAATAAGTATTCATTCATTTTATACTATTAATTATATATATTTTTAACCTCTAAGTTAATCTTGATCTTCAACAGTACTTCTGATTGCGAGACTATCATTACTCTTAATTCCTCTGATATTATTTACTTTATCGCACATCCACATCAAAGGCGAATTTAACTTGTCATATGTTTTATTAATAAAATCTATATGAGAATCCATTCTTGTGGTGTCCTTATTAATAGCGTCGAGTTTTAAGAGGATAGCATCGACCTTCTTATCTAGAATTTTAATAGTTTGACATAGCTCTGTGTATCTATCGTATTCGTCCATTAATAATTGTTATTTTAATTCTTTAAATAACATTTCCTACAAACGGGAACATAACTTTCAGTGGAACCAATAAGAACAGTTTCAGTTGATTCGCATATCCTTTTTGTAA
>Ga0181400_1000671_pt1 | contig 14697 bp, 17 predicted proteins | sample 23SPOviralmetaG_FD_130129 | JGI IMG/M metagenome (GOLD analysis project Ga0181400, IMG submission 130129) | Marine viral communities from the oligotrophic San Pedro Time Series (SPOT) site, San Pedro Channel, CA, USA - 23 SPOT_SRF_2011-06-22 | ecosystem: Environmental > Aquatic > Marine > Strait...
AAACAATTTTTTTTATTATTTAATTATTTAAAAAAAAATAAAAAAATTTCGCTTTTACTTTTATATCATATTTACTCTAATGTCAATACAAACATGTTATAAATTTTACACCATAAAATTATTTAAATATTTTCTTAAGAACTTTTTTATTTTTCTTATCTTTTTGCTGTTTAACATAATTTTCTACTAAATTAATTAGCTCTTTATTATCTGGTATTCCATTACCATTTAAATCAGTATCGCCCTGTAAACATTTTACTAAAATATTACCCATATATTATTTATAAATATTTAAATATTTTATAATATTATATGAGTGGCTCGACTTTAGTTGGTGAAATTTTATGTCCAATTGAATGTGTTTCAGCATCATGCCCTGAAGCAGATTGGCTTGAAAAACATAATGGATTTTTAATAACTTTAATTGGTTCTTTTTCAGCTGTTTTAGGTGTAGTTTTTAGCTATTGTATTAAATCACGTTGTAAAAATATTAAAACACCTTGTATTTCGTGCGATAGAGAAGTAATTGAAATAAAAAAAGAAAATATAGAAATAAATAATATTCCTTAATATTAAAATGAGTAATGAGGAAACATATGATAGTATGCCCAATCAAGATTACGAGTATAGTATAGCCTCTCAACTTGCTTATGATTATTATGATAATGGTAATGATGCTAACAGAATACAAACTTCATTAGATACATATATGAGCGGCTACACATTCGACCCCGAATATTCAAATAATAATTCATCTACCTTTTTACGTCCAGACGGGAGTGCTATTTTAGCCTTTCGTGGGACGAGACCCACAAATTTAGATGATATAAATACAGATGCGGCTATATTAGCGGGTCAAAATAGGTTTGAGAACGCCCATCCAAGGTTTGTTGAAGCAGTCCATGATTATAATCGTGTTAAAAATAATTATATAAATGTTGATTTGACGGGTCATTCACTCGGTGGAACGATAGCAGATTACGTTGGGAGAATGAATTCAGAAAATGCTATTGTATTTAATCCTGGGGAAAGCCCATTTTCTCTCAGTGTTATCCCAGCAAGTGATACTTCTAAAACTAGAATCTATAGAACTAATACATTTGATATGGTTTCATTTGCTAATAGCATGTATTCACATGCAAATAGTATTAGAATAGTTCCTCAAACAGAAAGCACTAGCGATTGGTTTGGTAGTCATTCACTTAATAATTTCCTTCCTCACCAAAGTTTATTACCATTATCGTCTGAACCAGACATTATTATACCATCTAGAATACGTATTCCATCAAGAATACCTATAAAAACCGAAAAGATAGAAATAAAACAACAAGAGAGATTTATTCGTAATCTATGTTTAGAGCAACCATATTTATTAGAATGTAAAAATAGACCTAAACTTAAGACGCCAAAGGTGGTGCGTTAGGTGGGGAAGATTTAACTTCTTGTATAGCTTGTTGAACTTGTTGAGGTGTTGGGTTAGCTTGGTTTTTACTTTGAATATCAGCTTTTACAGCATTATATTCATTAACTGTTATTCCATAACGCTCTGCCGCTGCAAATTTTTTATTTATTTTTGTTTGTTGAGCTAAATTTCGTTTTGTTGAATCGCTCCGTGATACTGAACTTGGTGTGTCATCTAGATTTTCGCTCAGCTGTTTAAATTCTATTTTATTTTGATCGTATAGCTTTCCGACGTTATAAAAAAGCAAATCACTTCTACCTTCGTATAGTCTCTGATCATTTATATTACCTACGATGCTATCATAATTTCTACCGTATGCTGATAATTCTTTTAATAAATTATTATTAAAATTATCTACTTCATTTTGGTTCTTTTGATTTAAACCATGAACCATATCAGCGTATTGCTGTCTTGCTTCTAATAAATATCTTGGTGTGTACCTTGAAATAAATGTGCTTTGAGTAGATGGAATACCACTATTTGTAATATTTGGATTTAATGTAAATTGTCTTGTATCAGCATCATAAGCATATAAATCTTTTCTATATCCAGCCATTTGTAATTCGTCTTGGAAATGCGAGTAATCTAACAAACCAGAAGCCCGTTCTTGTGCTTCTGTAAATTTTGGTAATTTAGAATAATCACCGGCCGCTCCCTTTGCGAGTTCGTGCATGTAATTGACATACTCCCCCAAAGTCATCCCAGCAGCATGAGCTTGTAATATTTGAGAATCGCTGGGATGCCATGAGGCAATATCTGTTGGATTTGTCTCAAGAAATGCCTGGTCTATGTCATAAAATCCAGCATCTCTAACCTGGTCTTCTTCTCTTGAAATTTCTATAGTTTCTGAAACCACATTTGTATCTTGTTTTATTTTATCAAATTGAAACTGTTGATATTTATCTTTTTGTTGAGATTCATCAAGTCCCTGTAAAGTTATTAATTGCGGTATTGTAATATCTAATTGTGATGATGTTGTTTCCATAGTGGAATAATACGCATGAATCATACTATCAAATTCTGGATCGAGGTTAGCCATGTTCCTTATATTTATCGGTAATTGTTCTAATTTAGTTTGGTCTGTTTGATAAGCATCTACCACTTGTTGTTGTGCGTCTAATTTTAAAGCAAGCTCATATTTTGCTCTGAAATCAGGGTCTAGATTAGCCGTTTCCACTAAATATGGGTCTAATTGATTTGCTACTTTTTTATCATTATTCCATGAATTTAACATACTTGTTTGAGCTGTCGCAATTCGTTCTCTTGTATATTGTAATTCTTGCACACTCATTTCTACTTGCATATTCGCTTGTCCTTGCCAAGAAGAACCTGTTTTATCATTTAAAAATTTAATTTCATCATTTGTTAGTTCTCCTTTATCTTGCTGTTTTAATTGCTCACAGCCGGTATCATCAGTGCAAACTCTAGTTATTAATTCATGAGTTATATATTTACTAAATAAATTATTTAATTTATCTATTTCACCTGTCGGAGCATCTCCCGAAGTTGGTGTTGGTTTTTGTGTATTGCTTGGTTTTTCAACAAACATAGAACCTACGTTTTTCTGAAAAACACTCCATGTATCATCATCAATACCTAAAGCATCTTTATCATTATAAGCAGCTAATGCTCTATTAAAATTAAAATCATAATTTGGTAGTGTTGCTAATAATTTTTGTCTTGCGGAACTTGTTGAATTTAATTCATTTCTAGCTTTTTCTGCTTTTTCTTTAGCGGCTCTTTCTTTATTATCTTGGTCTACACCAGAAATTGCTCCAATTATTCCCGTTATACCCATCGCTATAGCACCTACTACTAAACTTGCTCCAAGAGTTTCAGGAGCAGCACCTAGACTAGCCAGCCCGATTGTTGAAACTGCTGTTCCCGTCGCACCCACAATTGTTCCTGATAGCACATTTGAAACACCATGAGATAATCCAGCATTTACAAAAGAATTATTTAAAGCGAAATCTACAGGCATTAGTGCTATACCAATAATTCCACCTTCAGCTGCCCCTCTCAACATTGAAGTCCCTCCTCTTATAGCGGTATATGCAGCCGTTTCAATTACTGCTTCTGTGCCTTCACGAGCCACGCTACGAGTTAAAGCTCTTGAACCCGCCATTGTAAGAATTCTTGCACCTGCACCGCCCGAAGCACCGGCTCCCGCGGCAATCGCATATTTATTATGGACTCCAGCTTTTTTCATTAATTCTGAAACACCAAAACCTATTAAAACTCCGCCAACAGCTCCACTGGATGCAACCCCTGTTTCGCCTGTAAATGCACCAGATCTAATACCTTGTAATCTTTCAGCAAAATTTAATGTAGGTCTTGCTCGTCCAGTAAAAGTTTCTTGATAATCAGCACCCAGTGGGTCAAAATCTAAGGCTCCTACGTCATTTGCTCTAATACCTGTAATATCTTCAGTTGCGGGAGGTCGTATATTTACATTACCAGGCTCTTGTAATTGAATACCCCCTCTTGCTTCTATAGCCTCCGATTGTATATTTGTATATTGTTGTCCGAATATTCTAACTTGAGTGGTTCTAATATTTTGCACAGCATCTTGAGTTCTATTTGAAATATTTTCATTAAATTGTGTTGCACTACGTTGGGCTGATTTATAAACACTTCTTAATTCTTCGGGTAATCGCCCAGCCACTTTATCCATAACTTTTTGTGTTCGGCTACGAGTTCCAGATTCTAATCCTGTTTCTCGCCCTCTGAAAGGTGTATCTTCCCTATCTGCAGGCATAAATTCCTCTCTTGATGGTAAAAGATTACTATCACGTGTTGGTATTTCACTAATAGAACTTTTTAATCGTCTGGCTAATCTTTCTATATCTGAACCACGGCTTGATCCACCTACAGCTCTCTCCATGGCAAAATCAAATGCATTTGCTCTTTCTAATATTTCTTCTACGCGTTGTCGCGATATTCCACGACTTTCCATTTCTCTAATTAAATTATCTTTTTGTCTAATTGATAATTCAGTTTCATTAGGTCTTAGTATTTTATCTATTTCTTGTAAAATAATATTTTCTTCACTATCAGGCTCAACAGGGAACATTTCTTGTTCTACTGGTTTAGGTGTTACTCTTGCTTTTGCCTTACCTCTAATTTTATTAATATTTCTCTCAGCATCCAATCGTTCTTTAGGTGTTAAACCTCTTGAAATTTGTTCTATTTGCATATCTATTAATTCTTCATCTGTTGTTCCACGGGGAGATAAAAATTCACTATTTCGCGGATCGGGAATAGGTCTAATACGAGTAGTTGTCAACGGACGCGGTTCATTATTTCTTATGCCCGTTCCAGCTCCAAAATCTTCTAATTCTACATCTCCTACGGGACGAGATGGTTCTTCAGGGGTTTGATGAGTAAAATTATTATTACCAATAGGTTCTGCAGCATATGGAATTTCAGTAGTTGAAGCTCTTACATAATTAGCATTTGTATTAAATTCTAAATTATCAACGCCAACAAGTCTTCGCCCAACATTTGAGTAGGTTGTATAATCTTGTGGTAAATAAATATTTGTATAAGGTGATGAACCTACTGCTTCTCCTTGTTTATCTTGTACTCCCATAGGTGGCGCGTCAGGAATATCAGGGTCTAATGGAACAATTCTATTTAATACATCTATACTAAATTTTCTATCGTGTGGTTTAAATACATTTATTGGCTTAACAGGTTGAAATGGTTTATCTTGTATAAAAGGAATACCACAGTTTGGATGTCGTTTTAAATATTGAATATCATTATTACAAGAAGTTCCATCTTCATTAAATTTAACTAGTTTTGCCTTCATTTATTTTATATATTAAAGATTATATTTTTTTTTATAATTTTTTATATTTTGTTGGAGAGAGGTTGAATCACCCCATAAAATATCTCCTGCAAGTCGTGATGCTGATACAGGCGGTGCTTTATTATATACGCTTTTGGTTCTGGCTCTATATCTATCTCTTTGCTCTTTATCTTTTGTAATTGTATAATCATCCATGCCTTCACTGCCGAAATGAATTTTTTTTTTATCACTATCTTTACAACACGAAGCCCCCTTACATAGACAAAATATAGCAGTCCATTTTTTGCCTTTAGCATCACTTTTAACAACTCTCTCAAGTTTCATATTAATATAGTTAAATATTATTTAATCTTTCCACCTACTATTAATCCAATAATCTTTATAATAAGATTTATTTTGATTTTCTATTGCATCTCTTCTCTTTTTTTCTAAATAATTCATTTTATAGTAATACTTATGATCCTTATAATATTTATAATAATCGTATTTTGTGCAAACATTAGAACTTTTCATTTATAGTATAATTAACATTTTTTTTTTCTTTATTTATATATAATGAAGAGACAAGAGCTATTATTAAAAGCTAAAGAATATCGTATAAAGGGTATTTATAAAATGAAAAAAACTGATTTAGAATGGGCTATATATATTCATGAAACTGCTATATGGTTTAATGATATTATAGAAAATACTATTACAATTGATAATGATGAGGATGAGGATATATTTATTGATATAATAGAACTTAAAAAAATAAATCTTAATGATTATAAAATGTGGGATATTGATACGGAAAAACAATTATGGTTAATGTCTTAACTAAAATATATAATTATATATAAATTAAATTATATGTTTTATAATTTTTGGAAACAAATCTATTTAATTGAAGAAACTGATAATCATTATGATAATTATAATATTAATGATTTAGAAACATCAGATAATGATTATTTAAAAAAACGATGGACTAATATTAAAGGACTTGATGGTGATATTTAATTTTATAATTATCTCTCATTTAAAATGTATTATTATATTATAAATGAAAGGATTAACAGAAAAACAAAAGAAACTACCACCTGCTTTACAAAAAGCTATATTAGCAAAACAAGAAAAAGATGAAAAAAAACCAAAGGCTTCATCCGGCAAACCTAAACAAAATATGCCTTCTAAACCAATACAACAAACTAAACCAAAAAAAAATTATTAAATATTTAGGAATGTTTAAAATAATTAAACTATTTTTTATAAAATTGATTTAAAAATAATATTTTCTATATATATAATAAAATGACAGAGTATGTAAAATTTATGAATTTTGCGACTAATGGTAAAAGTGATTCTACTAAAAAACAATACAGATTACAATATAATAAATTATTAAAACTTACCGAAAAACCAATTGCTGATACTAGTGAAAAAAAAATTATTGAAATATTAAATGAAATTGATAATAAAAATAATAGTCAAGCACTTCTAAATATTGCTTTATTAGTTAGAAAGATGGAGCATTTAAGCGTTTCACAATTAGAAAAAAAACGCAAACAAGATAAAGAAGCTTTAATTGAAGATGTTAAAGTTAAAAATGTTGAATTAAAAGAAAATTTACCATCATATACTGATATTGTTGAATATATGAATTATTTATATGATAAAAACGAATGGACTGATTTTATAATTAATTATTTATTAATTAATCTTCAAGTTAGAAATCAGGATTTAGATTTTATAATTATTGCAAGAAAAAAAGATGCTACTGATTCAAAAAAAAATTATATGTGGCTACAGAATTCAAAAGGTAAAATTACATTTATTCGTAATGTATATAAAACATCTTCTATTATTGCTCCTGATGGAACTGATCATGGCTACGGACAAAAAGTTAATAATATTACTGATAAAAAATTTCTTGTTGCTATTAGACGGGTTTTAGGTTGTCAAAAATCTGGTTTAGATTGTGGCACATTTATTCCTACAAAATCTGCTATTGCTTATCATCTGCAAAAAGCTACATATAAACAAATTGGAGAAGGTAAATATTTTAAAATTATTGTAAATCATTTTAGAAATAATATTGATAAATTAAAAGAAATTAGTGCTAATAGAGGCACTGATTTAAAAACTATTCTTAATTCATACGATATAGATAAGAAATAGACATTTATTAAAATTCATTATAATTATTTTTTTCTAATATTTAGTAGAAAATAATTATATTATTTATTAAAAAATATATTTAAAAATAATTAATATTTAGTATATATAAAAATGTCTGCAAACAATTTTACACTAAAAGAATATCCTAATGAAATATTAATTAATAATATATGGACTCACCCCAATATATGGAGTGCTCAAAGAGATGAGGTTAAGAATTATTGTAATTTATATAAAGAATCTGGTATTGATATTAAATATATTAAATATAATCAATATGGTAGGTATTTTGTTAAAGATCATAAAGTTAGAAGTTCTACAATTATGTATAATGCTATTAGAAGTGCTTTGTTTCAAGATACTGAATATGATGTTGATATTATTAATTGCCATAGTAATATACTATTAGATATATGTAAAACAAATGATTTTTATGATATTGATAATTTAAAATACTATTGTGAGAACAGAGATGATGTTATTAATTTATTTAATATTGACAATTCATTGATTGAAGAACATAATAAAAATAATAAAACTAATTATGATAAAAAAGATATTGTTAAAAATCTTATAACAAGAGTTCTCTATGGTGGTTCTGTAGAAGAATGGAGAAAAGAATTTAATATTGATTGTGAATTACCTGAATTTATTAATGCATTTATTGAAGAAATACAAATTAATACAAATTTAATTATAAAAAGCGATAAGAGGTTCAAGGATATTGTTGAATATGAATCTAACAGAAGATTAGAAAAAGCAAAGAAAAAATACGGCAATCATTTTGTTATAAAAAAATTTAATATTAAACCTTCAAAAATACTATCTATTATATTACAAGAATATGAAACATTAATTATTATGAAATGTTTTGAAATTGTTAAAAATAATAATTTTACTATTACATCATATAATTATGATGGATTTCAAATTCTAAAACAAGATGGTGCTGATGATTTACTTAACACAATAAATAATACTGATTTTATTTTAAGTCATAATAATAATATTTTTATTACTTTTGAAAATATAAAATTTATTATTAAACCATTCAAGAATGCTATTGACACCAAAAAATTGGTTTTATTAGAAACTGATGAATTTGATATGCAAATATTTAGTTTATGTGATACTTATCAATATAAAAAATCTTATTTTGATAAATATTTTGCGAAGATTATATCACCTACCATGTTTGTAGAAAAAAAAAAGAATGATTATGTTTTATTTAAAAAGAATGATTTTATGGTTGCTTATCAACATTTACATGTTTCTGTATATAATATTAATACAGGTTGTTGGTTAAAAAAACCTTTTATACCTAAATGGTTATTAGATGAAGATATTCCAATTTATAATAATGTGGATTATAATCCTAATATAGATGCGTGTCCTAATAAAACATTTAATTTATGGAATGATTTTCCTATTAAAAGTATTCCATTAGATGAAAAGGCTGACACCTCTTTATTACATTTACATATTAAAACTTTATTAAAAGAAGACAAGAAAGATATTGATTGGTTTTTGAATTGGTTAGCACATATAGTTAAGTTTCCACATAAAAAAACAGAAGTTGCTGTTATTCTTTATGATAAACAATTCGGCACTGGTAAAAGTATGCTTGCTGAAGATTTCCTTAGAAAGATTATAGGTGATAATAAAATGATTACTACATGCAAAACTGATAAAGTATTTGGTAAATTTACAAATACACAAGGTAAGTTATTATGTGTTTTAAATGAAGCAAGTGGTAAAGATACATTTGAATTAAACGAAGTAATTAAAGAAGCTATTTCAGGTAAAACAATTGAAATGGAAAAGAAAAACATTGATGCTATAAGAATTAGTGATTACTTAAATTATATTATTACTACTAATAATCTTAATTCTATAAAATTAGAACAAGATGATAGACGTTTTATGGTTTTTAACACCAGTAGTAAAATGAAGGGTGATGTTGAATATTTTAATAAACTTGCTTTGGCTCTTAATGATGATGTTATTATGAGAAAGTTTTATGAAGAATTAATGAATCGTGATTTATCTAATTTTAATGCATCAAGAGATAGACAGAATAATAAGATTATGGATATTATGAAAGAACACAATGTTGATATTGTTTTAGAATTTATTACTTATTGGAAAAAAGAGGCTGATGATAATGATAAAAATTGTATAATTAAAAGTAGAATGAAAGCTATGGATTTATACAGAGAGTTTGTTAGATATTATGAAATGTGTGGAAATAATATGAATTCTAGACCCACACTTGTAAAATTTGGAACTCGTATTAAAAGCTATGAGGATCAGGTTGGTTATGTTAGAAGAAATAATGGTTTTTTATATTCTATAATTTATTAATTTTCAACCCTACATAAAAGTGTAGGGTTGGTTTGATACTCTACACTCTCTCTTTTTTTTATTTTTTTTATACTTTATTACCTATTATGTATATATATTATTATTTATTTATTTATTTATTTATAAAAAGTGTAGAGAGTGTAGGGTATGTAGGGTATAAATGAAATTTAAAATAAAAAAAATATAAAATATATAAAATATAAAATATTAAAATATAAGAGAGTTAAGAAACATAGCATACACCTACACCTCTACACCTTTCCTAATTAGGCAACTTTAAATAAATATAGAAAATTATAGAAAATTATAGAAAATTATAGAAACTTTAGAGAAATCAATAATTCTATATATAAAAATTATTATCTTTTTATATATAAATGGATGAATCAGAAGAACAACAACCAATTACTCAAGAGCCTATTAGTGTTGAAGAACAATTGAAACCAGAACATTCTAAACCCACAACTCTTAATAAAAATGGTTTACCTAGAAAACCAATGTCGCAAGCACAATTAGATAGATTAGCAAAAGCTAGAGAGAAAGCAGCAGCAATTAGAAAGCAAATAACAGCAAAAAAATTAGAAAATAAATTAGATGAAATTAATAAAGAAACAGAACCAATTTTAGGAAGTAAACCAAAAAAAGAAAAAGAAGTTGAAGTAGTAGAAAATGAAGAAAATGAAGAAAAAGAAATTGTTAAAGAAAAACCAAAACCAAAAAGTAAAGGTAAAAAGACTAAAATCATAGTAGAGCAATCAAGTGATGATTCTGATGAATTTGAACCAAATGATAATGTAGTATTTGTTAAACGAGTTTCAAGAAAAAAGAAAGAAGTTCCAATAGTTCCACAAGAAAAATTAGAAGAAGAGCTACCGCCGCCTCCGCCTCCACCTCCACCAAGACCTGAACTAACACCTCAACAAAGAGTATTAAAATCTCAATATGAAAGTATGTTTAGCGGAGGTTTTTTAAATCAAGGTAATATGATGAGAAGACATTATTAAATTTTTTATATTAATAATATAATAATGAAGACATCAAAAATAAAAGGATTAGATATAATTCCTCCAAAAAGTGAATCAGGATTATATGAAACAGATACATTTATGCCAAAGATGCATCAGGTTTGTATTGCTGTAGGAAAACGTGCTTCAGGCAAAAGTACAGCTATAATTAATTTAATAGAAAGATTAAAATTTGATTATTGTATAGCTGTCAGTCCAACGATGAATAGTAATAAAGAATTAATGGATAGATTAAAAATAGAACATACATTTGAAGATGTAGATGACCCTAATGTAATTGATAAAATAAAAGATATTGTTAAGGCTGAAGCAGAAGACTTAGAGAGATATAAAGATGAACTCAAAAGATATAATAAATTAATGAAGGACTTAAAGGATGGTAAATATTTAGATGATAATTTACTATTACAATTTTTTAATGATGAAAATCACTTTCAAAAACCAGAGCATAGATTTAATGGGGAAAAACCGAGAATTGCTGTAATCTTTGATGATATGCTTGGTTCAGGTATTTACTCACGTCCACGTAAATTAAATGGTTTATCAACTTATTCAAGACATGTGGGACAATTAAAAGAAGGAGGTGCTATTGGTGTTTCTCTCTTCTTTATGATTCAAAGTTTCAAATGCCAAACGGGCGGACTTAATAAAGTTATTAGAAATCAATGCACTAGTATGTTATTATTTAAAACAAAAGATAGACAAGAAATGAAAGACGTTGCTGAAAGTGTAAGCGGAGAGATTGATGAAGCATTATTTAATAAAGTATATGATACAGCAATAGGTGATGGAACTGATTATCCATTTTTATTTATAGATTTACATAAAAAGAAAGAACACCCATCAATGTTTAGACAACGATTTGATAATTTTATTATTCCAGAAGAATTAAAATAATATATAATATTATATAAATATGGCTAGATTAGGTGTGCTTAGTGATTTAGCAGTTAAACAACGAAATCCCGAATTCTTCCCCCTCGATATAGGTGGTCAAGAGCTTATGGCGCCTATTCATTTACAAAAAAATGTTTTCAAAGGAATTAAAATACCAAAAAGAACAAAACGATTTACTGATATTTCAAGATTTCCTATTAACGACCTCAAGAATTTTAGTCAATTTGGTTCTGCTGGACGCTCTGAAGAGAGTCAGTTTTTTGCTATTATGAACTACCGAAAAGAGTTAGGTAGTAATAATATTCCCACCCATTTAGAGACGGCTTATGTTTCTAGAATGAAAGCTGACTATGTTCCTGCACCAATGTTTAGACCAGAGCAAGGAGCTGGTGGAGTTCAAGTAGCAGCAACATTATCGTTAGGACGTCTAAATCGCAAAGAAGGTCAGGATATGTTTAGTCGTGAAGTTGTAGGTTCAAGAAGCTTTTTAAGTGCTAGAATGCGAGCTACATTATCAAATATATCAGAACCAGAAGATTATCAAACTTTATTAAGTTATATAATACCAGGTGGTTTACCAAACAAAATATCAGATGAAGAGGCTAAATCAAAATTAAATGAAATTTATAGAGATAATCCAGACCAATTAAGCGTTATAGAAAGAGCATATCACGCTTCTGGACGGCAAGACATATTACCAATTCCAATGGAAAATGAGAACGTTAATGAAAATGAAGAATAAATTATAAAAAAAATATTTAGTTATATTATATGGAGATTCCTGGATTTGAGAGAAAGAAACATGAGAACCCTTTTGATTATACAGAAGACCAACTATTAGAGAAAAAACTAGCATTAAAAACCATTAGAGAATTATACCCCGATGTATCGCCATACTATAGCGAATTGGTTTATGATTTATGTAAAAACTCAACACAAGAAGAAATAGATATTATTAAAGAAAAAGTAGAAAATGAACCATTTAAATATGCTAAAAAAGAAAATAATTAAATAATATATTTTATATTATATATATAAATGTCTCTCCAACGTTCCCGTTTTGAATCGCAGCAAATAGTAAATAGTTTTAATATATTTCTTGATAGTGAAAAATCATCTTTAGTTGGAGACCAACAAAGTGGTGGGGATGATGTTCATGTTCATTTTGAGGGTCAAACGATAGAAGCAGGTGATGGTGAAAATATTAGATTATCACTTTTAAATTTTACTATGTTTAACAATACTTATATGGTAAATATAAATAATTCAAGATTTAACGTAAGAGGAGGCTCTGGAACAACTGCTTCTTTTTTAGATGTTGTAAATATTGATAGAAAAAATTATCTTAATTTAAAAGATTTAGCAACATCTTTTGCTACCAATCTAGGAACATATTTAGCCACAAAATCCGCTGCCACTACATTTGAAAATACTACAATATTACCGTCCTCAACCACCATGAGTGCTACTGATAATAGATTATTAGATATTACACTAACAGCTAAAAATGGTTCAAATTCAACAATAGCTCATGGTATAACAAATTTAAAAATACAATGTTTAGAAGCAGAAGGCGAATCTAATATAATTTTAGGAGGTAATCGTCAAGATGATTCAACTGATACAACATTTAATAGTTTTAAAATCACTGGTATAACATCAGGTGCAACCACAATAAGAGTTCAGGGTTTTTTCCCTATGCAAAGATTAAGCGACCCTTATGTTTATCTAAGATGTAATAACGCTCAATCAGGTTTAGAGATGTCTGTTCTTTCAAATGACAGAGGTTTATACAATTCCGATATTATTAATAGTGATATTTTTGCGAAGCTATTTAAAGATGTTGAATATATAAATTATGAGAGCAATACAGGTGATGAATATTTTATAAATTTACAACAACGAAAATTAGCAAATTTAAGATTATTTTTAACAGATTCAAAAGGACGAAAATTAGGAAGAACATCTACTCAGCGAGATTTAGGAACTGCTGCGGGTTTAGTAGATGGTAGTTTAGATTTTGAAAGTAATCTACAAAATAAAACAGGTAATCTAAATTTTACAGCTGTGATTCGTGTTGATATTGTAAAAAATAGAAATCCGGTTAAATTAGAAAGCGAAGGATTGCCGCCCGCCCTACCTGCCAGAAAAGCACAATCTACTTTAGTATGGAGTGATTATGGAAAACCAAAATTTTAAAGTTTAGAGAGAATAAATTAATTTTTTATTTTAATTAATTTATTTTATATAATTTATTATCTTTGGGGATATTATAACACATGGCCGGAGTCTTACCCGCGAATCTTTCTTTTTTTATGCAACGTCTTCAAGGTGTCAGCGTTTCACACTTCAAAGTTAACCCACAGACTGATGGTAATCAAACAAGTGGTAAAATTGTAAGATTCGAATTACCTAGTAATACTCTTTTAAATCTCAAAAATACTAGATTATTTTTCAATTGCGTGACCGCTGGAGCAGGGGCTTCTATGCCTAATGATGTCAGTTCATTTATTGAGAGATGCTCCATATATATGGGCGGTGTTTTAGTGCAAAATGGTTTCCAAGGCTACAATGTGCTTAAACACGCTAAAAATGGTCTCGGTGCTGGTGTCGGTTGCTCTACAACATTAGGTCATCCTGAAATTGTCAGAGCTAAATCATACCACAATGCTGCACCATTTGCAAATACTGACCCTGAAGTTTATGCTACTGATGGAACAGAATCATTTTGCATTGACAACTGGGAAGGTCTTCTCGGGAGTCTAGAACCGTCAATTATTGATACTGGGTTAGGAAATAGCCCAGAACAGGTGCAGGTGGGTGCGTGAGCATCCGTTGGAGCGTGTGAATTGACACACCACCTTGGTAGCATCTAGTCGGCTTATAATCGGGCTATTAATTTAGTGGTTATAAGTGGTATGGGGATGACAGTCCCAACCCATGATTTAAGAGAATCATGCAGGCAAGACAAGTGA
>Ga0181400_1000673_pt1 | contig 14684 bp, 14 predicted proteins | sample 23SPOviralmetaG_FD_130129 | JGI IMG/M metagenome (GOLD analysis project Ga0181400, IMG submission 130129) | Marine viral communities from the oligotrophic San Pedro Time Series (SPOT) site, San Pedro Channel, CA, USA - 23 SPOT_SRF_2011-06-22 | ecosystem: Environmental > Aquatic > Marine > Strait...
ACTGCCTACGTTCCGTGAGCGCGATTGTGTGGCTTTCCAGGCCATAGAACGCGTACGAGCGTCCATTGTGCACGGCTACCCCCTTCGATTGGCTTCAGATTGCGCACTCGCTCGCCTAATCGCGTGACAATTGCGACAAAACGGATGACCACCTAAGTTAGTGAGTACTTACGGGGGCGGTCGATATAACCAAATCGCATGAAAAAGCGGGTCCTTTCTAACTATCCGTGTAAGGGTGCTTCGCGGCTCGCGACGTTTCTCTAGAGATAGAATTTCCGTAATCTAATTTTCGGCATGTATCCAAAAGCGTTAAACCACTATATGATGTGCTCGGAGGTCGAGATGAGCACAGGTGGAGTTAAGCTAGGATCATCCTACGATGAAGCGCGAACTCGTAAGGTTAATGCTGAGGCAGAAATCGCTGAGTTAGAGCTTGCTAAGATAAAAGGCGTCTTAGTTGTTGCGGAGGATGTAGTTAAAGCATGGGAGGATGTATTAGGAGCATTCAAGGGAAAGCTATTGTCGCTTCCGTCGAAGGCAGCGCCCATTGTATCAGCCGAGCTAGAAGCGGGAATGTGTCAGAAGATACTGGAAGATCTAGTGGCAGAGGCCCTCACAGAGTTATCAAACTATGACCCTAAAGTTGACGCAACAACAGCGGCAGTCATTGAGCCAGCATCTGAAGAAGGCGATGGGGACACTAAGCCCGCCGCCAAAACTAAGCGTAAGTCAGTGGGCAGACCAAAAAAGACGACTAGACTCGCAAACAAGTAGTGAGCCTGGTACTTGGCACACATCCCGTGCTGAGTATCAGCGAGGCATCATGGATGCTTGCTCTGATCCTACGATCCGCGAAGTGGTTGTTATGGCGGGTGCCCAGCTTGGTAAGTCGGAAGCCATACTCAATGTTATCGGGTTCCACATTGAAAACGACCCTAGTCCAATCCTTGTGTTGCAGCCCACTGTCGAGATGGCGCAGTCGTTCTCTAAGGATCGTATTGCGAACGGTCTAATACGTGCCACTCCCTGTTTGCGAGACAAGGTAAAGGATCCGCGCGCTAGGGATTCGGGCAACACAACTCTACATAAGATATTCCCAGGTGGCGCTTTGACTATGGTCGGTGCCAACAGCCCAGCAGGTCTCGCAAGCCGCCCCATCAGAATAATGCTCGCCGACGAAGTCGACCGCTTCCCCTTTAGTGCTGGCTCCGAGGGCGACCCGATATCGCTGGCTCGTAAGAGAACCGCTACGTTCTGGAACCGAAAGATCATTATGGTCTCGACTCCGACCAACCGTGGTGCAAGTCGCATTGAGGATGCATTCGAGCAGACGGATCAGCGCCATTATCACGTCCCGTGCAAGCATTGCGAGGAGTATCAAGTACTTAAGTGGCAGAATGTGCGCTGGACTGACTCCGATCCTGAGACAGCGGGATACATGTGCAAGTCATGTGGCACCTTATGGAGTGATGCGGAGCGTCGATGGTCTATCCGTAACGGGCAATGGGTCGCTCATGAGCCTTTCAATGGTGTCGCAGGATTCGCTATCAACGGACTTTATAGCCCGTGGACTCCCTTGGCTGACGGAGTTCGGGACTTTTTGAACGTAAGAAAAAACCCAGAACAGCTTCGAGTGTGGACAAATACCTATCTCGGCGAGTCATGGGAGGATCAAGGCGAGACGGTCGATGACTATTCGCTGTCTACTCGGCGCGAAAACTATAGTGGAATGGTGCCTGAGGAGGTCATTGCACTGACTGCGGGCGTCGACGTGCAGGATAATCGTCTAGAAGTCACTGTTATTGGCTGGGGACGAGATCAAGAGTCGTATGTTATCTGTCATGACGTGCTTTACGGTGATCCCAGCACTCCACAGCTATGGGAACAGCTCGATGCGGCGATTTTTAAGCGGTTTACGACGTATGACGACCGTGAATTGATGATTAGAGCCACTGCAATCGACTCAGGGGGCCACTTTACTAACTCTGTTTACCAATATGCGAAGAAAAACGTCGGTCGTAACGTATATGCCATCAAAGGCGTCGGCGGAGAGGGCAAAGCTATCGCTGGAAGGCCATCTAAGAGCAATATTGCCCGATGCAACCTGTTTCCAGTGGGTGTAGACACTGCAAAAGACCTACTTTTTGCTCGAATGCGCATAGAAGACCCTGGTCCAGGCTATATTCACTTCCCAGATAGCTTAGAAGCAGAGTATTTCCGTCAATTAACGGCCGAAAAAGTCATGACAAAGTTCGTTAGAGGCTATAAGAAAAGGGTATTTAAGAAGACTAGAGATAGGAATGAGGCCCTAGATTGCTTTGTTTACGCGTTAGCCGCCCTATCCATACTTAACCTAGATGTCAACTCGCTGGCAGACAAGCTTAAATTCAAGCATAATAATGGTACTAAATTGCCTGCTGACAACGAGAAAAAGCGCAAGAGAGCGCCATTTGTACCTCGGACAAGCGCAGGATTTGTTAATTCATGGCGATAGAGGGTTTTAGATGGCAAATCTGTTTGACGCCGCAAATGCTCCAGAGGGAGAACCCGAAGAGATCGTTGTAGGCGATTTTTTGCAGTGGAAGCGATCCGATATCGCCTCTGACTACCCTACTTCTTCAGGATACACAGCAGAGTACGTTGCTCGCATTACGGGTGGCGGATCTTCAGAGATTAAAATACCTCAAGCTGCTGGCTCTACTGATAGCTATTACCTCTTTACTGCCTCTAGTGCTACTACCGCGGTCTTTGAGCCTGGCAAGTACCACTGGCAACTTGAAATCACACAGACTTCATCAGGTAATCGAATTGTTGCTGATATAGGCGACTTTGAAGCTATCCCTGACATGGACAACAATCAAGCCGATCCGCGTATTCATGCTGAGATCATGATTACTAAGATTGAAAGCTTGCTACAGGGCAAGGCTGATGCTGATGTGTCTAATTACTCGATTGCTGGTCGATCTCTTACGAAAATGAGTTTCACAGAGTTAACAGACGCTCGTGATTACTACAGGCAAGAGATGGTGAAACATGAGAATGACGCCCTACTGAAGCGCGGTAAGCGCAACGGGGCAACAATTAGGGCGCGGTTCTGATGGGATTATTCGATAGGTTCACTGGTAAAAAGCCAGAAAAGAACAAGATGTTTAAGCGGTCTTACCATGCGGCAAATACGGGAAGACTATTCGCTGATTACGTAGACTCGCAAAGATCAGCAGACAGTGAGCTACATCCCGTTATTTCACGCATGCGGGCCAGGTCTCGGGATTTAGCTCGTAACAACGAATACGCTCGTAGATATCTTAATCTACTGAAAACAAATGTCGTGGGGCAGTATGGATTCAAGCTCCAGGTCAAAGCGCTAGATCCAAGAGGTGCATTAGACACTGATGGCAATAGTGCTATAGAGACGGCCTTTAAGGTCTGGGGGAAGCGTGGGAACTGTACAGCCGATGGCAAGATGTCATGGGTAGATGTGCAGAAGATGGTCATGGAAGGCGTAGCGCGGGATGGCGAAGCATTCATCATCAAGCACCGAGGCAACAGCTTCCACGACAGCTTCTCTTTAGAGTTTATTGAGCCTGATCAGGTAGATGAGGAGCTGAACGAGCGATTAGATAATGGTCGTGAGATCCGCATGGGCGTTGAGCTGGATAAGTTCCGTAGGCCAATTGCATATCACTTACTAACCTCTCACCCTGGCGACTATGACTTTGCGAGCATGGTTAAGTCACCAAAGCATAAGCGTGTGCCCGCTGACAAAGTTATTCATGTATTCCAGCCGTTACGTGCAGGTCAAACCCGCGGCGAGCCTTGGATGTCGTCTGCTATGGGTAGCATCAAACAACTCGATGGTTGGCGAGAGGCGTCTATCGTCGCTGCGCGTATGGGAGCATCTAAGATGGGCTTCTTTACCTCTCCAGCGGGTGATGGGTTCGTTGCAGATGAAATGGATGGACATGTGCCGATGATTGATGCTCAACCAGGCACCTTTCATCAATTGCCCAATGGCGTGAACTTCGAGACGTTCGACCCGCAGTACCCTACGAGCGAATTTGATAGCTTCCACAAGTCGGTACTGAAGGGTGTGGCATCTGCACTGGGAGTGTCTTACACGTCCTTAGCGAGCGATCTAGAGGCCACCTCGTACAGCTCTATACGGCAAGGTGCGTTAGAGGAGCGTGATTTCTACCGTAACGTACAACAAATCATGATTGATCACTTTGTTCGCCCTATTTACGAGGCTTGGCTGAGTGCGGCTATGGAGGTTGAGTCGGTATTCATGCCGATGGCTACCTTTGACAAGTTTTCGGTTGCCTCTGAGTTTCGCGGACGCGCTTGGAACTGGGTTGATCCCATGAAAGAGATGAATGCGGCGATCTTGGGTATGAAGAATGGCGTCATAAGCTTGCAAGATGTTGCGTCTCAGTACGGCAAGGACACTGAAGAGTTACTGGCTGAAATACAGCGAGATCGCGATTTAATGACTCAATTTGGCGTCAAATATGCTTTAGAACCTTATGGAGCTACACAAATGAGCATAGATCCTGACGTTACTGGGGATGAAGATGGCACAATATAAGGGTGAAGATATTAACCTTAAGCCAACCGAGGGCATGGTTGCCGAAGCCAAGCGCGGTTTGGAGTGGCGTAAAGAGCACGGTCGTGGTGGCACTGAAGTTGGTGTTGCTCGTGCCCGCGATATTATTAATGGTCGCGAGCTCTCTCCTAGCACTGTGCGCCGTATGTATAGTTTCTTTAGTCGACATGAAGTTGATAAAAGCGGTAAGGGATTTGATAAAGGGGAAGAAGGATACCCAAGTGCTGGGCGCATAGCGTGGGCACTTTGGGGCGGAGATGCAGGATTCTCATTCTCACGAGCAAAAGTAAAGTCGCTCGATGCAATAGATGAAAGGTGTGACGACATGGAACTAGAAATTAGAGCAGAGGCTGACGACTTAAAGGTCGGCGACATGGTTAGCTGGAACAGCTCAGGCGGTCGTGCTGAAGGCAAGATTAGTCGCATCGTGCGTGATGGCAGTATCGACGTACCAGACTCGGATTTCACGATTGAGGGCACTGAGGACAACCCAGCGGCTTTGATTACCCTGTACAGAGATGGCGAGGCGACAGATCGCAAGGTCGGCCATCGTTTCTCTGCACTAACTAAGATTAGTGAGCGTTATTACGATGAAGAAGAGCGCCACATTAAGAACATTACGGAGACCGACGACTCTTACATCGTAGAGTTTGGTAAGTCAGAGGAGCCAGAGATGGCTGTAGAAGAAGATGAAGGGCGAGCAGATAAGGTAGAAGTTACTACTCGCGCTATGGAGATGGATGCGTCTCCGATCAAAGAAGACGAGCGCCGTGTGAAGATGGCTCTCAGCTCTGAGGAGCCTGTAGAGCGATCATTCGGTATGGAAATACTGGAGCACTCTGAGGAAGCCATTGATTTGAGCTTCTTGCGTTCAGGTAGAGCACCCGTTTTGCTCGACCACAACCCCGAGAAGCAGGTGGGGATCATAGAATCTGTCGAACTCGATGGCTCGGCACGGCGTCTCCGTGCGACGGTGCGTTTTGGAAAGAACGGACTTGCTAAAGAGGCATTCGACGATGTTGTTGATGGCATTCGCGCAAATGTATCCATTGGATACGCTATCAACAAAATGGAACGTCAGGGCAATGACAAGTATGTCGCTAAGTCTTGGCGTCCAGTAGAAGCTAGTTTGGTGTCTATCCCAGCGGATGTCTCCGTTGGTGTTGGGCGGTCAAGCGAGCCTACACCCGAAACCGTAACCGTAACTGTTAAAGAGGAAACTCCCATGACAAATGAAGTAGATGTTGCGGCAATCGAGTTAGAAGCTCGTAAAGCCGCTCAGAAAGACGCAGCTCAGATCGTTGAGCTTGGTGCTCGTCACAATCAGTCAGAAATGGCCAAGCGAGCAATCGCTGAAGGTCGCTCTGTAGCTGAGTTCCGTGGCGAATTGTTGGATGTAATCGGTTCAGAGCGTGCTCTTGAGTCGCAGGACATCGGCATGACGCAGAAAGAACTCAAGAAGTTCTCTCTCGTTCGCGCTATTCACGCTCTAGCTAACCCAACTGACCGTCGCGCTCAAGAAGCTGCCGCATTCGAATTCGAGTGTTCAGAAGCTGCTTCTAATGAGTTCGGTCGTGCCGCTCAAGGCATCATGCTCCCAACAGACGTTATGCGTACTTGGAAGCGTGACCTTAACTCAGCGGATGAAGCAGATTTGTTTGGCGAAGATTATCGCGGAGCAGACTTCATCGACGTACTGCGTAACGCTTCTAGCGTAATGCAGGCGGGTGCACGTACCTTGAACGGTCTGTCAGGCGACGTTCGTATCCCTAAGAAGACAGCGGCTGCATCAGCGGCATGGATTGCTTCTGAAGGTGGTGCGGCGAGTGAATCAGAAATGACTGTCGGCAACATCGCGATGACACCTAAGACACTTGGTGCATTCACCGATGTAACTCGTCAGCTCATGATTCAGTCAAGCATGGACGTAGAAGCTCTTATCCGTGATGATCTTGCTACAGCGATCGCTCTTGCGATTGACTTAGCTGGTCTTGAAGGATCAGGCTCAAGCGGCCAGCCTACTGGCATCTTGAACACGTCTGGCATCAACAGCGTAACTAACTTCGCTGCTGCTAACCCAACCTTTGCTGAAGTAGTCACTCTTGAGACTGCACTTGCAGAAGACAACGCATTGATGGGCAACCTTGCTTACATCTTGCCTGCTGCAATGTACGGTGCTCTGAAGACTACTGAGAAGGCGTCTGGAACTGCACAATTCGTAGTAGAGCCTGGCGGCACTATCAACGGACATCGTGCAATCGTCTCTAACCAAGGAACTGCTGGTAACCTTTACTTCGGTAACTTCGCAGACCTACTCGTAGGCTTCTTTGGTGGGCTTGATCTGGTTGTAGATCCATACACTGCCTCAACAACTGGTACTGTCCGTGTTGTTGCATTGCAGTCAATGGACGTTGCAGTACGTCACGCTGTTAGCTTCGCTAAGGGTAACGACGGAGCATAAGTCTAGTAGCCCGCCCTTCGGGGCGGGTTTTCTCTAAGGAGGATGTATGAAGTACGAAGTAGTTAAAGGTTGTGTGATACGAGGCGTTAGCCATCAAGTAGGAGATACAGTTGAGGTTGATGACAAGCTTGCAGAGTCTCTCATGGGTATTGGCCGTCTTGTCCCAGCATCTGAGTCAACGACGACGAATCGTGCTGTTGGCGTAGAAGGCTCCGAAGATAAGCCAAAGAAGCGGGCTCCCCGCAAGCCGAAGGCTAAGTAAAGCTAATGGTTGAAACGAATGATTTTCGCACCATACTGCTCGCAGATTTTGGTGTCGATGTTGCGCTTACTATTGCCGCCTCAGGCTCAAAGACGATTAAGGCGATCTTTGACTCTTCGCATGAGCTCGCAGATGTGGGCGGCACGGTAAGCTATTCTGTCGTTCAACCACGGTTTACCTGCAAGACTAGCGACGTGACGGGACTGGCCGAGGACGATACCGCGGTTATTGACAGCGTTACATACAAAGTAAAGGTGATCATGCCCGATGGGACAGGAATCACTGAAGTACTGCTAGAGAAGCAATAATGACCCATATACGAAACGCGATTAGAGACGACATTACGACGACCCTGACAGGTCTGAGCACTACAGGCTCTAACGTGTATCAAACAAGAATTTATCCACTGGCGGATAATAAGCTCCCTGGATTGGCTATCTATACGATGTCGGAAGAAACCGAATACCAATCCATAAGTCCGCCAAGAACGCTGCAAAGGAAGCTAGATGTCGTCGTAGAGGCATACGTAAAAGCCGTCACTGACTATGATGACACGTTAGATACTATTTGCGCGGAAGTGGAGGCCGCTCTCTACACAGATCTGAGCCGTGGTGGTTACGCCTTCGACACTCGTGTTGTTGGGTTCTCTGCTGATATATCAGATCAAGGCGATCAGCCCATGATACTTGGGAGGTTGACCGTAGAGGTTCAGTACTCTGCGACTGAAGGTAGCCCCACAATATAGGCTAGGTTAAAATTAACTTATTAATCTCTTAGGAGAAGATGATGGCAACATTTTTAGGGAAAGAAGGCGCAGTTTATCTGGGCAATGAGGCGGACCAGGTCTTAGAGGTTCGAGATTTTAGTTTAGAGAGCAGCAGTGAGACGGTTAACACTACCGTTATGGGCGATACGTTCATGACTCATTCGGCTACTCAGAAGTCATGGTCAGCAAGTGTTAACTGCTACTACGACTCAGGCAACACGTCAGGTCAGCTGGCTATGGATGAGGACGCTGAAGTGCGTGTAAATCTATATCCAGAAGGACAGACTACGGGTAAGACGTACTATTACGGCAACGTAATCATTACATCTGTAAGCCGTAGCGCGTCATTTGATGGCTTGGTTGAGATCTCATTCAGTGGTCAAGGTACTGGCGCACTGACTGAAGGCACTGCTGCGTAATGTCTAAACTCATTGACGTTGCGGTTTCGCACTTCAGTAATAGAGAGATTAGAGAGTTATACGTTCCTGAGTGGGGTGTAACTCTCTATTCCAAGAATCTATCACTGGATGATAAAGCTCGATGGATGCGTCGATCAGATGACGATACTACTAATTATTTGGTGTATGCGGTCATCTACGGCGTAACAGATGAGAAGGGTGAAGCTGTCTTCGATGTAGGGGACAAGGTCAAGCTTAGAAACCATGTGGACCCTGATGTTTTATCGCGTGTCGCTAACTTCGTATTGGAGTCAAGCGCATCTGACGAAGAGGAACGCGAAAAAAACTAATAGATGGCCAAGGAGAGCTAACTGAGCTTTACATGATGTATCAGCTTGCAGAGCACCTTGGTCAACCACTCTCAACAATTCTGAGCATGACCGTCGATGAATTTAGTCATTGGTTCACGTATCTTAAGATCAAGAACCAAAAGATAAAGGAAAGCTCAGATGGCTGATGCAGCAGTATATGTAGCGCGACTAGGGGCGAAGGACGAAACCGCCGCCGCCTTTAATAGTGTTCAGCGCAACATGAATAACACGCGGAAGGCCAGTAAGGCGCTGAATCAGCAGTTCCGTTTTATGCGTGGCGGCATGGGGCAAGTCGGTCACCAGATACAGGATATCGCTGTACAGCTCTCTATGGGAACCAACGCGATGATCGTGTTTGGTCAGCAAGGCTCCCAGATTGCCTCTCTATTCGGTTCTCAGGGCGCCATGCTCGGCGCGGTACTTGCTGTTGGTGCGGCCATTGGCGTGTCATTTACCCGTGATGTAAAGAAGGGTGAGAACGCATTAAAAGATCTTGAGCAATCAATCATTGATGCTGCCGCGAAAACGGGTCAGCTCAGAGATGAGTACAGAACAACCCTGATTGATATCTATACGACTCAAGTTGAGTTGTTAAATGAGAAGATAGAAGATCAAAAGGAAATACAAGATGACGCTCGTGAAGGTCAGCGTGAGTACAACAAGCTCAATGCTAAGGCAACTGAGGGAGATCAAACTAGAGCCAACATTCTTGGCAAGATGAACGATGCGTCTAGAGCTGCAATTTTAGCTCAAGATGATTTTGCACAACAAATAAACACTGCAACCACGGAAATCGCGTTAGCTAATACAGAAATAGATAATCTTAATAAACGGATAGAAAAGTTAAGTAAAGGTGAAGTTCCCGATAATGTTGCGGAAGGAATGGAGAAGGGCAAGAGCGCAACAGAGTCATTTATTCAGAGCTTAGAGAGGTCAACGCTTTCAACGGCAAGCGGTCAGATTGCAGCTAAGGCTTATGAGTTAACCCTTTTAGATCTTTCTGGTGCAGAGCTAAAGAGTGCTCAGATGGCACTGAAGCGTTACGCGGCTGCACTGCTGACAGCTCAAGCCGATAAAGATGCAGCTAAAGCGACAAAAGAAAGAACGGCCGCAGAAAGAGCTGCGTTTGAAGTGGCACTTAATGCAAATATAGCGGCAGATCAGCAACGTGATCGAGAACAGAAGGCAGAGCGGAAGCGTAAACAAGCATCTATAGATCGACTGCGTACATTCGAAGAGCTAAAGAATGAGATGGGCGACACCTTCATGCAGATGAAGAAGCTTGAAGATGGCTTGGTTGGCGTCACTGAGAATGGCATGGCCAACTTCACTGACAGCTTTTATGACGCGATATCAGGAGCTAAGAACTTCAAGGATGCGTTCAAGGATATGGCGCGTTCTATTGTTGAAGACCTAACTAAGATGCTGATTCAGTACTACATCACTCAACAGATCTTCGGTGCCATAACAAGCATGATACCTGGAGGTGGGGGCGGGGCTAAATCAACACCAACTCCGAAAAGTACAGGTCCTATTTTTGAGGGCGGAGGATTTACTGGCTATGGCGCCAGGTCAGGTGGTGTCGATGGTAAGGGTGGCTTCCCTGCCATACTGCACCCGAATGAAACCGTACTTGATCACACCAAGGGGCAGGGACAAGGTGTAACGATCGTTCAGAACATCAACGTCACTACAGGCGTACAGCAAACCGTGAGAGCGGAAATAGCTAACCTTCTTCCACAGATAAGCCAAGCGGCAAAAGCGGCTGTGGCAGACTCTAGGATGCGTGGAGGCGGGTTTAGTAAGGCAATGGCAGGTTCATAATGGCGGCTTTCCCTAATATTGGTTTTACCTCGATGACTATGCGGTTGCGCTCTGCCACGGCTATTAGTTCATCGCCATTCACATACGACCAGCAGGTCTACCAGCATCAAGGCGTTTGCTGGGAGGCGGAAGTCACTCTCCCACCGTTGAAACGTAGCGATGCAAAAGCAGTTGAGGCGTTCTTCGCTGCCCTGCGTGGTCAAGGCGGCACGTTTACCATGGGTAACCCGTTGCATACCGTTGCAAATGAAACAGGCAGTTATATTACCTTAGGAGATAAAGGGGCAACCACTGTAACGGGCACTGTTAGCTCTGTTGTGGAAGTAGGAGATTACTTTGAGATTGGTGGTGCTCTATATATTTTAACGGCTGAGAACGCGTCTACGTTAGAAATAATGCCTCCTTTGCGTACAGCCATATCAACATCTACTACATTAGACTTTACCCTGCCCAAGGGCACTTGGCGTCTAACCTCCAATGAGATCGACTGGAACATCAATCGTGCTGGTCTTTATGGCTTCACCTTCGCTTGCGTGGAGGCTCTATGAGCAGGGTGCTATCGAGTGGGATGGAGTCGGCTGTCGAAGCCGATTTGGTACGCCCGATTGTATTGATGCAACTTCTATTTGATGATGTTTATGACGACGAGACGCCACCAAACTTAATACACACGCAGTTGTATTTGTGGAATGGCATCGGCAACTTGGTTGTTGGCGGAATCACTTATGTCGGCGCAGGCACTCTGTTGTCGATTGGGGAAATAGCGGAAACGTCGGAGCTACAAGCGAACGGAATGACCGCAACCTTGTCAGGCATCACTGACCCGTTACTCGCTAAGGCGCGTGACGTTGATTACCAAGGCCGTGAGCTGAAAGTATTGCTTGGTGCTATGGATGCAAGCAACGGCGTAATCAGTAGTCCTGTGACCGTGTTCAGCGGTTTTATGGACACAATGGTTATCAATGACTCCGCCGAGACCGCTACGATACAAATAACCGTCGAAAATCGGCTGATCGAGTTTGAGCGCACACGCATTAGACGCTACACAGCCGAAGACCAAAAGATTGACTACCCCAACGACAAGGGGTTGGAGTTTGTTGCGGAGATGGCGGAGAAGGAGATCGTGTGGGGCCGTAGCTTTGAGGGAGGCTCGGGAAGCAATGGCGTGAGAAATGATGGCGGCAGAGAAGATCCAGGAGACCTACCGTAATGAACTTTGCATTAGAAAACCTCGCAAAGGTACGTCGCGAAATTGAGCCTTTACTAAAGCAGCACTATGATGAGATCGCGCTCAACAAAGACATCATTAACCTTAACCCTGATTGGGAAGGTTACGCACGTCTTGATGCTGTCAATGCGTTACGAATCTACACAGCGCGCAAAGATGATGAGTTGATGGGTTACTTTGTCGTTTTAGTTAATAAATCACTGCACTATCGTGACCACCTGTTTGCTAACAATGATGTAATCTTTCTGGCTAAGGGTGCGCGCAAAGGCCTTACAGGTGTAAAGCTAATAAAGTACGCCATTGACTCACTAGCAGCTGAAGGCATTACCAAGCTGCACATTAACACCAAAGCGCATCAGCCCTTCGACGCAATCCTCGAGCGATTGAACTTTGAAGAAATTGAGCGCGTTTACTCTTTAGTTCTGAGGTAACGACATGGCTATTTCGGCAATTGCAGGATTAGCAACCGCAATAGGGGCGGCGGCGTTACCAGGCGTCTTAGCTTTCTTTGGTGCTACTGGCTTAACGGCCTTTGCAGGTTATTTTGCTGTAGGCGCTGGCCTGTCGATGGTCTCGCGCGCGCTGGCTCCAAAGCCAAACATCGGCGCACAGATGCGGGGCATCACTCAGACGACCCGTGAGCCTGCAAGTAGTCGCAAAATCATTTACGGCAGAATGCGCGTCGGTGGTCAGGTTGTATTTATTTCGCACTCGGGCGATGACAACGAGTTTTTGAACATGGCCATTGTGTTTGCTACGCATGAGATACAAGCCTACGACGAAATTTGGTTCAACGATAATAAGATATGGACGGCAAGCGGTGAGTTCCAAGATGATTGGGAAACGTATGTTGATATTGACCTTAAATTTGGTACATCAGGACAGGCTCATTCCGATCAGCTAGAAGATGCAAACACGCTTTGGACTGAACACCATAAGCTGTCAGGTATTGCTTACATAGCTTTTAAGTTAAAGTGGAACCCTGACAAATTCCCGCAGGGCGTCCCGAACATTACCGCAGTCATACGCGGCAAAAAGGTATACGACCCGAGAACGTCAACAACAGCGTACAGCCAAAACCCTGCGCTGTGCTTGCGTGACTACATGCTTGACCAAAAGTACGGCCTCGGCGAGGTAGCGGCAAACATAAACAACCAATCAGTCATAGACGCGGCTAACCTCTGTGACGAGCAAGTTGCACTTGCAGGGAGCGGCGCGCAAGACCGCTATCAATGTAATGGCGTCATTGACACAGCCAACCAAATAAAAGCCAACATCGAGCAACTGTTAGCTTCTATGGGCGGACGACTGACGTACTCGGGCGGCGAGTATTTTGTGGATGGCGCAGGCTTGCTTGCTGTAGATGCAGGCAGTTTTGTCATCGGCACTACGTATAGAATTTTGACTCTTGGCACTACGGACTTTGAAACCATTGGTGCATCAGCAAATACAGTCGATTTAGAGTTTACTGCGACAGGTGTAGGTAGCGGCACAGGCACTGCGTATGTAGCTGAAAATGTGTCATTTAGCGAAGCCGACATTATTAGCGATATCCAAACGCAGACTAAGCAGTCACGCCGAGGCATTTACAACGGCGTCAAGGGCATCTTCGTATCTGAGGAAAAGAACTTTAAGGTTTTAGATTACCCTGCACAAATTAGCTCCACGTATGAGGCGGAGGATGGCGACCCTATTTATCTAGATATGGCGCTTCCATGTGTCACTAACAACAGACAAGCACAGCGACTAGCCAAGATAGCGTTGCTTAAATCACGACAGCAAACCGTGATAACTATGACAACAAACCTCAAAGGCTTGCGCGTCAAAGTTGGCGACACAATAAAGGTGAGCAACGACCACCTTAACTACGATAATAAGCTGTTTGAGGTAATCGACTACTCGCTTGCAATTACTGATGGCGCACTAGGCGTTAACCTTAGCTGTATAGAGACAGCCGCCGCACTGTACGACTGGAATACTAGCGATGAAGAGGACTTTCTAAGCGGTGGAGAGCTAGATTTATACGACGGTAGAACGGTCGCCAATGTCGGCACGATAACGCACACACCTATTGGCCTGAAAGGGCCAGACGGCAGGATCATTACTTCTGTTGATCTATCGTGGCCTGTCTTAAGTGACGCATTCGTTGAGTTCTACATTGTTACTGTAGAGAAGGACGAAGATGGTAATGTCTTTGAGTATCAGACTAGGGAGAATAGGTTACGCATTGCAGAGCTAACGATCGGCTCTGAGTACGACTTTACCGTCAAAGCACAAAACCTGATTGGCGTTAGAAGCACAGGCACGACTCTTAACGTCCCGAGTCTAGCAGGTGATTTAACACCGCCTGAAAAGCCTACAAGCTTAAGCCTTACAGGCGGCGTTAGACAGATAACCGCAGAGTGGACTAACCCGACAGACGACGATTTTAAGCACGTAGAAGTCTACATTGCTGACTCTGACAGCATTCCTGCGTCACCTCATGGCGTAATTAACGGTGAGGAGTTTGTCTATCCGCTGGCTGGTGACGAAACGACTGAGACCCAAAAATACTTTTGGCTTAAGTCTGTCGATTACACAGGCAACAAGTCAGATCCGACCGATAGCCAGAATGAATTTGCAGTGGTTGCGGCCACTACAGATATTACTGATGACGTTACTGACAAGATTGATGAGATCATATCGCCGATTGATTATGAAGTTGTAGGCGATGGCGTAAATTCTGACCACGTAAAGCTTCAAACCGCCTTTAACTCTACTGAGGTCGGCAC
>Ga0181400_1000675_pt1 | contig 14646 bp, 32 predicted proteins | sample 23SPOviralmetaG_FD_130129 | JGI IMG/M metagenome (GOLD analysis project Ga0181400, IMG submission 130129) | Marine viral communities from the oligotrophic San Pedro Time Series (SPOT) site, San Pedro Channel, CA, USA - 23 SPOT_SRF_2011-06-22 | ecosystem: Environmental > Aquatic > Marine > Strait...
AAGGAGAGAGAGGAGAGAGAAACTATCCTGTTGGGTTGTCGGCAGATGCGTACTTAAAAATGATCAAAGAAGATCCACAGTTTCAGCCCAAGTCTGACGACAAGGACAAAGAGAAGGGTAGTGGTGGTAAAGGTGGTGGACAGGGCGAAGAACTACCCGATACCCTAGACGATCATGGCGAATGGGCTGATGGGGACGATGCAGATGCAGACTCAAACGCAGTTGCTAGAGAGCGACTACGTGACATGTTAGACAAGGCTAGCAATGAGGCAAATCAAAGAGGATCATGGGGTAGTGTGTCGTCTGAGATTAGAAAAGAGATACAAAAATTCTTAAACCCATCTATTGATTGGAGAAAGATGTTGAGGTATTTCATCAAAGCGAGTCGTAAGGCAAACAAGCGCAGTACTATTCGTAGGCTTAATAAAAGATACCCACGTATTCATAGTGGACATAAGGTTACTAGAGTGGCGAACATTGCCATATCTATTGATCAATCAGGATCTGTATCTGATACCATGTTAGCACAGTTTTTTTCAGAACTTAATGAATTATCGAAACTAGCAACCTTTACGGTAGTGCCTTTCGATACTGAGGTTGACGAGAGTAAAGTATTTGTATGGAAAAAAGGACAATCAAAGGACTGGGAACGTGTACTGTGTGGTGGAACTTGCTTTGATGCTCCAACCAAGTATGTAAACAAACACAAGTTTGATGGGCATATTGTATTGACAGATATGTGCGCTCCTAAGCCAGTACCTAGCAAGTGTCAGCGCATGTGGATCACTGATGAGTCAGGCAAATCTAATCAATACTTTGACACCAACGAAATTGTATTGGCTATCAAAGATGAGGTAAGGGGATAAAGAATATGTGTGAAAGAAAGTGTAGACAAAAGTGCAAACTCCCTTGTAAGATAGGGGATTTAGTACAGTTTAAAGTTGACAAAGGTGTATACAAAACAGCAATAGTGACAGAAAGATACGACAAAAGAACAGTTTTTATTCGCTATAGTGTCGGTGAGGAAGCAATGAGAATAAGAATTATAGAAGAATACTTATATAGTTTGAATAAACACTGTGCTAAAAACGTATAGAACATATAACAACCAAACATAGGTGACAGAATGTTTTATAAGGGACAATTTATCGCAAGGATACCAAACGATGAAAATGCCAAGTCTAGGATTGAGGAATATAAGGCTATTCATGGACAATTGAGACTGTGGGGCAGACACCCTAAGCGAAAGCAAACAATGTCTCAGAACGGACTTACGCCTAACTTTATGGGTGACATACCCCACAGGCTAAGTGCTGAGATAGTTATCTATCGTAATGAAGGTGGGATGACATTCCGACAATTCCAAAACTTGCAAGTAGGCAATATAATTGAGATGGTATTAAAACGACAACAGTCTGAGACTGGAATTGTCTTGAAAAAGAAAGGAAAGAACAAAATCAAAGTAGCAATAGGAAATAGAGTAACATGGACAACAAGACAAAAGGTTATTCTTTATAGGTGCAAGGTAAAAGATAAGAAAGTTTGAATAAAATAAATCACTCAATCGTATAGGAGATATACAATGAAACTGAAAATAATATACAAAGACGACTCAAGTAAGACGGTTCATATCAGTGATAACTGTTCTACAGAGGAACTGATAGCGAAGATTGAAAAGCACGAATATAACTCAAAGGTTGCAAAGGTAGTAGCGCAATGAAAATAAATGAATACTATGCTTTGAAGAAGGGTGATATAGTGGAGTGGGCAGATACTGGATCTAAGTGTATCGTAATGCACTTTGATGTATCAGACTATCCCAGTAACAACCCAGTGCCATTACAAGAACCCAATAACACTGAAAGTCTATGTGTTATCTTTTTTGAAGACAACTTCCGATTAATCGGGCATCGTAGAGAGTTTGGGTATATAAGTCGAAAAAAATCTGAATAAAATAAAACACTGAAACGTATATAAAGTATAACAAACAACAACAACGAGGTTTAAAATGAGATATACATATCTTGTAGGTACAGAAGAAGAACTTAACGAGGGAGGAGGGCAAGAGTTTTCAAACCTTTCAGACGCATATGTACATAGGAGACGATATTCTGACAGAATATCGTTACGATATTCTGATAATAACGATCTGCTTATTCTTGAACTACAATGGGAGTTTTCAGACTCTGAGTTAATAAAATAAAAAAACTTTGAATAAACAACAACAACCAATCGTATAAACAGTACAACACAAAACAACATTGGAGATTACAATGGCTATTCCATTCTCATCATTCGCCAAAACAGCACCTTATGTGCTTAAAATCAAAAAACCAGTACTCATTCGTGGTAGACATGGTATCGGCAAGTCCGAAACAGTCTATCAAGTAGCAAGAGACATGGGACTCCCAGTCGTAGAACGTCGTGCATCTCAGATGACTGAGGGTGATCTATTGGGGCTACCCGATAATCGGGATGTTGTCGTCAATGGCATTAAAGCCACAACATTCAACCCACCCGATTGGTTTGTTACGGCATGTACTGAGGCATGCGTACTTTTCTTTGATGAAATTGATCGTGCTACAATGGAAGTACGTCAAGGTATCTTTGAACTTACCGATAGTCGCAAGATCAACGGACACTATCTACACCCTGAGACAGTTATCATGGGTGCAGTCAATGGTGGCGATCATGGGGCACAATACCAAGTGGGCGAGTTTGATCCAGCCGAACTAGATCGTTGGACAGTATTTGACTTAGAGCCTACTACAGAAGACTTTTTACACTGGGCTAAGGGCAAAGTTGACGATATGGTATGGGACTTTATCAACAACAATCATGGGCATCTCATCCATAAGGACGATTACGAGCCTAACAAGGTATATCCAACACCCCGATCATGGGTGAGATTAGACGAATGTCTTGTCACTGGCGAGTTATTGGACAAGTCAGATCAAGAGTCTAATGCTATCGTATTCAACCTAGCACAAGGATTTGTAGGACTAGAGGGTGCAGTAGCATTTATCGACTTTCGAAAAAACTACGATAGGCAGGTTACTATCGAACACTTACTAGACGAAGGGCGTTTCGATAAAGTCAAAGATTGGGGCATTAATGAGCACCTTGCTATGGTAGAAAAGTTTGAGAACAAGGACGTATTCGCCAAGCGCATTAACAAGACAAGAGTACAAAACCTTATTGACTATTTTGATATGCTACCTTCCGAATGTGCTATGAAATTATGGACGTTGTTGTCGTCTGAAAGTACGATTGAAGACAACATGTTAGACGTGCACATTGGCACTACGTCTAAGGGTGTCGTAGTATCCGAGATCATAGTCAGAATGTACGAGGGCCCTTAAGGTATCGGTAGTGTGGGGGTTATCACAATCCCCACATTTTTTTTGATACTTTTTTGAATAAATAATAACACTGAAACGTATAATAAGTATAACCAACAACAATAACCCAGTACACAAGGAGATCACGATGCGTGGTTTATCTTCAACGAAATTAAATAGACGTTCGTCTTCAACATGTTCATTCTGTCGTTCAGAAGAACACCAAGCCAACACCTGTCCCCATGTACCTGTCATATGGAAAAGTCTACAGAATGGCATTATCCCACTAGAATATATGATGAATGTTAAAACGACTAATCGTTGGATGATCCAGTACTATCAAAGTGGGAGTAACTGGGGTGAATTATACAAGTCTTGTGAAAAATCTTATGCTAAGTGGCTGAAAAAACAAGAAAGTAAAACTAAGAAAAAAAGAAATGTAAGAGTCACCAAGACTTGTGGCTATTGCAAGGAGACAGGGCACACTAGAAGTAAATGTAGTCACCTAGATAGCCACAAGAAAACCCTTGTAAAGGCAAATCGTAACTTTCGAAAGTGGTTCTATGAAGAGTACGTAGTAAAACAAGGGCTATCTACTGGGTGTATTATCGGCTTTGATTATGTTACGCCCGAAGGCTATAACTCACTTAAAAAGACGACTCATGCACAAACGATCGTAACCGATATAAACTGGGATAGTATCAATTTATTTACTATGTTAGACTTAGACAGTACATCTATTCCATGGACATCTGAGATTGATGGCAAAAAATCGGAGGGACTCCAATCTATTCGAGAGTTTATGAGATCAAAAGTTGTAATGAAAGTACCGAGCCAATCACTGAAGAGTGCTAATATATCTTACTATCGCCATAGAGACAGTCAGAATTTATCATCTTTCGGAATTGAACTACCTTTGGAGAGCAAGTCAAAGTCTCATCGGGGAACGCACTATAGACAACACAATGTACTAGTCGATTTTGAGACTACAAGTAAACTTGGGTATGGCGATGCTTATACGGAAAATGTACGTATTATACAACGAGCACCACAAGTACTAGAAGATAACTGGCTGAATGGATACAGTGATCAAATGTCTGTCATATTCAAAAAGTTTACAATGAAACAGTTAGATTTCTTTGGTGTTATCGAGCATATCACATCATGGGCAAATAAATAATTTTATAATCTGAATAAACAATAGAAGCCAATCGTATAAGAGTCATAACCGACAAACACAGGACAACGACAATGACACAACCATCAAACACACCTTACCCATCAAGCATGTACATTGTTAGGAAAGATCAGGCATTTCAGGAGGGAGTGAGACAAGCATTGGTACTCTACGGTAATCCTGACTGTAAACAGTATTATCTAGTGTCTGAGACTAGCAGACTAGAGCATTTTATGCCTGAAACACTTATCTTTGAATGTGATATGAATGGAAAAATAAAAGACTATCAAGAGGTTGGAGGTTCTAAGTTATTGACTCTAGAAGACATATTATCAGACTTTGAAAGTTTTCTGAATAAATAATAACACTCAAACGTATAAGAATTATAACCAACAAACACAGGACAATGATAATGACAAAACAGATTATCACAATAGAGTTAGAAACGGAAATAGACTCTTCATCTTTGCTAGATATAATGCACAGTATCGGAGAATTGATTGTAGAAGAGATAGGAACTTATGGCGAGGATGCCGTATATGTCGAAGGGGAAACATCTGTCGAAACAAAATAAAAAAAGTTTGAATAAAGATTGAACCTTAAACGTATAAACAATATAACAATCAACAAAGGATAAACACAATGGACTTGACAACTACTTTTATTGTCTTACAGACAGGTTGGGATATATTGTTAATGGTGATCTTCTCATTCATCGTGGCTATGGTAATCGGATTAGCAGTCGTATTCTACCAAGAAAAGATTTTGAATAAATAACAACACTCAAACGTATAATAGATGTAACCCAAACAAAGGACAGTGCAAAATGACAAACATTATCGACAACCTACCAAACAAAGAAGACTTAATCAAACTAATCAAAGAGATCCAAGAACAAGAGTTTAGAAAAGGTATGTTGGATGCAGTCGAGTTTCCATTCGATGATGAAGACTCCATGTTAGACATAACTATCGCTACCAATGGCAAAGACTCAGAGGATTGGGGCTTTCAGACGGGCGATAACTCTTATAGTGGTGCTTGTTACTTTTATCATCACTGGGCAGTCGGTTATATTGACGATCAAACCAATGCAGAACACTTGGCATTAGAACTACTTGATCAGTTAGAAGAGAGCCTAGCATACGAGAGCCTAGAATGTTAGGTGAAAAAAACTTGAATAAAGTTTGAATAAAAGTAAATCTCCAAACGTATAGAATACACAACCCAGACAACACAGGAAACAACAATGTTATCATACTATGAAGAACGAGAGCAAAAAATACAAGAGATAGTCACAGAATATAAGAATACAGATATGTCCCTTGCATACTTTATGTGTGAAATGGCATGTCAATGCTTCGATGGTATTTCAGATAGTGATTGCCTAGAGTGGTTTGTGGAGCAAGGTTACTTCGATACTACAGAAGAAGCATTAGAATACTATGACAATAACTAAAAAAGTTTGAATAAAAGAATAACCTCAATCGTATAAGAAGTATAACAACAACACAAGGACAATAAAAATGACTTTGACAAAAACACAAGTAAAGAACATGGCAAATGTTAATCAAGTATTCCAACTACAACGCCTACATGAGAACAATGGTGGATACTTTTTTTCAAAAGATAGCATGAGATTTTTCAATAGTCGTATCCATACAGATGTCTATGGTGGTTGCGTGTTCGTAACCAGTGAAAAGAATAAATCAGGTTATCACGAATACCCTAGATTATACACTGTCAGATACATGGATGCTGATGGTAGTACCCATACAGTAGGCGACTTTCAAGGCTTTGAGACGCGATCAAAAGCGCACACATTCGCAAAGAACATCGGTATCAAGATTGAACAGATGCGCCTTGCCCTATAACCCCGAACCATTCGGGCTATTTTTCCCCTTCTCATAAAAACTTAAACATATTTTGAATAAATAATAACACTCAAACGTATAGTATATACAACCACAACAACAAGGACAATATACCAATGAACATGTTTAACGCATCACTTGCAACAGTTATCACATTCGCACTATTTTTTCCCTCAACTATATCTCATACCAATGATACGTCACCCATTGCAAAGGTGGAGATCCTAGAGGATGAGATTGAGATTGAGTACATAGACACTACAGTATGGGATCAATGGGTATTTGATACAGATACAACAGTAGAGTATATGTATTTTGACAATGAAACTGGCGATATAACCTACAAGCAAATGCAAGTACAAGATGAAAAGATTGTCGCTATGAACGATACTTCAGAATAAAAATAAAAAACTTTGAATAAACAATCAACCTCAAACGTATAATAAGTATAACAGCAAACAACAACACAAGACAAGGACAATAAAAATGACTAAGACAACGAATAGTGGCGTAGCAGAAGCATGGGGACGTTCAATGATGGCAATATCAAACAATGGTAACTATAGCACAGATGGCAATAAACTCTTTTCATATGCGACTATGATCGGCTATACAAGTAGTGAGGGTAAGAAGGTATTATTAGATTACACTGCCAGTACAGGCAATTTCTTATCAATGACAACTAGCACCAAGCATATTTCACCAGCCCGAAAGCATTGTGATCACCTGCTCAATCCGACACACTTTGAGAACACAGATAAAAAGTTTGGTTACTAGAGAATAAAGTTTGAATAAACAATCAATGTCAAACGTATAGAAGAAGAGAAAGAGAACAAACAATAAAAAAGACAAAAGGTGAAGAACAGTGTTACCATATTCAAAATCATATAAGCCAAAAACATCTAGTAAAGTCCTCAAGAGAGAGCAAGCGATAATCAAGCAATGTGCGATTATAGCAAGAGAGATAAGAGATGCAAAAGAAAGTAATACAAGCAAAAGTCAATGGCGTGTACGTCGTCTTCAACGCTCTCTATTTCAGTTAACATCTAGCCTTTAAAAAAAGTTTGAATAAACAATCAACCTCAATCGTATAGAATATACAACACATACACAAAGGGCAATACAATGTACTTTTCAAACAATAGATCAACCATGCAGTATAGAACATCAACCAAAGACAACAAAGAGCAAGTCAAGATAGTAACAGGTGGGTATCCCGAAACGACATTACATAAGGGTTCAATGGATGAGTTCAGCAAAGCAACAGGTATTGTATTATTCGGTAAGGGTGGGAAAACCAAACTTTCAGAACGTCAGATAAGAAGAATAAATATATTCTTAAATAATCTTTGAATAAACGATAACACTCAAACGTATAGAAAGAGTAGAGAGAAGAAACTATTAGGATTTACACACACGTAAGAGAGGATAACTATAATGACTCAGTATGTTATTTCATTCATTATTGCATACATGGTAATAGGATTAATGCCTAAGTTTATTACAGCCCTTTTATTTACTTTCATTGTATATGGGTATATAGGTAAGGGATAACTATGTGTGACGTGTCAAGTATTATTTACTTTCATTGTGTATGTAGTATATACATTAGACATAAAGATAGATAAGAGTGGTAGGGACTTTACCCATACTCAACTAGTATATTCAAAAGATTTTTGACAATAAAAAGAATATATTCTGAATAAAATCAATAGTTCAAACGTATAATAAGTATACAACATAAACAAGGGGTTTAAACATGGTTAGAGTCACAATAACAGATAGCAAGTCATCACCTTTCGAAGGCAACATAAACAACTACATGACACTATCAGGCTACACCAAAAACACTGGTGCACCTACAGACTATAAAGTGCAAGTACAAGGTTCTAATCGGTGGTATCGCGTCTATAACTATTGCACAAGTAATAGTGGTACAGTGTTCATCAAGACTGTACAGTCAAGTTTTACAGTCATTGACAATGATTGGGATATAAAGTCAAAATGAAAAGTGCAATCATTCCAGCACCTTAGTTAAGGTTGCTCTTAGTGATAGTAAAGAAAGTTAAAGAAAGTTTGAATAAAATGAATACCTGAAACGTATAGAATATACACAAACAAACAAGGGGTAACAATGAAAACAGAACCAACAATCTTGAACTTATGCCAAACAGCCCGTACAATGATCAATGATCTTAAGAAGTTGACAATGTCAGAAGATAGAGAGGAAGAGATCCATGAGTTTTATGTCAGGTACTCAAACATGGATAACAAGTATCTACTAGAGAACAGTTGTTCCCCATGCCCTATCTTTGACGATCCCCCTCTTTATGTTTTCAATGATGCAATGTTAACTCTAGAGATTGCATATCAAAGGTTCGAAGCAATCGGGACTATTCAAGACTCAAAATAAAAATGAAAAAAAGTTGAATAAAGATTGAATAAAACAACGTCTTCAAACGTATTATATATACAAGCAACAAACAAACAAGGGGTTACAATGTTAAGTGAATACAGCGATTACAAGTTTACAGATAATAAGACGGGTACGGTTTTCATTGGTAAATACTGTGGAGGCCCTACAATAAACCCTCATACAGGTAAAGTAGGCAATATGATATGTCTTAAAAGTAAAGACGGGAAATACAAGTGGTGTGAAACTACGCAATGCGTCAAACAAAATTAATTTATAAACAGAGAAAAACTAACCAACAACAACGGAAACAAAATGAAGATTGAAGACATGAAAGAGGGTGTGCTATTCACCTTTTGGGGCAGAACCTTTATCGTCTACACAGTAGACACTGTGTGGCGTGGTGGTTCAGTCTTAGCAGAGGACATTGACAACGGTGAAAGAATCGACATTCCTGTGGCATTCCTAGGAGAGTTTGAGCCACTGCTATCATAAACGGACAAAAACTGTCCACCACAAAGTAGCAATACCCATTCATATCGGTTATAATTATAGTATAAGAAAAACAAACAAAGGATACAAAATGTCTATCTCTTCTAACTCTCAATCTTCAATCTCAACAAACAACAACGGATCTAACACAATGTTAAATAATGAAATCTTTGCAGTATACCCACAAGTATCAAAATCTCTATCTTATCGCTTGCGTGGCAACACCGAACTAGCGCATGACATCACAATGGACGCAATCGAAAAAGCAATCCGTAAGCAAGATAAATACGACAGTGAGCGCGCTTCCATTACAACATGGGTTTCTCAAATCGCATATCGCACACTTACCGACTATTACCGTTCACACGCAGTTTCTAAAACCTCAAGTGGCTACGACAACGCTACACTCGAACTTATGGCAGGTGGTTACGATGTCGATTATGATGACGTTTCAGTAGACTCTATCGACTTTTGGGACATTATCGAAGGACAAGTCAATGCTAAAGAGTTTGGTTGTCTTGTACGTCGTTTTCGTGATGACATGTCATACACCGATATAGCCGAAGACATGGGCATCCCAAAGGGTTCGGTAATGTCGGCACTATCGAATGGTAAGAAGAAACTACGCGAGTCAAAATCATTCTTGAACATGTTTAAATAATAGAGAGGGTAAAACCAAATAGGGGTAAAATCAAATAGCGATTGAAAAGGGGTAGCCCCTCCCCCCCCCTAGCCCGATGCCTAGCGCGTCGGGTTTTTTTGTGCGTCAGGAAGCCTCTTTTCAACGCGTACGTCATTTTCCGAAATTTTAAAAAAATTTGAGATTTAAAGACTATTTACAACATTCGCCAACGTTCACATTCACATTAGGAAAATACACAATGAAAATGAAATTAATAATGGAAAAATTTAACCGATTCTTGGATGAAGCCAGAATTGCACCCCCTTCTACGAGAGGTGAGGCAGGATTCGATAAGTTGATGAGTAAGATCCTACAAGATGACAATGTTCCGGAAAAAGCAAAACAACTTTTAAAGAAATCAGTAGATGATGGAGATGATGAAAACATCAGAAGTATGCTAGTCTTAATATCAAATTTTGCACCGGAATACGAAGGGGCAGAAAAGTTTCTAGAACTTCCAGCAAAATATGATTATAGTTCAGGTAAAGAAAGAAGAGAATTTGGTGCTTTCTCTGACACGAGACTGAGGATAGACGTTCAGAAGGCGCTGGATTCTTTGATGAACATGCCCAATCTCAGATTACCCTTTCCCGGACATGATAGTTCAAACTTTGAGAATCCGGATTATATATCAGATGAAGATTACGAAGCAATGACTCCGGAAGAAAGAGATGCTTTCGAAAACGATCCAGACTACCTCCAAAGACTCGAAGACGAAGAGGAAGATTTTAGTTATAAAATTCAAGGCTACGAGTCGTCAAGAGATGCCAAACTAGACGTCAGAGGGCAAGAAACCCCTGCGGAAGTCTCTGTTGGTTCGACACCTGATGATATGAAGGCAGTGAACAATCCTTATGGTGATCCATTTGTTTTTGTTGAGTTTTATACGTTAGAAGATGTTGAAATGGCAAAGAAGGCTTTGGAAGAAAATGGAATGCGTTTGGCTCCTCAAGGACTGCCTAGAGCAACAAAAGCAAAATTTGTTAATTCAGAAAGAACAATTATAGATACAGGTAGAGGAAAATTTGAAATTAAAGTGAAATATGCCTAATGCACTATTTAAGTAAGTTAGCAAATGAAAGTAAAACATGTTTAATAATAAAAAGGAAAGTACACAATGAAAATGAAATTATTAATGGAATCTTTCAGAAGATCTCTGAAAGAGAACTTCAATGATTCACCAGTCGTTAACACAAAAAAATACACCGAGGGTGGTGTTGAAGTAGTAGAAAAAGAACATGAAGATGGATCTATTTCGGTATACGCTGTTGAGCCGCAAACTGGAGAGATGGAATTTGCAGGCACACATGAATCAAGAGCACACTTGGATAGTACAAAAGTCACAAAAAAATTGATGCCATTCTTAGATCGAGAAGTGGAAGACATCAATCATGTAGCATCATTAGTTGATGGTTTGTCGCTTTCTGAAGATAAAGTAATGCAAATTGCTGTAGAAGGAATGAAGGAAATTGCACAAGAAAGAATAGATTCCTTAGAGCAAGAGAAAAGAACTATCGAAGATCAAATTGATCAGTATAGTGGAACAGAAAATTATGCTTATGGGCATGGTGAGGAAGATGAGCAAGAAAAGTCTTTTTATGCTACTTCTGGTAAAGCCTCAAAAGAACTAGAATCTATCAAGAGAAAAATTGATGCTCTTAAAAAAATATAGGAAAAACATACAATGATCAAAGTAAACAAAAAATTAATCGAACAGTTAGTCAAAGAAGAGTTGGCTAAAGTTTTAAAAGAGAGCGAAGATAACTTCGACGCGAAAACTGGGTTGCCATCGAATCAAAAGGGTATTGAACTAATGATGAAGAGTCGCCCAGAAGAATTTAGACAACAAGTTGTTAAGCCAATATACGAATATTTCGATAAATTAGGAGATCAGCACGGAATGGTAGTCTCTAACCTTCTTGTAGCCGGATTTCAATTAGCATTTCAAAAGGGCGGTGATAAGGCAAATCAACTTATTTGGGAAACATTTAAAATTGCTGCTGATATCCCGGAAGCCCCGGAAGCAAAACCATCCGAGAAGCCATCAGACATGGAAGGGCTAAAACAAGCGTTGAAGCAGTTTAACTCTATGATTAAGTCAGCAGAAAGGGCTGGACGTAAAGATATGGTGGATACTTTAAAGAAAAAAAAGATGGAATATATTCAGAGTACGAGAAAATAAAGTAAGGAAAACACATAATGAAAATAACAACATCTTACATAAGTCAATTAGTCAAAGAAGAGATGGCAAATATGGACGGAGACGCCGTTGAACAACGTATGCTAGACAATCTACGTAGTAGTGCAATAGAAAGCCTTGTGGGCGTTCTCAGGGAACTTGAAGAAAAGGCTAGTGTCATGGGCGTCAATGCAGTTGACGTAACGTCCAAATTGCAAGATTGCATCCAGACGATCCAAGAAAAACTATAATACAATCAGTACATACGCTCTATAGATGCTCAAAAACAAATATATGAAAGCAGGAAAGTAAATAATGAAAAAAATTATGAAAGGCTGGAAAAACTTTATCAACGAGTCCAACGAGTCCAGTGGAAAATACGAACATTATTATGATGAAGGAAGTGAAATGCATGTCGCAAAGCCGTCATCTTTAAGTCTATCATCTACCTATTATAATGAGGTTGTGGGCGAATACGAACCTATTAGTCCATTATTCGGCATCGAAGACAACATTCCTTCTTGGATCGATCAAATTGCAGATGATATGGCTTCGCTTAAGGTGCCGAACATAATTGTTATGCTATGTGAGCCTTATGGCGATAGTCATATCGCATCTGTGGTGGACGGAACCGAAAGTTCCGTTCCGATATTTTGTCTAAATATTGAAAGCATAATGAAATATGGAAAAGGAGCACATGAGGAGATTGTTCAAGATTCAATTCTGCATGAACTAGGACACGTCTACATTAGAAATCATGGAGTAGAGTACAAAGGGATTGAAGAAGAAGTGGTGGAAGATTATGCAATGTTCAGAAATAAATCTTTACTGGATGAGTACATAAGTCAAAATACACAAGAACTATAATACAATCAGTGCATACACCCCTAAGGCAATAAGACAAAATGTGGACACCATCCAGTACTCATCTGATTGGTTCCGGTTTTGCGTCCACCATACATTATCGCTTAAATCGTCTGTCAGTCCCACCGCTATCAGAGCGATGATTATCCCAATAATCCATTCCATAATATATCCCCCCAGATATACAATAATTATTTAATATTTTCTTAACAGGTATTAAATAACAAAACTGACATACTATTTAATACATTGATAATACATTATGCACTAAGGAGAACAGTACAATGTCAAAAAATATGAAACTATTAATGGAAAACTTTAACAAGTTTTTGCAAGAAGAAGACGAAATGGAAATGGAGTCTGAAGATGTCGTGATCGACAGTATACTGGATGATGTACTGGGCTCTATCATGATGGAAGGGTTAGATGACGCTCCTAATAAAGAAGAGATCAAGTCTGATATTAAGAAGGCTTTGAAAGCACCTGAGGTTGTGCCAGTTTTGGATAAAATGAGCGAAGAAGCCTTAAAGGATCAAGATATTCAGGCTGGGCTTAGGGCTGCCATAGACAGTTATGGAAATGAACTTAAGATCGCTGCTGCAAGTATTCCGGGTTTGTCAATATTGGGAGCAGTTCTTGGCAATTTTAACGAACCAGCCGATGCTTTTTTCATGGATCCTGCAATAGTACAGGCTATCACTTCGAGCAATATGAAATTTGGAGCGGTGGGTGGTGCTGTTATCGGTGCTGCCTTTCTATCGATTGTTGTTGTAGACTTTTTCAAACGCGCAAACAGCGTTAAAAAATCAAGAGAAGACAAAAGGGATTATGCGGAATTCAAGAAAAGAGTTGACGATAAACTAGCGTCTGACGCTGCGGAATATAGAGCAAGGAAAGGCATTTGAAGCCAATTATCATTATATCGCCTAGAATATGTAAAGCCCTTTCTGTTTTTATTAACGTTGGGGCTATTACCATATATCCATTTATCATCTCTAAAGAGGAGATGTCTGATGTATTGTTGAACCATGAGTCGATTCACATAGAACAGCAACGTGAAGGCTTTGTATTGTGGTTCTACGCCCTTTACGTTTGGTATTGGGGTATTGGCATAGCAAAAGGGCTAACTGCCTCTGAGGCTTATTTTGAGATACCTTTTGAAAAGGAAGCATATGCTAATGATCATGATATGGATTATATTAGCAATAGAGAACACAAAGCATGGAAAAAATATCGCGTGTGAATGAATATTAATATCTCTTGAGTCGTATATATTATACACCGTGGAGGTTATTTTATGAGTAAAGAAAAGAAAAAGTATCAAATTGATATAACAGAGTTTCCTGAATTGCAAGATGCCATAATGGAATACTTTCTTCTAATGACAGAGATTCTCAATGTCGAGGATTTTGAAATTGAAGAGATAAATATGAATCTAGAAAACAACAAAATTATCGTGGAAGGTTCGATCCAAACTGACGAACCAGAAGCCGAGCCTGATGAGGAAGACGATTGGGAATGGATTTAAGGAAGCACTCTATTTTAGAATTTGAGCGTATGCAGGAGAGCCTTATTGGCTCTCTTGTCTGTTTATGTGATGTTGAAAATGAGATATTATCGGGCAAAG